>Ga0307507_10013014_pt1 | contig 10176 bp, 9 predicted proteins | sample 7_EM_MG_FD_207223 | JGI IMG/M metagenome (GOLD analysis project Ga0307507, IMG submission 207223) | Populus trichocarpa ectomycorrhiza microbial communities from riparian zone in the Pacific Northwest, United States - 7_EM | ecosystem: Host-associated > Plants > Roots > Unclassified | place... | reverse complement strand
TATAGTAAGAAGTTTGTTACAACAACTTAGTCTAAGCCTCCGGTACTTAGTCTCGTTATATACCGCACTTTGGTATAGAGATAGTATCGTTACCCTATCGATTCCCGCCACCACCCAGGAGGCGGTAACATATTTGGTGTCTACAACCGGGCTGATCTGGCCAAGGCTTTGCGCTCTAGGCTCGCCAAGCTATCCTCCTTGACCTCCGGCTTCAACCCCGAAATCCTTTCACTTTTCCTCTCTTTCTCTGATAGGTCTATCTAAGACTTGGGGGTCTCCGACCTAGGACTTCTCGTGAAACTGGATGTTCCTAAAGAGTTCACCGGGGAGGGTATTATTGTCGACGACTCGATGGAAGAGAGATATGGAAGGACGTGGATTTTGGAGCCGAGAGTAGCGATGAATGGTCTGACGATGCTTATACTAGGCCAAGGTTAGGAGATGAGTTAAGTGCCTAAAGAACTAGCCTGAAGATAGGCGGAAGAAGACACCAAGGATCGGAGATGGAGAAACTGCTTATAATATTTCAGGAGTTGAGGGATATACAGTCCAGGGAGATAAAAAGGGGCTTGAGTCATTGAAAAAGGCGCAATACTGGAGCGAGAAGGTCTTGCCCATTAAACGAGAGGTGGATGTTTCTCTTGCGTCCTGCGGAGGTATTGCATCCCCTGTCACCAACTGTCACTCTACCTTGCACGTTCTACGGTTGGTCTGAATGATGGGGAAAACTCTGCTGACGGAACAAGTTTGATATAGTCGATAACAGGTCACTCATGTCAGAGCTCCAAGCCATGCGGGAGGTTGTTTTCATGGTGTTAGGATATCCTTGCCTACTCTTCCATAAGGAGTCTAACGGCACAACTATTCCAGTAGATACGGATGATAAGGCAAAACGCTTTGCGCTGAGTCATGCGTCACTTCCTGCATTTAGAGCTATCCTTAGCTAGTATGCAGATAAAGGAATAAACACCTTCCCGCAATCTAAAACATCCACCACAAACTTTCATGAACATGAAACATTCGTCGCATCTGTTTTGGATAAGCTTGCCACCATAGACCAGCACTTAATCAAGTTGGAAGAACTTCTATTAGTGGGGAATAAAGGCATAGACCTAAAGGAGTGATCCCATTTCTCTCTTTAATACTAAAAAGACTAGTATTAATGTAGGTGGCACTAGCTTCGAGTGCATAGTAGGCATTGGCAACAGCACAGCCAGTGTCATTCTGGAAATGGGTTTTGATATCACAAGAGACAACAGCTCTAAGTGTGCGATGAGATCGTAGACTTGTCTGGGCGAAGCACAGCCAACGGTAGCGGCAATACCCTCATGGCGCCAGTGCCTTATGAGTCATTACGGTTCATTGGAAGACATGTCCTCAGATGTGAAACTTTCCACAGGATTAACGCCGATCTCGTGGACAGTACGGTAGATGCTTAGAAGATCGACAAGTGGGGACAGATCAGAGACTTCGAGAAACGGATCATAATATTGTGTGATTTGACAAACTCGATAACCTCAATGGCAGTCTTATGCGTGTAATTGTGTAAACTAGATCTTTGCCATGAGCATGCTTGCAGAGGAAGGAGGAAGGAGGGGGTTCCGATGATGATGTCTCTGTATCACAAGAGGTAATTAGCAAGCACTTGGAGTATTAGAAAAAGCCGGGAAACATATGCTCCATCAACACCTGTTTGAACCGCCATCCGGGCATCATCTATCTGACAATGGATATGCATCATGATCTGTAATTTGAATAAATGGGAGCATTTTCAATGCAAACCCCTTCACACTAGATGAACCTTGGCCTTCAACCCAAGCTTGCAAATACCCTCGCAGTGAAGTTTAAATAGATCTGAAGTGGTAGGACTGGTCAATTCAATCTGCGTTCATAAAATCCTTAGCTAGCTTAGAAGCCGAAAGTTAAATCCGATGACCAGTCTTGATGCTGTGCGGAAACTTATTCTCGCATATATAACGATGCAGGTTCATCATTGACGACAGCTGAGTGCTGAAATGGATTGCAGTATAGAAAAACCAATTGGGTTTTAAAGTAGTAGATGATACATAATCAACACCGAAATTGTCCAAGGCTCTGGCAATCTCCATCTTTTGAGTAGTATCAAAGAAAGCATTGGCAAACTGCTCTGCCTCTCTCAGGGCACTCAATAATTTTGAGAGGGTTGACGTTGCTGAACAAGTTCGGGACAGTTTCTAACCTCTTGAAGCTAAACAAAATCACATCATTAGGATCGTGGTTATTAGGAACACGACATCTCAAAAGAGCTTCCAGTGACATCTCAAAGTCTGCTGGTGCTTCTGCCTCATTCATAGGTGATGGGAGAATGGGTAGCCCTAAAGAATTGCTCGATATCGTTTTCGTCTTCATTGGCCTTCTAAATATAGATGGTGGTTTTGAGATCACCAACTAAGGGCTGTCTTAGCTTGCCTTGACGAGTTAAGATCCGGAGCCTTGCCACCAAATCATGAAAGTTGATAGTTCCACTAATACTATCAACTACCATCGGTTCTTCACCGTGATCCCCCGGCTAATCTCTTCCCTTACCCTGTTCTTTGTCAAATACCTCCAGCAATGCATCTTCCACCTCCAGTCATTCGCGGTCCACCTCCGGCTCTTCACTTGGCACCTCCGGCACATCACTCTCAACCTCCAGTTCCTCAGTCTCCACTCCCAGCCTGTCACTCCCCGGCCTAGGTTCATCTTTTCCTATCTTCTGCTTTTCACTTGCCAAATCTGGCCCACCATTCTCCACTGCTGGCCCCTTGGCCACTAGCCGCACCCTTGGCGAGCTCTTTGTATCAGGTGGAGGGGGAGGGATAAGATAGACGACCTGTTTGCAGGTCTATAGCTGGAGGTGGTAAAATAAAAGCTATAACTAATACAAGTCCGCCGTGACCAGGATGTCCTATCCAAGAGCAAAGGAAATAGGATACTAGGGAGGCTGGAGAGAAGAGGCTCTTTGACTATTGCTTATGAGGTTTTAGGTTAACCTGTTTGACAGTCATTTTACCCTGATTAAAGCTTCAGATTTTAATTCTCGTTGACGCTAATAAGCTGTTGCCGTAGCACGCCAGGGTCCATGAAAGCTATTCCTAAAACTAGATACCACCGTAGGTACCTACTTGGTATCAGCAATCTCTTCAGGGCTGTCATAGATAGTGTCATGTTCTGTTTCGTCGAATGTAGCTTCTTAATATCAGCGGTCATGATAACAATGGTATCTTCAGTCCTGCTGGCCCTGTCACGAACAGTATCAAACTTCTCCAAGAGATCAGCTAGCTCTGCTTTCGCAGAGTGGATCGGGGCAAGAGACTCCGTATTTGTAGTAGATTGCGTAACCAGGTGCGTGATTTGATTATCGAGTGAAGCAAGCTGATTCTGCTGTGCCTGGGAGGTGTAAGGTCAGCGGATAATATAGAAGGGTGTGAGAATAGTGTATTAAGATGAATTATCGGATCACAATCAGCTTTCGGATTTAGTTATTTGTCAGCAAGATTGGCTTGTGGAAAGTTTCAATAATCGGAGCACTACGATACCAGAATCTAAGAGATCCACCGGCACATCTCGGTGAGCAGGAAACCCCCCATTCAACGCAAACATCTCCCTATAATAATACCGGTATTCTGACAAAAAGGTGGAGGAGAAAAGGCGAGAGGTATGAAGCACAGCAGGAAAACGACTGGTAGGAAAGTAGAAAGGTTACACTACGCATGAGAGGTGGGATAGAAGCTGGGGCTGAAAATTAGAAGAGGCTCTTTGTCTGCGACACTGGGGAAGGCGTTCCGATATCGTAAGCAAACGTGAGGGAAGGTCTGGTTCTATTGCGACTTTTTAAGCTTCATTGAGGAGATGGTCCCCCACCTGAGTTCTAATCTGAGGCCTTCCAGTTTGGGGTAGGCGAGTGTTCTGGCACTCCCGAACAACACGCTGTATAGAGTTCCATAGTTGAACCCGCTGCTTATAGGGAACAGGTCGAAGGCGTCGATACAGATAAACGGTCGCTTCAAACCTGGAAGCAACTTTCTGTAAATGCGACGATAATTCCCAATCCTGTCTGCCCATCGGTATACAGGCACCACAGCTTTGCATCATACATGAGGGCTGCATGCTTTTCACTCCATCAGGTCTCACAGACCACTGTTGGTAAATCGGCACCGGGCCCCATGTTATAAGTATCAGGAATTTTCTTCGATTTGCAGCAAAAATCACCCGTGACCTTGAAGTTTTCAAAACCTAGATGTAAATAGATAAAATAGCAACAAACATGTTTGGTCACATGCCCATTCTGGAACCAATTCTACCCATGGCTATGGTATTCTCTCCTTCTTATTTAGAGATGGTGAGGGTGAAGAGTACATTAAGTGAGTAATAACCGGGGATGAGAAACCTGGCAAAGTTCTTCAAGAGTTGACCCCATAGTTAAGGAAGATCATAAACAAGTATATGAATCCAAGCCCTAGGACAACATATACTTTAGGAGCGCCTAGGGAGATAGGAACGCAACTGTTAGCCAAACTTTCCAGAACGAGGATATTTAGACGGTACAGGAACATACCGCTTGTTTCTCGAGGCTGTTAAGAGCAGGATATGTCGAGGGTTCTATCAGGCCGAATAGATAAGCAAAACCATACGCGCAGGAAGCTGGTGTGTTACGGGAGGGCCAAGCAGGGGGTCACAAGAAGAACCTGTGGGGAAAGAGGACAACAAACATCTTTATCGAGCTAGAAGAAGAGCAGTAGATTGTAGAGATATAAGATATCTTAATCTCCATAGTGACCGCCTTTCCCCCCCCCCTCCTGTCACATCGCGATTTCAGAGATTTTAAATATTCCCTTCATCCCTGATGTCCTCCCCCCCAGTAACTCTTCCTTATCTTCTGGTCCTTCTCATCCCTTTACCCTCCTCGATGCAATTCTCCCAGACCTACCCGCCCCATCAATAGATGTTCTTTATTCTCCGGTAAGTGAAACGGAGGGGAAGGAAAGAAAAAACATTAAGAGAAGACCGAGAGATAGCAGTTCACATTCAGCCCTTGTTACTTCAATGCTAGTGGGAACATCGCAGACTGAATGCATGCAAACGGTCTGCTGCATAACAATAAAAAAGTGTTAAAGACATAAAGGAAAAACAAATGCATTTGGCGTCCTACACGGACCAAACCTCTGCCCACCAGTCCTCCCTATACTAGTTGTTTATTCAGGCGCCTTCTTTTTCCCTGTGCCCAAGTCTCCCTCTCCTCCCACTCTCCGGCTTCCTCAAGCAACTTAGCTGCACGTTCAATTGCCCTGTCCTTCTCAGTGTATGGTAACGAACTTGTAATAAACATTTGTAAGTGCTCAAAACTAAACCAAACCACATCCTCGGGATCCTGGCTATCAGGGACCTGACCTCCCAAAAGATCTTTGAACGATATCCCAAAGCCGGTTGGTGCTTTTGCCTCCGAGTCATTCGTCGGTGCTGGGAGGAGAGTAGCCTTAAAGGATCCCTCAATCTCACATCTCTCTTTGTTGGCCTTGTAAATATAAAGTGTGGCTCCGAGATCACCAACTAAAGGCTTTCTAAGCTTGCCCTGACGATTTAAGTCCAAGAGCCTTGCTGTCAAATCACGAAAGCTGGTAGTTCCATCGATACTGTCAACTACCATCTTTTCTTCACTGTAATCCTCCTGCCCATCCCCCCCCGTGCCCGGTTCCTCATCCACCTGCTCCAGCAATCCATTGTCCACCTCCAGTCCTTTGCTCTCTGCCTCCAACTCTTCACTTAGCACCTCCGGCACATCATCTCCAGCCCCCAGTTTCTCAGTCTCCCCCCTTTGCCTGTCACTCTGTGCCTTGCCCTTATCTTTTTCTACCTCCTGCTTTTCGCTTCCCAAGTCCGGCATACCATTCCCAGCTGATGGCCCCTTGGTCGCTGGTCCCATCTTTTGTGAGCTGTTTGTATCATGTTCTGTAAATTCGACAATGATTACCAATCTTGTCTGCCTGTCGGTATACAAGAGCCATAACCGAGCATCATCCTCTAGGGCGGCATGCTTTTCACTCCATCCGATCTCACAGACCACGGCTGGGAAATCGGCATCGGGCTGTATAACATACGCATCCGGAATTTTCTTTGATTTTCCACAATAATCATCTTTGATCCCAAAGTCGCTAAACCCTATAATCAATTAGATAAAGGAAGAATAAACCATCTTCGGTCACATACCCCTCGCGGAACCAATTTTCACCATTTTTCCGCTCTCCTTCGGTACTAACTTATTCAGAGATCTGCCAAGAGTGTCCATAAAAAACTCGGAAAATGACTCGTGGGTGGGTGTAGGAGCGCATTTAATTATAAACCTTCCGTTCAAGAAATTGTATTCCTGGCGGATCTCATCATGTTCTATAACCTCTGGATGATTTCTTTCCCACCTGCCCACTTCTTCTGGGGAAACCCCACTCCAATGTAGTCGTCCTTCGTTCTCTTCTTGGAGAGTGAGTATCGCTTCTGCTGTTAAAGTACTCGGTAGGAATAGCTTCTTTGCCGAATTAACGGTACGGTATAGTTTGGGCGGTATATGCTTCTCCATGGAAATAGAAGCGGAAGAGAGTTCTGGTGATGGGGAATGGATCCGTATTGGTAGGGTTTTCGGCATGAAAGAACACGGGGGGGCGGGGTTGCCTTTAAAAGCACATCTTTTTCCAAGCAATTGACGTGGTGGTGCCCTGCCCACAGTATTATCATGATGGGTGGTGTACCTTGGCCGCATTGAGAAGCCAGCACCTGCCCTATTCCCACCAACTCGAATCCCTCCTAGTTTACCCAGCCCCATGTCATAATTACCTTGCAACATACTTATAGTATATTGGCTAAAGACTTGGGAGTGAAACAAGCAGGGCGAGATTAACAAGTGAAGAAAAAAAAGCAATTTAAATAACGATAGAAGGAAGTTAGCAGTGAAAGAGAAAGTGTCAGGAGGGAAGAGGAAGACGAGTACGGAAGAGGGCTAGGAGAGAAGAGGAAGAGGTACAGAGAAGAGCCAGGAAAGTGACTATTCAATGTACAAAAACAGGTACTCGTGTCTCCACGCCAAGCTTGGAATCGCCCCCGAACCCACAAACAGAGCACCTTCAGAACCGGCACTAGTGCCATAGCTTAATTTTTCCTGGACTTCTCGTCCCAGGTTTGGCCACGTTGGGCCCGCATGACGAATCCTTTGCCTGCTGACTCTGTTTTAATATTCCTGATTTAAGCTTAACACTGAACAAGAGGGCTATATAGTGGTTTATTGCTGAGGTGACAGTCTTGGGCTATGAGACCTATCATACACAAGCTTACCTAGCCTAGAATAGTAATTGGTTCACAAATTTGACCACTATTAAGACTGTTATACATTGCCCAAACCACACGAAATGAATCACCGAAGAAGATATCAAAGCTGCCGAGTAACCGAGGCTTAAAGAATCAAATCTCCTCTTTATTATTAGGCCTTAGTGTTACTGGCACATTTCTCCCTCCCTTTTGCCCTGCCTATTATCCAGTTGATACGTAGCTCGTCTGATATTTTCCAGAAAGCTACTCACTCCAGAGGATTATGCTCCAAAAAGCTAATAGCGGGACGCAAGTCAGTCTTGGAAATGTCACCTTTCTGGTAAAGCTCGACAGCCTTACCCACTGCCTCCACATATGACAAATATTGGGCTGGCACCTGTTTGGCTTTCATCTCATGAAGGAACTTGATAGTGGCGATCAACTCATCAATTTTAATGGTGAAGATCTTGGCCATTTCAGTGAGGTCATGTCCGGGGTATCCAGGGTCGTGTTGTCGCTATTATTCCCCTGAGATCTGGGGCTGGGTGAGTAGAAAGGGGAGAAACTCCACACCGGAGTCGGGGCAGGGCGGGTCGGAAGGTGGTTGAAGCTTTGCATTAGTGTCGTGGGAGAGGTAGTGTTTGAAGTGTGCTTGGCCTGTGGGTTTTTTTTTTTGCTAGGGAGCGGGGGCTGCTCACCGGTCGCTAGCTTGAGCACCATTGACGTTGCGAATTGGAGAATCTTGATAAGTGGACTGGGTGGCTCCAGTTGCCCCTGCAGAGGAGCCCCCTCCTTCGTCCCTCTCCTAGTCTTCTACCTCTTCATCTGCATCTTCATCCGCCTGAGCACCCATAGCACTAACCGTTTGTCCAGTATTACCGAAAAGTTCACACAACTCCTCGAAATCATCTAACCGCCTCTGCCTGACAACTCCGGCCCTCAGATGCGCCTAGAGATAGCCACCCTCACACCCTCTCATTAGCGCCCAAAATGCCCTTTTCACCAATACAGCATGAAAGGTGCCACAAACCTTGAGACAGTTTGTCCAAACTTCCTTGTCAGCGTCGATCTTTCCTCTCTCGCGGTCCCAATGAAAACCATCGGTTTTCAAGAAACAAGTAAAATCCTTCCTATTCTTCTTCAACTAGAAACCAAATCAGTATACTATCATCTCACCCCGCCGTCAACCAGAAAAAGAAGGAAGGAAACCCCCAGCAGAGTCGATGTTTTTGACCTGAAACAAACATTCAACATTGGAATGTCAGTACCAATGGACGGCTCATTGACTTGAGCAGTAACCTGAGACCACATTATTTGACCAAACTTGTTGAGGATCCTCTCGCCATTGCGGACATGGCGCAGGAGTTCAGTAATGAGGATACGGTCTCTCAGCTTGGCCCAGCGGGCAATAACCTTGCCCGAGCTGGAGGAGATTTCCATCTTTCCAGTTCATTGATTGGTTGGTAGTGGGTTTGCGTTAATGAGCGCGCTGTGGTTGATATGACGAAGGGGGGTGTGTTTTTGTTTTCTAGTGGCGGAGAGTTTGTGTGAAGAAGGGCTTTTTCATATCCTTGTGCGTGGGGATGGAGAATAAGTACACCAGCTTGTTCGACTCGCTTTTATTTTCTCACGACATAAGAAGCATCTTGCTTGAGGAAGGGGACACGGACGTGTCAGGAAGGGGTCGGTTGCCCTAGGGTATTCCTAGGACTCGGCGTATAAGATGGTATATCATGATAAGGGCTTTATTTTGTCCCTACTTACCCAACTTCAAGAACTTGTGGAAAACAGGTCAAAAAAAGGCAAACATTTCCTCCGCACACAAGCACTAGCTCGCCGCTCACAGCCGCTCATTCCCCATTCTGGCTAGCTAGCTTCCCACGATCCCCAGCATCCCTAGGCAGAAACCAGTATCCCGCCTGCAGTCCCGAGGGTGCGACTGCACTACAATATCTCAATTTTTCAAGCGGTTGCCCTCTCTGAAAACTACCCTCCTCCAACATCGTAGGGCCAGCAGGGCCAGCAGGGCTGTCAATTATGGTGCCCTCTAGAAGCCCGCCAAAGACAGTTGCGAGCACTAATGTTAATAAAGTTCCTTCCCAAACGCCCTTGTTTAAACCCAACAAGACCCCCCCCTAGTAGACCACTCACAAATTGTGGTAAACCTCTATCTATACTAAAAAACTTTCTACCTCTCCCCCTCTTCATCCCCCTGCTATATATTTGGCGGGTGCTTCCTCTTATCATAGAAAATCACTCGTAGGCGGTCTTAGCCACAAATGAATGTATTCCCCCGCTCTCACGATATCCACACCCAACGTAATAGCAACCGCAATATCTCTGTGAATACAACTCCACGCTCTCATTGCGATGCTGGCAGTGCATCTTGGAGTTCTTACCTTATTAGATTTTATTGGATATAATGGGTTGCGCGAAGGAGGGGGTTATAACTTAGTCATTTAGCCGCTCTGGTTGCCCCACTTTTTTCCCCTTCTCTTCAACACCCTAGAGGCCAAGATCATCTTTTTCGCTTTCTGATAGAACAATCAATCTGCTTCGTCCAACTGTGATCCTTATCTCTCCCATCCATCCATCCTTCTCTCGCATCCCATCTCTACTGATGTCGTGTCTCGCACTTCCCTACTTACGGCTCCAATACACTATCTCCGCTGCCTCAGTCCCCGCACTTGACTGGCCGTCTCACAAACGCTCCATCCCCGCTGTCCCCACCTTAATTCCTAGCATCTCATCGTACTCGTCCTGCACCGCTTCTAATAGATTTATCTATTTTGGGGCGTGAAATTTTTGGGAACGAGCGTTCCCGATGAAGTGGGATATACTCTAACAGCCGATCAATTAATAGTA
>Ga0307507_10013013_pt1 | contig 10176 bp, 11 predicted proteins | sample 7_EM_MG_FD_207223 | JGI IMG/M metagenome (GOLD analysis project Ga0307507, IMG submission 207223) | Populus trichocarpa ectomycorrhiza microbial communities from riparian zone in the Pacific Northwest, United States - 7_EM | ecosystem: Host-associated > Plants > Roots > Unclassified | place... | reverse complement strand
ATGGCAAAGAACTGATCCCCCTGCGCCTAAACATATTGCAAAGCCTCTCTCATCTGTGTTCCAAACATTTTCCGGCAAGAGATGATCGCTGCTCCTCAACACATAAAACTGTTCCTGTTAAAATCCGCTCCTCGCCGGGTGATACTTGCAGCAGGTAACCGATAGTCTTCTAAGAATCACTTCGTTTGGCCCAATATCTGTTGCGATAGCTAAGTCCGTTGACTCCTATCTAGCAACGTCGATCGCTAGGCTCCTATAAGACAGTCGTGTCTTGATTCCTGAAAGCTTGATAGATAAAGATCTTTATATTGAAAGTAAATAGTATGAAAGAAGTTAGATGGTTGCGTGAAGAACCCAAATCTCTCACCCCGAGGGTGCCCTTGTCTAGGGGTTCTTCCCTCAACCCTAACCCGGCATGACTCCTTCCCTCGCGTCACGCGACTCGTGACTCATAGTGAGTCATAGTGTGAAATCCATAAGCTGACTCGTCCGAGTCAGCTGCGCCCTATCTCGCAACCAATCAAAACTCATAAAACAAGTCATGTGCCCTAACGGGGTCACATGCGCGAAACCCATGCCTCATAACTATGAGTCATGTGCGAAATACATAAACCACATGACCACAATCGTGCGTCATGTCAAATATCAAAAAATAATAATAAACCAATGACACGCTATTGCGTCGTCATGTGAAAACCTATGAGACAACTGATCTCATAGAGTAAAAACTAACAAACCAATGACTAATAATTATTAGTCATGTGAGAGTCTGCCTTGCTTGGTCACCGTTTGTGACATTAGCTCCCCTCCCCCTCTTGCATCGGTCCCACGATCCTAAACTCCTTCCTTCCGCAGCATACCCGCGATTTGGCGCATCCTCTGTTTGCATCGATTGTAGGCTTGTTGGAGTTTGTCTCTCTCCTTATCGTGCCTTTCGAGGTCGTTGTCTTTTCCCACAATGATTTGGGCAGCGCCATCGAGTTGCCTTCTGAGGTCCGAGATCTGTGTTTCCAGAGTTTCCATGGTTTTTTCGCCCCCCTCTCCCTCCAGCCGTGTCCTCACGGCTTTTCTCTTCCTCTGTTCCCTTCTGTCATTCTTCGACAGTTCCCCTTTTTCTCCCACTTGTCTGGGGTAGTATCCGGCGTCCACCTTTTCCCACCGGTGTTCCTTGCAGTTGTCGTTAAAACCATGTTCCCAGCTCGTGAGGTTTCCGTGGGCTCTTCGAGCCCGCCGGTGACGAGTATGTTGTTGTGGGGCCCAGTCCTCTCCTGGGTTCGCTTCCATCTCCTGTCGCCAGTCGTGGTCCTGGGCGACAGGTGGTTTTCTCGATCTCCTGGTGCATTGTGGGTACCAGCCTGACCATTGTTTCTCGCTGAGATGGATTTGACATCCATCGTCCGTGCAGTCGGTCCAGTTCATGGAGGCGTGTGCCACCTCCCTTTTTGGTGAGCCCGAGTATGCTGGCCTCGTGGGGGTAGCCTTGCGAGCGATGGGCCGGGCGTCGCTCTCTGGCGTCTGTGAGCGTCGTTCTTGTTTGGCGACAGGGGGAGGTGCGGAGGACGATCTGGTGATCGTGACGTGTATCCACTCCGGGCTTTCTTGGGCAGCGCCGGTGGAATCGTCGGACGGGGTGTTATGCATTGTTGAAGTTTTCTGCGGGGTATCAGACTTTATCGTGTACTGGTGAGTAAGCTTTCCACTTAGCTCGGTATTGGAGCTTGGTGTAGTGGAGTCGAGAGTCGATGGTGTCGTCGAGTTCGTATTCGTCTTTTCCTTCTATCTGAATAGGAGGAGGGGGTTCTTTGATCTGTGAGGGGAATCGGTTGTCTTGGTAAGGTTCGAGGAGGGAGATATGGAATGTGTTGTTTACGGCCATTGAGGGTGGTATGGCCAGCTTATATGCGTTTGTCCCAATCTTTGCCAAGATTTAAAATGGTCCGATTTTCTTCTAGTCTAGTTTCTTCGATGGTCTTGTGGTCTTGATGTTTCGGGGCGACAACCACACGATATCTCCTGATTCTAGGTTTGGATGGGGTTTTCAGTGTAGATCGTAGTACTCTTTGTGTCGTAATTGTGCGGCCACCATCTCGTTTCTCAATGACTCATGTAACTGAGTCATTGATTCTGGTTTGGTCCGCTTTCCGTGTATCAGATGACCGATCATCTCGTATTCGGGGTTTATTCCGTAGTTTGCAAAAAAGTGTGTTTTTGCTGGTTTCCTGATATCCGTTGTTGTATGCACATTCTCCTAGTGGTAGGTCACCACACCAATCGTCCTGTTGGTAGTTGATGTATGCCTCTAGATATTGTTCCAATATGGCATTGGTTCTTTCGGTCTGTCCGTCTGTTTGTGGGTGGAATGCCGTGCTGAGTCTTCCTTCGATTCCGAATTTCTCCGTAGTTGCCTTCCATAGGTCTGAGGTGAATAGTGTCCCCCTGTCGGTGATGATATCGTGTGGTAGTCTGTGTAGCCTGACTATCTCCTTCATGAAGAGATTGGCGAACTGCCGTGCGTCCAGGTCCTTTGAGCCTGGTATGAAATGGCTCATTGTGGTCAGCCGATCGATGACCACCAGTATGGTGTGATATCCTACTGATTTCGGCAGGTCCGTAATGAAGTCCATTGCTATTGAGTTCCATGTTCGATTGGGGGCTGCGTTTGACAGTAGCAATCCGTAGGGTGCATGTCGGACCACTTTGGTCCTTTGACATCTGTCGCAATTCTTTATGAATCTTTTGATATCTTCTCTTATCTTCGGCCAATAGTATCGTCGACTGATGAGTTCGGTAGTTTTCGCCGTTCCGCCATGTCCCGCCTGTGGGGGTTCATGATATTTCGCGATAAGAGTCGTTCGCATCCATTCGTCCTTTGGTATACCAATCTTTCCCTGATACCATCAGAGGCCATCCTTCCATTGGCATAGCCCCAACGCTATTCCCTTCATTTCTTTTCTTCCCTCGCCGAGGTTTCTCTTGATGTCTTGGATCTCTTTGTCGACGTTGCTTGCCTTCTGTATTTCTCCCTCATCCTTGTCTTGGAATTCTGTTGTTTCCCATACCTCGAGTTTGATTTCTTCCGTTTCTGGGATATCCCAGTATCGTTCCTTTGGCAGTAGGATCCCCACGTTTCAAGTGAGTCTCTTGTCTCCTGCTGTGGGTAGGTCTCCCTCTCTTCTTGTGAGGGCGTCTGGCTTTCCTCCTTCCTTTCCGGGTCGGTATTCGATTTTGAAGTTGTATTGACTTAGTTCTTGCATCCATCGTACTTCTCGTTCGTTTAGTTCCTTCGTTGTCATGAAGGTAACTAAGTTCTTGTCGTCTGTGAGGACCCGTATCGGTTTCAGATTTCCTCTGGTGTATCTTTTCCATGCGTGGAATCCCTGTACTATCGCCTGTAGTTCCTTATCGTGTATGTCGTAGTTGCATTCGGCGTTCGACATCGTCGTAGATCGGTACGCAACTGGTCTCCATTTTCCGTCCTGGTATTGCTGTGATAGTATACTGGAACAGACAAATTTTGAGGCGACCGTTTCGATTTTGGTCGGTGCGAGGGGGTCGAAGTAGACCAGTACTGGTGCTGTGGTGAGTTTTGTCCTTAATTCGTCGAATGCTTGTTGTTCTCTGTCTCCCCACTCCCAGTTGCCAATGCAGTCCTTTTTTGTCCTTGCATATAGTGGTCTGGCGGTCCTGCTGAACCTTTCGATGAACCGTCTGTAGAAGTTGAAAAATCCTAGGAAACATTGGATTTCCTTGATTTTCTTTGGTGTTGTCCAGTCCCATATGGCTTGTGTCTTAACTGGGTCGGTTGTGACTCCTTCTTGTCCGATGATAAATCCTACATATTCTGTAATGTTTTGGTGGAATTCGCACTTGGATGGTTTGACCTTCGTCCCCGATTTCCGTATTGCTTCGAGGATATTGCTGACGTCCTTTTGGTGTTGGTGTAGGGTGCTTGAATATATAAGTACGTCATCCAGATAGACGATGCAACACATGTCCATGTGTTCTATAAGGACCTCATTGATCCATCGTTGGAACGCCGCTGGCGCGTTGCATAGTCCAAAAGGCATGAATAGGTATTCGTAAGTTCCTAGTTTTGTTGAAAAGGTTGTCTTCCATGCGTCTCCTTCTCTGATTCGGATCTTGTGATAGGCGTACTTGATATCCAGCTTAGTGAAGTACTTGGCTCCTCCCAGTCTGTCCAGAGCTTCACTAATGAGTGGTAGAGGGTGTCGATCCTTCGGGGTGACTTCGTTGAGCGCCCGATAATCGGCGCATAGTCTGAGTTTGCCGTCCTTTTTCTTGACGAACATGATTGGTGATGCCCTTCCTGACTTGACTCTTCGAATCCATCCTCGCCTTTCGTTCTGTTGATGTATCGATGAAGCTCCTCCAGGTGATCGTAACTGAGGGCATCTATTTTCTTGATGGGTACCGTTTTTCCCTCTTCGAGGTCGATGCCGAGATCGATACCTGGTCGGTGTGGTGGTACCGTCGTCTTTTCCCCTTTTTCGAAGACATCCAGCAGGTGGTGATATTCTTGAGGGACCGTTTCCCTTACGTCCTGGTCTTCGTTGTTTTTCTTGTTTTTTATGGCCAGCTCGGTGCTAATTTTGCTAGCTTCCAGCTCAATTTCGTTGTCGACTTCATCCCATCTTAGGATGCCTGTTGTCTTTCCTCTTCGCTAGAATTGTCCGAAGGCTCTTGCCGATATCTCTTTGATTTCCACTTTTTTGTTTGGTCGTCCGGCCCTTGACCTCTTGGTCCATGGTGGTGTTGGAGCTCCCGAATCCTTGTTCTCCTCGTTCCGTATCGTCCAACTCATTTACTTCTTGTAGTTCTCTGTGGTCGATTGTTTCGATACTCAGTTGTGCGATCCGGTCTCCTTTTTCCACTCGGTATGGTTGGTCTCCTAAGTTGGCTAAGACCACCTTCACTTGTCCTCTGTAGTCGGAGTCTATCACACCTGCATTTGTCGTGAGTCGATGTTTGACTGCTAGACTGCTTGGTAGTGCAATTCGTGCATAGGTGTTGTGAGGTAATCCAATAGCTATCCCGGTCCCTACAATTGCTTGCTCTCTGGCAGGAACATCGGTTCCTTCATTAGCGTACAGTTGGTGTCCTGCCGCTCGTGCGCTTCCCTTCATAGGCACTCTGGCCTCAGCGGATAGCTTCTTAACTCTGACACTCTGGTCACTGGCCGTCGGGCCATTCTTGGTCGTCGGTCCTTCCTTGGCCTGGACCTTAGAGAATCTGGTGATGAGATTCTCTTCCAGGGCTGTATCTTCGGGTACCGCATATGCAACGGGCGAACCTTTGAGACACCAAGTCGTACCTCGTTCGCTATTGAATGTGATCCTTTTGTCATTCCAATCGATCGTTGGATTGTGTTCTCTTAAACATGGCATTCCGAGGATGACCTCATGGTTTTGTAGATTCGCTACTTGGAAGGTTGCCAATTCCCTATGGCTACTAATGTTCATAGGTACTTTCGTCATATGGGTAACAGGCCACATAGCGCTTGGTTTTCCGTCCCCAAGGTAAATCTCCCTGGGGTTTTTTGCTTTGATCATCTTGATCCCGTGTTTGTCGCAGACTTCTCTGTCTATGAAGTCCTCTGTTGCTCCTGAGTCAATCATGGCGTTGATAGTGACTGACTCCTTTTCGCCGTGTAGTTGTATTTTGACCATAATGTGGTCATTGTCGTTTTCGAGTGTATCTGTGTAATTGAGTGCCGCGTAATAGTTCTTCACGATGATGGGTTTTCGTTCGGGTCTGTCCCTCAGACCATCTTTTACTAGGGACAGTCGTCGTTTCCTGACTGTTCGGGTTCCTGTTCGACCTCGATATCCCTAATCTTTAGTTTGGTTTGCCAGGGCGCAATTGTCTTCGCGGGTTGCCTGCTCCTGGCTTGTGCTTTGAATGGTTTGGGTCCATCTTTTTTCGGGCAGCATCTGGCTAGGTGTCCGGGTTGTGCGCACTTGAGACATAGTTGTTCTCCCATTCTTCTTGGGAATTCTTCTCTTGAGATGTTGAACCTTGGTTGTCTCCTAGTCGCGTCTAGTTCCATGGGGTCGCCGTAATTCTGGTTCCAATTATTTGCGGGTCGATATGTCCCATCTGGGTTTCTTGGTATAGCGGTTTCCCGTTGGCTGTGTTTTGCTGAGGGTGATCCTTGGATATGTCTGACAGTCGCCAGTTTGGTTTCCTTCCGGATTGCCCATTGGGCTAGGACTTCGAGGTCCTCGTACTCCTTGCTGCTAGCTCCCCAGGCGTTCTGTAATTCTTCGATCATTCCTCCTAGAAGCAATTCTCCTCCGGTGGAATCGTCCAACTCGGCTTCGCTAGCCACGAGGTGGAATTCGTTCCAGTATTCAGTGACTGATCGTGTGCCTTGTTTCATGTTTTTTAGTCTCATCCTTCCTTCTCCCTTGCCGTCGATTACGCCAAATTGTCTTTGCAATTGTGCCTTGAATCCCGCCCAGTTGTCCCATGTTGGGGTGATTCTTTCTTCTGTGTAAGGAGTGATCCAGGTTCCCGCGTCGTCCCTCAGGAGGCCTGTTGTATAGAGGATTTTTTCCTCATCATGCCCGTTTTGCCATCCTACCCTCCGGTAGTACACTATGAGTTGGGCTAGCCATTCTCGTAATTTGTGTCTTTCTCCTCGATAAACCTCTGGTTCCTTCACCTTGGGCTTCCTGGTTCCCCCGCTTAAGGATGCAACGATTTGCCTTATCTGCTGAGAATTCAGAATCATTGTTGCCTCCGAAGCGGTTGCTCCCCCTTGTTCTGCTGTAGCCGCCATCGTGTTTCGTCATGTCCTTCCTTCTTCTTCTGTTTCCTCTGATCCCATTGGTAATGGTGGTTCCGGTGTTGTAGGGCTTGGTGCCCTCTCCTCCTTTAAGGCTCTTTCAAGTCCTTCTCCTAGTGATGAAAGGTCGAGATTTTCTGCTAGGGGGTCAATGTCGTTTTCGTTATTGGTCTCTGTTGTGTCTGTTTGTTAGGTGCTACCGGTTGACGCAACCAAATGTTACAATCCTCTCCTCTCCGGGTGATACTTGCAGCAGGTAACCAATAGTCTTCTAACGAGCACTTCCCTTGGCCCAATATCTGTTGCGATAGCTAATTCCGTTGACTCCTATCTAGCAACGTCGATCGCTAGGCTCCTATAAGACAGTCGTGTCTTGATTCCCGAAAGCTTGATAGATAAAGATCTTTGTATTGAAAGTCAATAGTATGAAAGAACTTAGATGGTTGCGTGAAGAACCCAAATCTCTCGCCCCTGGGGTGCCCGTACATTGGGGTTCTTCCCTCAACCCTAACCCCGCGTGACTCCTTCCCTCGCGTCACGCGACTCATGACTCATAGTGAGTCACAGTGTGAAATCCATCAGCTGACTCGTCCGAGTCAGCTGCGCCCTATCTCGCAACCAATCAAAACTCATAAAACAAGTCATGTGCCCTAACAGGGTCACACGCGCAAAACCCATGACTCGTAACTATGAGTCATGTGCGAAATACATAAACCACATGACCACAATCGTGCGTCATGTCACATATCAACCAACAATAATAAACCAATGACACGCTATTGCGTCGTCATGTGAAAACCTATGAGTCAACTGATCTCATAGAGTAAAAACTAACAAACCAATGACTAATAATTATTAGTCATGTGAGAGTCTGCCTTGATTGGTCACCGTTTGTGACAGTTCCAGAGGCTCTCTCAGAATAGCAGTATCAGTAGCAAGAGCTCTTTGCTTATCAATACTCTTTCTAATCTTACTCTGAATACCTGGATGTCTCTTGACAAACTGATCGACCTATCCCTTCCCAATATCTGCCACTGTTTCCTTGGCCTTTAAAATTTCGAATACCATTTGCAAAACATATCTCCTACAAAGAGAAATACCATAATCATCATGGTCTTCAATCCGGTGAATCATAACCTTCCCTTCAAGGTGGGAGAGCAATTGCTGGCTCTCATCAGCAATCTTTCGTGGAGTTGTATTCCCTTTCAGCCTGTTTTGAAGAGTTGTATTCGAACCACCAAAGGATTCTGCTAAAAAGCGAATAGAGGTATCAGAATCCTCTTCTTTGGCGGCAATGGCTGCCTGAAGGCGATCCTCCAAGTCAGGCTTCTTGTTCAGCATTGGTCTTGAGTAGAATAGTGGTGAAAGTTGGTGTACAAAGTGTGTTGGTTGTGTGTTCAAGTTAATCGAGGCTGATGAGCAAAAGACAACACTCTTTTACAGCTCTTGCTCAGCCTCAAATCTTGCCCTAATCTTTTATAATTAATATGATACATAGTAAATCACCTATACTAATAGCTTCCAAAAGATCAGATGATTTCCATAAGCAGTTATTTTTCTTTATCACTATTTCTTCTATAATCACAATATCTCACTTGCACAATTTACAGATGTAAAAATGAAATGTAAGGTTTCAAAAAACCCAGGTATATTCTACATTCTGATTACGATTCAGGAATGGGATTTGGAGTTGATCCGCTCATATTTGCTTTCTAGAATTACCAAATTATCCAATGAAAAGCAAGAGATATGGTGACCCATTACTGGGGGGTGACCCATTACTGGGTGAAATACGTTAGATTTCATGGGTCCTTTTACCAAGTTGAAAGGCAAGGACACGGTCCTGGTGGTGGTGGATCGAGCTGGGGGACTACACCCCCCCTCCTCCCACTTTACGTCCCTCATCATGTCCTTGCGCTTGGGCGTGCCTAGTTCTAGGTGTCGTTTGGCTCTATCTCCCTGTCTTTTAGCTTGCATTTTTCCTGCCTCGCTTAGCACTCCCACGGTTGGCAACAACGGCTCGCCCATGTTCCTGATGGCAGGGACTACAGGGCCTATTAGGAGAAAACATTACAACAGGCCACAGTCAATTTCTCCATTGTCATCACTACCTTTAGAGGCTGCCAAGTCAGACATACACAGGGTTAGCGACAGATTCTATGGTTATTGGGTCTTCCCCACCTCCTCCCCCGCCTCCTCCCCCGCCGGTCTCGTCCTGTTGCTTAGTTATAGCTATTATTTACTCAGTTGGCTGGCACCCTACTGCTGCTTCGCTTTCCCCGTGGCTTCTCCACAGACGCAGCCCCCCGTTAGGCTCAGTCGTCCTCTTGCACTGTCTCAGTGGCAGATGTCAACACCTTGGCTGCTTGAGTAATTTTAACACCGTCCTGATGTTTTCGTGGCCCCCTCCGTCCCCTTTATTTTTCCTTTATTGTTGTTCCTTTGGGTTTTATTAGTCGTTATAACTATTGTTTCCTATGTTGGTGTCTTCAGCAAGGGTTTTCCTGGTGATTTTTCTCCATATGTTTATTTGATTTCCTTTCTTGCCGGCGTTAGCTAGTCAGGGTTGGATGTCTTATTTGATGTGCCAAGTGTACAGTTCATCCTATATCAGAAGGACTTAGGTTGATGGCTTTTTCCCTAGCGCCGAGAGGTTTTTGTGTTGATTTATGTGTTTTTTGCTGCCATAGCTAGGGCCCCATGCATGTTTTGTATCTTAAACAAATACCACGGAAACAGAAAAATAAAAGCAAGAAGCCTGGGATTGGGGTAGAAGCGCCTTCCCCTCTACCACCCCCTCCGTATATACTACAAAAACGCATAACCAGCTCTGCTTACGGGATACCTCTTCACAGAACACCGTAAACTTCTGTCCCCTGATGGAGGTCCCCCTTCTCCCTCCTCGCAATCAGCGGTTGGCAGCTGCCATCCCCGGTGCCAACACCCCTCGCCTCGCCTCCCCCACTCCACTTTGCCCTGCAACTGCCCCTTCACCTCCTCTGGCCTTCCTTGCCAAAGTTTTTTTGGCAACTAGGAATAGCCTCCAGCTGTCCCCCAATCTCATACACGACCTCTTCCCCCAACGTTATTAGTAACCTCTTTCCCCAAGTCTTGCAAACCTTCATGGGCAGAGCAGCCACCATACTGACTATACTATTCACCACCATGTCAGGCATTGTAGCCATCACGACCCCCTTGGAGACAGTCACGAACCAACTATCTAGTCTCGTAAAGGAAAACCATGCGGTGCGCACCTAACTCCAGGACCTTTCCTCCAAGGTGGCGAACGAATTGGGCACCCAGGACGCCATCCAGCCCTCTCATCTGCACTGTTTGTGACGTGTCATATCACCTCTCAGCCCCCACCC
>Ga0307507_10013011_pt1 | contig 10176 bp, 2 predicted proteins | sample 7_EM_MG_FD_207223 | JGI IMG/M metagenome (GOLD analysis project Ga0307507, IMG submission 207223) | Populus trichocarpa ectomycorrhiza microbial communities from riparian zone in the Pacific Northwest, United States - 7_EM | ecosystem: Host-associated > Plants > Roots > Unclassified | place... | reverse complement strand
TAGTTGAGTAACAACCATAAGCACAGAACTTGCTACATCAACTGATCTTCCATAGATACCAACTTCATCAACTATCCACTTATAATTACCAGCATAATATGCCAAATATCTCCTGTATCCTCCAGATATTTATATCATTCCCAACCCCCAAATACCTCCTGTAAAGACCACTTCTAGTTGTCTATCTTTTTCCAATGTAATTTGACCACACAAAGTTCCTGTTAAGTCGCATTAACATGCGATTAGGTGCTCAAGATCCTAGAAGTTAGAAGGACATGAACCCAGTCTTTGACTACATCCTGAATCACTGAAAGAACCAATTGATATCTGTTTGTCTAACAAGCAGGTGCCATAACAAGGAAGACCCGGCTTTCTTGCAATTTACAGACAACTGAATTGAAAATGGCACCATAATACAGAGCATAACTAGTGTTTCTATAATATTCATGGCTACAAATTCAGCAGCCTAACAGTTTAACAATGATATCTGGCTCACACAAAAGAAAAGCATTTGAACCTGATATCCACAAGTTGAATCTACCAAGACAAACAGTAATAGCAGTTCAAATCACTTTATTGTATATTTTTCTTCATCAAATCAAGCAAACATTGGCTAGCAACTAACTCCACCCCAAACACAAGTGCTAGCACATCAAACCATTGGTAAGATACATGACAACTTGTACACTTAACTTACCCATCAGTTGGAACATTTGTAGCAACCAGCTTCACAGGATATAGAGGTTGTGCAACTGTAACCCAAAAGCTGTATATGAAGGAAATTAAAAAAAAAAAACCATTTTATGAAAGTGCAAATAGCAGAATTGAAAAGGATTAGTCAGGTAAACAAACCAAAAAGATCAAAGATTAAAAACAAATCACACAATACTAAGATACATGACAGCAAGAAACCTTGTAGAACTCTAGTTCTTGCAGGTTACCCCACATACTGGATGGGGATACAGGTGCGCGCACAAGGTGCACATGCGCACCATTAAACCATGTCATTCTTCAAAAAAAATGTACAGGTCACCCATACAACTTTCCAGATTATTCTAGACAAATCGCATGCTGATTAGGATACTTATTAATTAAGGTTTCCTATTCCTATTTCACGTGATATTTTTGTTCTGCATAGAACTATTATACGTTTCATGATAATGAAAATAAAACTTATTCTATGTTTTATTGATGCCTTGTTCTTTGTCAAAAAACTACATTGAAGGTTCTCCTCCACAAACACACTTATTTCTCCCAACCATCTTTCTTAATTCTGGCCTCTCTTTCCTGGTTATATGCTAGACAAATAGCATTCTGATTAGGATACTTAATAATTTAGGTTTCCCATTCGTATTACACATGATTTTTCTGTTCTGCATAGAACTATTATACTTTTCATGATAATGAAAGAAAAACTTATTTTATGTTTTACTGATGCCTTGTTCTTAGTCAAAAATCTAAATTGAAGGTCAAACACACTTATTTCTTCCTACCTCAATCTTTCTTAAGTCTGACCTCTCTTTTCCAGTTGCATGTTATTTCCCTACTTTTCCCACACCAATCTTGCCCTCACCACCCCTTAATTACGATCAACTTATCCTCTCTACTAGCTCATAAGTCCAAATCATATACAAGAGTTGCTTGTTCTCTTAGCCCAGGTTGATGGCGTCTCCAACTTGGTTAGAATATCACTGTAATTCTTTCTTACCTTAAGAGACCTGGCCACTCATCTATCTCAAAAGATTCATCTCCCTACTAGCACTTGATTAACATTTTACAGACCAGTGGCAAAGGAGAACACAATTTGTTTTACACCAAAGTAAAGAATTACCATACCAACAAGCAGTATGGTAATGGCAAAACAAGTTCAGAAGAAATCATAAAAGCATTTAATGGTTTAATAAGTCAATCCCAAAGGTCAAATTGTAGCTGAGATGTGATGTCACACTACCAGCAAGAAAGAAGCATATTGTCAAAATAAATAAATAAAAAGTATCCTGGAGCAGGGAGGGGAAACATTTCATTCCATACATAAAACAGTAAACACGATAGAAAAAAAATATATGATGCGTACGGGTCAGCCCTGCTTAGTCGACAAGTCTCACAATAGAACACATCCGGAAATTGTGGAGTGCCCTCCATGGCTTTTTCTGGAATTATAACGCAACCAATGTGTTGCCACACATGACATTTAAAATCCTCACACTGTCATTGCAAGAAAATAAAAATAAATAGGAGCTCGGCAGATTAGCAAAGCATTTAGGATAGAGTTAAGTGCAAGAGTAGGAAGAAGGAAAAGGGGCAAAAAAAAGTAGCTTATGTCTCTATTCTAAATGCAAGCTGCTTCTTCAACATGAATGGGTAGAAAACAAGATAGTAACAAATCCTGCTATTGACCATACATACATAGACGGGCACTATAAGGATTTCAGCATATAATCCCTCAGCATTTCGTCTAAACAGTGTATTTGTCGATAATTAACGTGATGTGCTGTAAACATAAACAAGTCCAACATTGTGCCTCAACACTTATTGTGATGGCTACATCATGCAATAACTCAATATAAAAATCACATGCAAAGCATGAAACATTCTTGAGAGGCAATCAATTAACTTAGAATCTTGGTGACCAACAAAGTCAAAGGAGCTTGCTACAATTTGATTGTTAATTTCCAACAACTAGAAACGCAAACATGAAAATCCATGGAGATGGTATAGGTATAAGAATGAGGTACAGAGATTAGGGTGCATAAAGTAGGACACCAATTTAGATCCCATTGTAGTACAACTACACCATTTAAGCAAGAAAGTGATACATAACATGACCAGGCATTCCATATGCTTAAAAATGCTGAGGATTAATTTTCATGAAACTTAAGACCATGCCTCAAATACATTAGAAGAAGAAAAAAATTCGTACAAGCCGTCCATCGAGTATGCACATCTAAAGCTTATAACGGATGCAAATTCACTAGAGAAGGATCTTTTAACCTTAATCATCGACTCTGTCTCCAATGAGGTTCCACATGGACAGCGAACTTTTGTATCAGAGTGAAATGGTTCATCCATTTCTCCACTAAATTTGGAATTACTGCAATTAGACACGCCCTGTCCCTTTGATGCTAAATCAGTGGCCCCGGACACTTGCATTTTCCTGGAGATGAGGACAGAGGGTGCATGTCAATGGAGGGAATAAAAGTAAGACTTTGAAGAGAAAAAATGGTTGCCCAGAAAGTTAAAAGGTCACTATAGGGCCACATGAAGCATGCAACCACAGTGAATATTTTGATATGTTAAAAAGAAAGAGGGAAAAAATCGAACTAGATCCTCTAATTGTGGAGTAGCAAGCAATGATGAACCTGTAAGTGTCATCCACTAGTTTTGCCGCCTCTTCCTTTCCAATGGCACTCTTCTTTGCCCATATCTTGGAAACTACAGATAAAAAATGACTTAAATTTATTCTTCAAAAGCTATAACAAACTCATATCCACACACTAGAAGGTGTTTGAACAAGTTGATTATAAACTGGATGCTCAACAGCCCATGAGAAACATCAACATAGACACCCATATTCACATCCTTTCATAGTTGGTAACCACTATTAATTATGCAAGCATATGTAGAAGATAACCATACAAGTATCACACGCAGATAATAAACCTTGAAAAAAAGAAGAGTATTAAACATTAGAATTAAAAGCATTGACTCGGTTGGAGGGAACGAGTGATGATATGAAATAAAATAAAACTGAAAAATATTTCTCAAAACACCTCCAATAAAGGGTTTCATGGTTTCATAGTAATCAGAGAGAGTCTACATGATCAATATTTATTAAAACTTCCCTATTACAAACAACAGTGTCGTGAGGAGGGAGCATTTTACCTTGTTCATCAGACAGAATAGCTAATATCCGGTCAACAAGGTCCTGCAAATTTTAAATTACAGTATAATCAAATACAAGAGTTATAGGCAATACCAAGCCACACAGTCATAGGCAGTTATCATTTATGAAGTCGTCATTTTTTCACAGGAAAAGGGAGCATAAAACCATCACAAGTTACAAAAAGGCGAGGGATGGTCTTGTGAACCATGAGACAGCACATAGGCACGATTATTCTGTTTTTTCAAGGTCCAATTTGGCACACCAATTGTCAAATACAACCAAAGCTTTATGTTTAGACAGTACCATTATGCAATGATGATTTCAAACATCATATACAAGAAAATTTAGCCAAAAGCAAGATACAGAATCTAACCTGCTTCTTCCCCTGCTTTGAAAGACCTAACTGAGTCAGGACATCCTTCAGCTCTTTTATTCGAAAATACACCAATTTGTCCTATAAAAACAGAAAGGAAGTTTCATAATCTCTTTGCTAAACAACACAGCAAAAGATACAAGCTACTTGATTACAGGAGATTCTGAGCTTAAACAACATGAGAAGAGATCACAGCCATATGGAATAACCAATTCTGAGTTCAATCAACCTTCGAGTTAGTGTAGCAAACTCTTATTAAGTTGCTCAATGACTCCGAGATGAGGAAGGAGCCATTACATGGTGCAATTATGGAGCAGATTTATTTTTATTTTTTTTGTAGGCAAAAACATATTATATGGAATTATGTGTTCCTTAAAAAAATAGAGATATTGTGAAAGAGAGAACAAAATTGAAGTGTGTTTAAGGGGGAAGAGTCAGATCTTAACTCATTGAGGGACTTTGAGCTTAAAATTACAGACTTCAAGCATAGAGAAAACCTTTTGCAAATAAAGAGGTTTGCTTAAATTCTACAGGTTATTTATTTCACATATGGGCCATAAAATGTCCAATGAATGACCAATGGCTAGTAATTCCTTTTGTGCCCATAAATAGAGCTTATCTTTGTGGGATTTATGCATTTTTAACTACCCAAAAAGCAAAAAAAAAATCTTGGACTTGCAACCACAAAAACAAAAAATCGAGTTATGGGAGTTGCAACCATACTTATCTCAAAAATTTCATCCAGTGAATGGAGCAATGGTGTTCCTGGCTCCATAATCAAGAAAACCAGTATGAAAACAAGTGGTGCATGTAACTGCCAATAAAGTACATACCAAGACTCTTAATTTGAAATGAGAAGGTGCAGGCAGAGGGGCGGCAATAGGAGAGAGACGCTCAATCAATCAATAACATTCAGTAAGTTCATTCGGTAAGATGACTAGCTTTCGTAACAACCACATCAAGTACAGAACAAGGTCATCTTTATAAATAAAGAGCCCACTTGATAAATTCAACAGTTATTTCCCTTATCAACATATAACAATAAAACTATGAGTTGCACCACCGTGGGGGTATGTTTAGCAGGAGGCACATGGAAATAAATTAATAAATAAGCGAGTTAAACCACAGCTAACATGACAGATCTTTTTTCTTCTACTACTACAGCAGCGCAGTAAATTTTGAATTCAATAAAAAAAAAAATTGGTAGAGCCTCTACTAAATTACCTTGCAACTAGCTACTAAATCCATCTTTCAACCTCAAAGAAAAACCGAAATCGATTGTTAGTTAAGTCATGTATTAGTAGATAAACAAACCCACCACCCTGCAGAGTCGCTAAACAGCGATCGATCGATTCAAAAATTAACCTACCAGAAAAAATCGGAATTGTAAATCAATCTGCATAATAACAATAATTAAATAACAAAAATAAACAGAGTAAAATCACTTACGTATTTTTTTAATGATAGAATTGAGAAGAGAAGGAAATCGGAGGTGAATTAGGGTTTCAAACGCCTTTTTTGTTTTTCTTGTTTCCGCGTTTTTTTCTTCTTTATGGTATTATCAATTACGACCGAAAAGAGAACAAGAAAAAACACCAAGGAAGAGCTATCTTCTAATTACAAAAAGTCCCGGACCTATCGGCGATTATCAAATCCGGTTTTTTTTACGAGAACACGTCCGGGTTTCATATCTCTACTTCTAGCGTGTATAGCGATGATGCACGCCCTTACGTTTTTTCTCTCGTTTTTTTCACGTGCGATTTTCCTAAAGGAGAATCAAATGTGGCCTCGTGCACACGCGTTTCTATTATACAGCAGAAAAACTAGTATTTTGACACAGTTTTTACTTGTGTTTTTAAATATTTTTTAAAGTATTTTTTAAAAAAAATATTAAATTCGTTTTTTTAGTTATTTTTATGATTGTAATGTAATGATATCAAAAAAAAAATTAAAAATCTTAAAAAAATTTATTTTAATATATTTTCAATTAAAAAATATTTTAAAAAATACTTTATACTATAATTTCAAATACTCCCGTAGCAAGGCAAGTAAGATTTTAATTTTAAAGGTTATTGGAAAAAAAAACATCAATGTTATAAGGAGAAAAGTATCATGGTCATCCTCTAGTTTAGGTATTTCTTTTACTTTGCTTTCATTCTTTAAAAAATTACAATTTACATTCTAGGTCAAAATAATTTTTTAAATTAAATAAAAAGATCAAACTAATCTCATATATAACATATCAAAAAAACCCATAACATATCATAAATTCTCCCTCAACATTATCTCTCTATTTTCAAACATAATCTCTCTCTTATTCTAGGTTTGCAAACATCACTAATTTTGAAGATCCACTTCCACGTGTATATACTTACAAGTAAAACCAAAATGCCTGAAACAAGAACTTCCTCTCATGGCTAAGCCTTGTACCAAAAAATTAATCATGTCGATCACCTCTTTCTTTCTCTCTTCAAGTTCAAGGCTCGTTTAATTCTGTTAGATTTTGCAGTTTCTTTTACGTTGGTATGGCTAGGTTCTTTGATAGAGATTTTTGTATTCAAAGTTTTGAAGGTAGGTCATGATTCAAGAGGTTATTGTTGTGGCAAAATGTATGTTTTAAGCAATTATTTGGGAATTTAGAGTTAAGGCTAAGATTTAGATATTAGAGGTACCAGTAGGGGTTTAGAAATTTGGGAATTTAGGGTTAGGTAGGATTTAGGATTTGGATAGTTATGCGTTAATATTATGCTTATGATATCCACATTTGATGATAGTGAGCACATTTTGTTTGTTGTGTTCTTAGAAATTGCAAGTTGTTTTTAAGTGATTTATTTTTATTACATTTGGGTTTAGAATCTAATAAATAAACTGATTTTTAGGAGTTAAAGTTACAGTATGGTAAGTTTCACCAATAATAATGAAAAAACTAACCTTTGACTATGCTAACGGAGCTCAAGATAAGTGAATAAATAAATCTTTTTTTCCATAACATGGACTTAGAAAGTTATGCTCACCTGTTGTCAATTAATATTTCATTATACTCTAGCTAAGTGAGAGAATCAAATGTGTACCTACTATTCACTAATTATATCAAGATTATTGTTTCTATGGAAAAATAAAGGTGTAGTGTGCACACTTACTTGTCTATGGCTAATAAAAGTGATGTAAGGTAAAAAGATGTGAGATGGTTGGTGCAGTTATACATATTATGGCAAAAAAAATGTGAGGTGGTTGTCATGGTAGAAAGAGATGAGTTTACTGGGGATAAAGGAGATGATAGATACAAGGTGATTGTGGTGGCTAAAGGAGGAGAGAAGATAATGTGGATTAGCCCACGAACACCAAGGACCTATTACAAGTTTCAAATTGGCCCATCACAAGGTCTAAAGTGAAGGCATTGAAAGAAGCATTGAATGGATTGGTTATGCAAGTTTCGGCCAAAACTAAACTTAGGGATACTTTGGAACATCATGAGGAGGCCTTAATGCAATTAATCTATGTGCAAAAAGGACCTCATTTGCCCTTATTTAGGCCATGAAGTCTTTGACAACAAGGCTGTCAATTTTGTATCAGTTTCGACCAGCCTTGTTCAATGATGTTTTCATGAGTTTTGCGGATTCCTAACTAGTTTTGAATTTCCTATTATGAAAGGAAACATTAATTATTTCCTTTAAATATTATGATTTATTAGTTTTATTTTATTTTATTTTATTTTATTTCCTTGTTAGGTGAGGAGAAAATATAGTAAAGGAAATAAAGGAATCCAAGTTGACTTAGGAAACACATGTGGCAGCAAAGTTTTCTTGTTGTGCAAGAAGAATAATTCAGAAACTTAATTATGTTTCCTAGTATTGGAAGGATACCAATAGTTGGCAAAGAGAAGTATTAAAGGCAGCATCTTTTTCCTTCCAAAAAAAGGATAAATATAAGGTTGAGATTAGAATCCTATTATAACTTGCAAACCAAAGGGGTGACAACTTCTCTTTTAGTTCCTAGGATTATTGGACATCATTATAAGCTATAAATAAGTTGTGTACCACACCTACAATGTTTTCTTTTCTTCTTCTCTTCTCACAACAAAATAAGACTTAGATTTATGGGTTTTATTTTTATTTTGTTAGCTACAACCTAAAGCTTGTTTGAGCTTAATTGATACTTTGTTTTCAGTTAGGATCCAAGTCTTGATTGGATTAGGGTTTAGGCTTACTAGTAAAGTTTTTTATCAGTTTTTGTAAATGAGTCAATTCAGCCCACTAAGTTAGATCCATTACGGTTAATTTCTTAGACTATTTAAACACATGCAAAGCCTAAATTTCAACACCTTTGATGAATAAAACTTCAGAACTTTTTAGTTTAACATATGAGAGAGATTCTTGTATTCTTTGGTTCTTGAACAAACTAAATCTAACTTATCGAAGATTGACTGGCTTAGTAATGTCATTCAACTTCATTCCAATAGTGTTGGCGTCTTAGGACAGGTTTCTACTATATCACACTCCTATCAGATCTCTTTCAGTTTTCTATGATCAGATCTCAATCTTGATTGTGGGTTGTGACCACGTGATCATGAGGTTCACATTAGTTGGTATTAAAACAAGGCTTCTTCTTCTTTGTGTTTGCAGAATACTAGTAAAAAAATTAATATTTTGTTTTCTTACTATCTCTAAACATATCAGTAGAATAAAAGTAAAAAAAAAATGATGTTATTCAAAATTTGTTGCTATTCTACCGTAGAAACACATCTCATAGAAAACCCTAAGCAAAATACCTCAAAATTAATTGAAATTTTGTATACTTCTTACTAGGGGTGAAATCAAACTATATATTAAATTTAAGCTTATTTAGGTATTGTTTTCTTGAGGTTTCAATTTTGGTTTGAATTATGCTGCAAACTAATCATACACTGGTTTTGATACCTAGGCATAAAAGAACAACCTATAAACTGATATATGTAGTTTTTTGGATATCAAGATACTGCATATTGAATTTTAGGTTATTCTGATATCATTAGATCTGGGTTTCAATTTTGGTGCTTTAAAATTGGGTAACAATCAGATTTGCATCAAGTTCTAAAATGTGTTTGTCTATTGTTTGTTTCAACCAATTTAGCTTGTTTCTATTATATTTGGGTTATTTAGGAGTCAAATAAGTTTCTTCATTAATTTTTGCTTCTATTTTATTTTGTGTCTTCGTTTCGTTCATAATTCGTACAAATTTGCATTACTACTTATGAAATCATAATCGTAGTGTGATTTTGCTTGTTTTTAGTATATTTATTGATTATTTAGTCTCTATTCATAATTGGATTGTGTTGTGAAAGCTTTAAACTTTGATTGGTTGGATTTTTAGTTTTGAAAGAACCAAAAGAAAGCATGTTGTGAGGTAAAAGATGTAGTGAGTTTATTAAAGTGAAAAACCTTAATTTTATGTGAAACACAAGAGGTGTGGGGATATATTTTATGCTAGTCACCAAATTTCTACAGATTTCAAAGGATGTTTGAAAACAACAAATTAGTGACATCAAACGCCGAATTCTCTTTCCAAATACGAGCTATGAGTCAGCAAATTGAACTCTTGACTAAGGTGACCAAGGAGCTGAAAGATAAAATGGACTCAATGAACCATAGAATAATGGGGTTGATCATTAAAAAAGTAATGTTCGAAGGGGTATACAAAATGATAGAACTGATTTTGATGAGTTTATTGATAATAACGCAAATGTAGGTGATGTTGACTATGAGTTTGGGCCAAGGAAATAGGTTTGGTTTGAATGGAGCAAGAAGGAATGTAAGTTTCAGACATGGTACAGTTTTTGATTAAAGAGAATTCCTGAGATTATAGGCATCGTGACAATTCAGGTGAAGAGTTAGGTATCATTAAGTTGAAAATACATGTTTTCCAATGAAAGAATAACTCGAAA
>Ga0307507_10013010_pt1 | contig 10176 bp, 3 predicted proteins | sample 7_EM_MG_FD_207223 | JGI IMG/M metagenome (GOLD analysis project Ga0307507, IMG submission 207223) | Populus trichocarpa ectomycorrhiza microbial communities from riparian zone in the Pacific Northwest, United States - 7_EM | ecosystem: Host-associated > Plants > Roots > Unclassified | place... | reverse complement strand
ATTAAGAACCGTTACCTACTACTACTGGTTAGTAAAATGCTGGATTAACTATCTAGGGCGAAGATCTTCACGAAGCTGGATCTATAAGACGCCTATTATAGGCTCCGTATTAAAGAAGGGGATAAGTAGAAGACCGCTTTTAAGACCTAATACGGCCACTTTAAGTATATGGTGATGCCTTTTGGGCTAGCTAATGCGCCTACAACATTCCAATCGTATATTTACAAAGCCTTAGGGGGACTAGTTAACCGCATATATATTGTTTATTTAGATGACATCCTGATCTACTTAGAAGATAAGGATTAGCACAAGCAACATATCTACTAAGTGCTAGAACGTTTGGATAATTAGGGCCTCTACGCTAAGGCGTTAAAGTGTACCTTTAATACTAAGTAGGTTGAGTTCCTGGGTTACATCATAACGCCTATAGGCATAGTTATGGACCTAGTACGGGTATAAATAATCTAAGAGTGGCCGGAGCCAGAGAGCTACTAGGATATTTAAGTGTTCCTAGGCTTTGCTAATTTTTATAGGCGCTTTATTTATAACTACTTAGACGTCGCCTGATACCTATCTAACTATATTATAGAAGCTTCCTGAGACCTGGCCTAAGGAGTAAAAAGCTTAAAGGTGGGAAGAAAGAAAACCAAGAAGGGACTAACTAAATGGTATAAACCATGGTTATAGCCTGGAAAGGTTTAGGATGCCTTTTAGGAACTATAAGCAAAGTTCACAGAAGCTCTATTACTGCGGCATTTTAACCCAGATTAGCCATTGATAATAATTACTGATGCATTAAATTTCGCCCTTGCTGGTATCCTACTGTAACCTAATAGGGATCCAGACGCTACCTAGCTCTATTGGAGACTAGTAGCATTCTATAGCAGAAAATTCTAGGGGCCTAAAGTTAGGTATTATACCCACAATAAGGAACTGCTGGCTATAGTCAACTGCTTTAAATAGTGGCGACATTACCTTAAGCACGCAAGCCATACTACTTGTGTACTCTTAGATTATTATAATCTACGCTACTTTATAACTACAAAGGAGCTTATACCTTAACAAGCCAAATAGGCAGAGGAGCTCGCGCGATTTAATTTTAAGATTGAATATAAGCTAGGGGAGAACAACCCTGCTAATAGACTGTTATAACGGCCAGACTATGCCAAAGGCTTTAAAACGGGAGAAGGAAAATAGATAATAGATATCTTACTCCCTACATTATAGAATAAGCTCTGGGTGTGGGATACTTAAGTATCCATAGCTCCATACACCAAGTCTTAGGTGGTATAAACCCTATTAGCTTCCACTAACGTTCCGGCTAGTACCCGGTTCGTGGCTAATAAGGGTCTAAATATACCTAAACAGGATATCCCTGACATAACTTTAGAACCTAGTAATACGCCACCTCTAATTGCTAAGCTATCCCCTTAAGCTAAAAGTAAAGCCATAGAGCAATCGGAACTTAGAGCCCTGTAATGACTAAAGGACTTTAACCTCATAGCGGCCTTCCTAACGTATGCGCATTAAAGAGTTGCAAGATCTATAGTACTATTAAGTCTTGTACTTGGAGCAGTATAAGACGAAACAGCTTTTACTTAGAAACTATCTAAAAGGTTAACAGATCTTATCTATAAGGTATAACAGAGGGATGCTTCCTATACCATCTTCAATGCGGAAGTAGACCGGAAACGTAACGGAAAGGAAGCTATAAAGTGCTAAAATTGGGAACTGGACCCAATGGGCCTACTGCGTAGAAATGGTAAGGTTTAGGTGCCACATAAAGCAAATCTATAATAGAAGATCCTTATAAGGAATTATAACAATCCTCTAGGCGGCCACTATAGTTAAGCTAAGATAGTAGAATTACTTTAGCGCAAATACTATTGGCTAAAGCTTAAGCAGGAAGCAAAGGAGTACATTAGCCATTATAAGAAGTGTTAAGTATATAAGATCCGTAGGTATAAGCTATAGGGTCTACTTAAATTAGTTCCCCCCGCTAGTAAGCTATAGTAATATTACGCTATAGACTTTATTACGGATCTCCTACTATCTAAAGATGGCTAAGGACAAACATATGATTCGGTCCTTATACTTATTAATAGGTTTTCAAAGTACGTCTAATACCTTCCTATTAATAAGACAATTAATGTATAAGCGCTTGCCAGCCTAATTAAGGAGAAATACTTTCTTAAAGTAGACTAGCCGCACTCTATTATTACTAATAGGGGCAGTGTCTTTATAAGCCAGTACTGGTCGGATCTATACTTTTATTTAAAGATAGACCATTATTATAGTACAGCTTTCCATCTACAAACGAATGGGCAAACAGAACGTTAGAACTAGGAACTGGAGTCTTACCTACAAATATATTTAAACTACTAGCAAGATAACTGGTGCGAGCTACTTCTATACGCGGAGTATACTTATAATTTAAAGCAATATGCATTGTATAAGTATATACCAATCTAGATTGCCTATGGCGTTTGACTATTTAGGTTTAATAGTATACCTAGCAATCACTGGCTAAGGCCGTATAATCAATTATAGGATCCTACTGGGAAGTTAAAGGATATCTACTAGAGAGTATAAGGATACCTCCAGGAATAGGAGAAGTAATGGAAGCATGCGAAGTAGAGCCTATAAGATGCCTAAGAGCAGCAAAGACTCTGGTATAACCGCAAACACCAGAACAAGTATTTTAGAGTAGGCAATAAGGTTCTATTATATTTAATAAATATTAAGACCCATTAACTATTAAAGAAGCTCAATATAAGATACCTAGGTCCCTTCTAAGTTAAGAAATAAATTGGCAAGCTAGCCTACTATCTCCAGCTACCCCTATCTATGGCCTATGTGCATCTAGTATTTTACGTAAACCTACTAGAGCTATAGCATAGACTACTACTAGAAAAGAACTTCTGTCTAGGCCCAATTAAACACCCTAAGGTGGTGGGCAAGCGGTATAAGGTTAAAGCTATATTATACTATAAGTCTGTTAAGAACAAGCTTTAATATAAAGTTAAATGGCTAGGCTGGCCCACTAAAAACTCTATATAGGAACCAGAGGATTACCTTAAATATTACAAAGATATTCTAAAAGAATATTAGGACCAAGGTCTATAATCTACAAATCGCAGAAAGCGCTCTAATACTACGGTATTATCGCGACCTATAAAGAAAGCTTATAGTAGACCGTAAAAGGCCCTAAAGAGTAAATAGGTCAAATTGGATATAAAATGGACAGGCTCCGGAAACTATAAGGATTAGGGCTACGGCCTAAGGCAGGATAAGTCCTTAGCCTTTTTACATATATAGCATAGAGTTGATAGGGCATTTTGCTAGAATTGCATTCCTATTTATTAATCTATATTAGGAACATTGTTCCTAGGGCTTTTAAGCCCTTCCTAAAAGCCCTTTAAGGCCTTCCTAAGTACCTAATCAAGGTTCTTAATTGCTACTATATATAAGAATAAATCCTAAATGCCTAATCTGAAAAGCCACTATACCTTATCCTTAGGAGCAGGATTAGTATCCATTAGGCCACTAAGTGATGGCTAATAAGAATAGGATCTAGACCCCTTAGTAGGGGTACGAGTAGGCATAAAAACAGGGGTAGGACAATAAGGTATAGCTAGGGCAGAGATCCTTAAACGCTTAACACTAATATTAGGTCCAAACCAATACCAACAAAGCTCTTACGGCGTCAGCTTATAGTTAATAAAGACACGCTTAAGCCCAGAATAAACAGAGACGTTAGCTGGCTAGTATAGTTTAGAACCACTAAGACCTTATTACGGCAACTGTTAGTTACCTATCTGTTAGGTACCTAAAGGGTAACCTACCTAATACTATATCATATTATGCTCTTTTAAAACTTGACGCGCATATACGAACTCCTTTTTATAGTAGACAGCAACCTTCTTCTTATTACCCCTATCTTTTACCCTATCCTTAGTGTACCAACCTTGCTCTCACATAAGGCGTTATTGGCTGGCTTGCTGGGAATTATAGGCAGTGTAGATGGCCGTGGTATAGTCTTAAATTCAACCAAGTCGTTCAGCGTTTACGCTGGAATAAGAGAGAGCCTGGGCGATATAGTAGTCAAGGATATTAAAGGAACATCGCTACTTAGGCCCAGGCTATTAAAGCTTAAAGTCAGCAATAGAAATTTATTAAGAATAGAAAAACTTACCTTAACGCAACTGCCGCTCTTAGTACGCATGTATCAATTATAAGGACTAAAGGTATTGGATTTAATGTAGTGCGTTTTATTACAAGCCTCCAGAATCCTCTTATTAGACTTTTGGTCTTTTAAGGATATATAGGCAAAATTATTTAGACAGGACCAGCACCAGTTGCGGGTTAGCGGAGGTTGAGGTTCTATATACAGCGGTAGGGCCAGAATACGCTGAGGAATTGGCTTAGAAGAGTAGTTAGTAGGAGAATAAAGAGGCATACTGAAATGATAATGGAAAAGAAGAAAATCTTAATGATATATTAAAGATACGTCCAAAATTGGACGAAGGTTGATAATGGGAAGTGAGGTGTTAAGGAAAAGGAATAGCTTAATAAGCAAGGTGTCCTTATACTTTACCGTCCAATACCCTTTTGGTGAATAGCCGTAACCTTGCCGATATAACTCCGTTATAATAGCGTTATTTAGAAGGAAGGAAACACGTATATAAGTTATTTAACTATTACTTTCTTATAAAAACTGATTACGCGGCTGGGGAAGGCAATTAAGACGTTAATTGAAGATATATACAGGTTAAATTATATCTAAACAATACTATAATATTAAAAGAATAACGTTACAAACGTTCTTAACAGTTGTATAATAGCTACAGGCGCTATTGCGAAGTGTCTCCTGTTTGCTAGGCAGTAAAGCTACGCTAATTATATAGCACAGGACCACCAGATTTGAAACTATATATACCAAATCTTAAGAGACAAGTCTCTTTAATTGACTGATTGATTACCCAACTGCATATAGCAGCCTAAGGGCAAATGCGGGAGTAATGCGTTAGTGACGCAGGGGATTAGGAGAAAGGATTACAGATCATATCTTAACAGTCAAAGACAACGGTGAGCTAAGGCCCTATACGTCGAATCCTATACCAAAAGGTTCTATGGAACTATATTAGGAACACTAAATTGCCTATAATACTTGCGATTAATTGCAGACCGGCATAAAGGCTTAGAAGTAGAGTTGTATAAAAATCCTTAGGTTAGCCTAGGTAGTCACCAGCATGCTTCTAGCAGGCTTCTAATAGGTCTCCTGGTAATCCTTATGTCTTTTCTCCAGTTATGTTTTTCCTTATTAAGGTTTTTAGGAGTTCAAAGCAGGGGTTAGATAGATAGATGATATATAGCAGCATGCCAACATCTCTCCGAACCCCTTTTGGGACGAGCCCTTATAATCTCCCTTTACTGCAAGGTAATGGCGATCGGGGGCCGACCGCAAGAAAGGGGGGGGTAATATAAGGGATATTATTGTAGGTCACCTTGGGTTGCCCTCAGGACAACCCCCGGACACCCCTTAGATAGCCGTCGGTTACGTGCCGGAGGCACGTGCCCGTAGTATATAGTCTCCACGCTCCTTAAGGCCTTACCTCCTTAAGGATTCGTCTCTCTTACTAATCTATCTTGTTCCATAATTGTGTCCTTATAGCCCCCTGTCTATAAGTTCCCCTTATAGATACACTACTAGGGCTTTAGGTTTTCCGAAAGTTGGCCTAACTTATCTTTACTAGCTTGCTTCTAGTGTTCTTTATAGTGGTTACCTACGGGTCTCTTTTAACTTATATATATACCACCAGCATTTAAGGGGTCCTTTAAGCTATCTAGCTTTTAAGTAGTCTCCCTAGGAGTTTACTTAAAGCGTCGCCCTTTTTAGGTTCTGTTCCCTAAACCTAACTCTATAGAGCCTATGCTACGACCGCGCTTTAAACGCAAGGATTTGCCGCTACTAGCTACGCAATCTTTTGCAATCTTTGTGGTGTTAAGTAGTTACTCTATATGGCGGATTTCGGCAAAGAGGTTCTCTGCGGTTCTTACCCATTTAATAAAGTTTTGGCAGAAAAGCTCTGCCTATAGCTATATGTATGACCAGCTTCACCCCCCTTAAAAAAAAAGTAGATTTTGCTACAAATTCAATTTCGCCTAATTGCCACCAGCTGTATATGGCAATCGTAGCGAACGCCTATACTTGGCTGCAAGGACTTCAGCTGTTCGCGACCGGTCTCCATAGTGTCGCGATCTTTGTCAAATATCGTGAGATTTCCACCCGTACGATATTGCCAAACTTCATCGGCCACTATAGAGACGGCGTTGGAGACAGCGTTGGATTCGCGTTTTAGCGTAGGCGTGGGCAAAGGAGGGAGAAAGAGGAAGCGTATGTTAGGTAAGTTCGAATTCGACTCCCCTGGCCAACCAGGACAAATCCCTAGGGCAACTAGAATAATTCTCTAGGGCAACTAAAACGGTCCTTGCGTGCAGCCATAGGTGTTCGCTACAATTGCTATATACGGTTGGTGGCAATTAAGCGAGCCCGAGTACTGTAGCGAAATAAAATTTTGCCAGAAGGGGGGGTGAAGCTGGTTATGCACATGGCTGTATAGGTAGGCTAGAAGGCGCAAGAACCAAAAGTCTACCTATTATTTAGGATTAACAAAAGGGGTATATAAGAAGCGGTCCTCTAAGCTATATATATAGGCTAGGAAGACGTCAAACCTCTAGTTCTCCTTTATAATGGCTATATAGTACGCAATAGCATTATTAAAGCGTCTTACTGTAGGGTTCCTAATCTAGTCTTAGACTATAGTCTTAAACTTATCCTATAGTAAGGGACTTTTGTCTTTAGTGCCTAGCCAGCAATAAACTAGTTAGGTAATTGTCTTCTCTTTTATAAGACCTTTAATGGCCTAGTACATGCGTTGCTTACAGTTATAGTTAGCGTTGTTAACCTTAAATTGGTTCTTAACTGCGGCGGTCTAGTAGTTAAAATGCTGTTAAGTAGTACCACTAATATTAGGTGGTAACTTCTTAACCAGGGCGTTGAGATTTATTTAGCGTATATATTTATTATATAACTTACACTCTTTACTAGAGAGGCAATAGGAGGGCTTTATTAAATTAATAATGCTCTATAAGTTAGCTATTTTCTTAGCCAGCTTATCTAGCTCCTTTATGTTAGTAGTATTTAGAGGGACGCTAGTAATCTTACTAAGCTCCTATTAAGCCCAGGTATATAAGTTAAACTAGTCTTTAGCGTTTATAGATGGCTAATCATTTTAAGGTTTAGAAGGTGGCTTAAATCCTACTAGTATATTTCTAGCGGTTTCGTCTGCACTAGATCCTAAGGCGTTTAGCGGTTATATTATTAGCATATTACCATTAGGTGTAGGCGTCGGTTTTCTTTTTAAAGGCATTGTGGAAAAATTAAACCGGCTATCCTTATAAGGGGATTGGTAAGGATTTGAATATAAGGTAAGGATGTGGATAAGGAGTCCAATAATAGAACAATAGGGTATATTGTATAGACAGACAAATTCTTAAGGGAAAAAGGAGGAGTCTGTATGCAAGGTAGGAAGGGTTTTCCCTAGGCATGTACAGTGCACGTGCCCTATAGGCGAGTCACCCCTGGGTCGCCCTAGGGTCGCCCATCCCTTGCGGCTATATAACTATCTACTCAGGTTTCACCTGACAATTTTTCTGATTTTTGGTGGGGTTTGGGGGTGCGGCGTTAACTGGGGTGCGGCGTTGATCGGTAAAACACGTTATGTTGTTGTCGTCTGGTATACGGTTCGGAAATTTATTAGTCCCTCGCGCCAATTTATATGTAATTCTCATACAAACTTACGCGCCATACTAATTTTTTAGCCATTAATTAATAACAAACCAATGTCTTTATAAACAATTGGCCAACGTTACGTTCTAGAGCTTTATAGGGCGATTCTAATGCTACCAAAATTATTGCGAACGGCCTGGTGGTTACCACTACGTTTCGCCTTAAATTACCGCCTAGAGGGTCTCCCCCAACAAAGCTCTGCTTGAAGCTCTGCTCGAAGCTCTGCTTAAAGCCCTACAGAGCTACAAAGCTCTACTAACACGCAGCACTAATACACTAGGAAGTCTCACAATCGTCTCTACAAACGTCTATACAATTGCCCGTATAGTTGTCGCTACAAATGTCTCTACAAACGTCTGCACAAACGTCTGCACGAACGTCTGCACGAACGCCTGCACGAACGCCTGTACGAACGCCTGCACGAAAGCCTGCACGATCGCCCGCACAAAAGCCTACACAAAGCTCTATATAAAATTGTTTACGACGCCTTCAAAAACAAGCCCAAATACAAGCTCTACATAAAGCTCTGCACGAGGCTCTGCTTGAAGCCCTGCTCGAAGCTCTGTTTGAAGCCCTGCTCGAAGCTCTGTTCGAAGCTCTGCTCGAAGCTCTGCACAAGGCTCTGCTGAGGCTCTGCTCGAGGTTCTGCTCGAAGCTCTGCTTGAAGCTCTGCACGAAGCTCTGCACGAAGCTCTGCACGAAGCTCTGCACGAAGCTCTACACGAGGCTCTACACAAAGCTCTACATACAGAGGCTCTGCACAAGGCTCCGCATAAAGCTCTACACGAAGCCCTACACGAAGCTCTACGTACAGAGGCTCTACACGAGGCTCTGCGCGAAGCTCTGCGTACGGAGGCTCTACACGAAGCTCTGCATTAGGTCCCCGCTTTCTTCCCAATAGCCTCTACACGTGCCTCTGCCAAGTATACCCCCTATATAGCTGCCTTATTTTTTACCCTTCCTTCCTTCCTTACATCCTCCCTACCTAGGGAGGCACCCTAGACAACTACTATTTAAATATATAGCCAGTAAACGGCTATAGAGAACAATTTAAATTAACCAAAGCCTTTAATTGGGCCAACTCCCCCCCTAAATTAAATTAGACACTAATATAGGTAGATAAGTAAATAGGTAGGTAGGTAGGTAGGTAGGTAGGTAGGTAGGTAGGTAGGTAGGTAGGTAGGTAGGTAGGTAGGTAGGTAGGTAGGTAAGTAAATAGGTTAGTAGGTAGGTAGGTAGATAGGTAGGTAAGTAAATAGGTTAGTAGGTAGGTAGATAAAAGAGAACCATTACTATATTATATTAAATTATCTAAAGTAATATAATAGATTATATAAAGAAGTGTATATAATTTACCTTATTAGCCTTATAAATAGCTTTAAAGTAGCTTATATTTATTATCTAAAATATACTATTAGTATAAAAGAGGCAGGTAGCTTTAAATATAATTATAGTTGCTAAATACGCAGGTTGCACGTAGGCTGCGTATAGGCTGCGTATTAAAAAAAACACTATAGGCTAGTTAGTTAAGTTGCTAAATGCCCTTAACTGCGCGCTAATTGCGTTAACTATTAACTATTAAGGCTGTTAATAGGGGATAATATTTTACCAATATATACTAGGGCATATTACTTACTAAGTTTTACTATATTCTACTACACCTATAGAATTTTACTATATTTTACTATACCTATAGAATTCTACTATATTCTACTATACTTATAAATTCTATTATATATAGCAAATTGCTATAATATTACTATTTTTTTTTATTTAAAATTAGGCTCCTTTATAATCCTCCTTCTCTTAATATACTTTTTAGCTTTCTCCTTTTATCTTAGTTAGCTCTTTAGCTAATAAGAGGTACAATAAAAGATTTATCTATATAACCTATTCCATAGCTATTTTAATAGCCTTTATCTTAGCTAGAAGCTCTCTATATAATAATATTCTAGTATAATAATATATTTTTTTACCTAGCTAGCAGTATACCTAAAGTAGAATACCACTATATATATTATTAATTATTAAACATAGCTATATAGGCAGGCTAGAGTTAAGTACCCTAGTACTTTTTAATAGTAAAGGTATTTATTAAGCCCTATATACTTAGTTTTAAGTAGTATATTAATTATACTCTTTACCTTAATAAGCCTTATATAGTAGGTAAGTATACTCTAGTACTTTTTCTACTCCCTTTTTTACTACTTTTTAAATACCTCTTATACCTTAGCCCTTCTACTCTTTTTATACTATACTTTAAATAGGGTTATTAACTATATATTTATCCCTAAAATAGCAGCTATTATTCTCTTAAGCTTATC
>Ga0307507_10013009_pt1 | contig 10178 bp, 10 predicted proteins | sample 7_EM_MG_FD_207223 | JGI IMG/M metagenome (GOLD analysis project Ga0307507, IMG submission 207223) | Populus trichocarpa ectomycorrhiza microbial communities from riparian zone in the Pacific Northwest, United States - 7_EM | ecosystem: Host-associated > Plants > Roots > Unclassified | place... | reverse complement strand
AAATGTGCTCACCATCTATCAATGTAGGGTATGCATCAAATAATTTATGGTTGTCACATTACATTTTGCCTGAGTCTTTATGAGATGTAATTCGGTTGCAGTCATAGATATGTCAAATCTTCATTAAATCTCTTGAAAATTGGTTGAATGATGGATATTTACAGGCTCTACTATATTATATAACCCGTTTAATTTTCAGAGTAATGATAATTGAGATACAGATGGTTTATATTGGTACAATGAATTTTACACAAAAAAACCGGTCTGAACTGGTCTAAATCAGTTCCATGGACTGCAAAAGACCGGTCCTAGGTGGTCCAGTTCAGTCCCCGCAATATCTGGGTCAGTCCTAGACCGGTTGCAGTCTACGGTTGCCCATTTTGGGGGCAAAAAACCGGACTGAACCGGACTTGTGAACACTAATCATCCACATCCAGAGCAAATAAATGTTCTCGATTTATTGGCACTGGGGCTATGGATTTGCTTGGGGCCTTTTTCTCCTGGATTTGCTTTGTCATATCATAGCACATGTCATTGTACTTCTTTGCCAATCTGGCAATTGTTGGTTGCTGCCTATTGACTTGTTTCTGGACATATGAATGTAATTTAGTCTCTATTACAACATAAGTCAACAAACAGCTAGTGGCCTGTGATAGAAAAACTGCTTACCATTGGAAGATAATTGTCGATATGCTCTCTCTAACCTTTCCAATTCAAATTTACGATTTCTTAAACGATCTCTGAGTCTTTGCTTAAGAGCCCTGGCATAAAGTTTCAATTGAAGAAACTTATTTCCCATCAGGTTTTTCAAATCTTCCTGATCTTTCACCCCAAGCCTTTTCTTCTTTGTCTTTATATTTGCATCGATCACACCTTGCTTCTTCATGATCACTTTACATGCAGCCAAAACATCCTCCACTGACATATCATCCCCATAGACACCTGAAATCAGCTGGTCATCAAGGCCTCCCAACTCCACTGAAAAACTTTTTTTTGCAGTATATAATGCCAATATTTCTTTGATTGCATTATTTTCAATATTCTTTGATTGTCTTGCCAAGGGCTTGGTCTGTGCAGAAACTTGCTGCTTCCATTCATTTACAAGCAGAGAAGTTTCAAACCCCAGTTCATTGAGAATTTCTTCAGCCTCAATTTTTCTTTCCAAGGAAGTTAACCATTTGCGTTGAAGCCATTTACCCATCATCTCAAAAGACTTTTTATCCAGATGTTTGACCTGAGTATCAATGGTAAACAGCCAATGATAGAACTATTTTGCTCAATTATCAGCTTATCTTCACATATACATGAGATGGACACTTACCCCTGCCACACGCATTGATGGAATTAATAACTTAATAGCACTCCAGAAACATTCACAACCCTCACCATCAGAGAGCCCAAACCCTTCACATTTACGAGGGTGATAAACAAGTTGGCAGGGCCACTGGTGACCATATGCATGGAAAACTGCAAGTGCAAAAATGATTCTTGCCATGAATTCCTCCAGAAATCCCCAGATTTTGCAACTTCTCTCCAACTGGCATCCAATGTCATACAAAATTCCAACTGTCATTGATAAAGGCAAATTCATAAATAGCAGTTTTATTAATACCAGAGCATAATATTGGCGTTCTCCTGCAGTAGTCATGTTAACTAGCCAGAGAACATGGTCATGATGACACAGCATGGCCATGAGACCTGTATCTGCAAAGAACTGTGTGCTGGCTTTGGTTCTTCTTTCATCTGCTGCAATAAAGGAGGCCAGGCAACCCTCCAAAGCTGAGACAGGGACCTTCATGCCAGGTTCATATGAGTCTTCAGCAGGTTCATCAGATTGTACATTAGTTAATCCTTTTCCTTTTCCTTTTGACTTCTCTGGACAAACTGTCTCAACTAAAGCCTTCATCTCAGTTACGTATTCCTCAGGCACAAATACTGTATCTGGATGCAGATTTTCAGGTCCCTTCACCCCACCTTTGGCAGGGTTTCTTCTCTTGTGAGTAAAACAAGCATCAATGCATACAATGATATCAGCCCTTCAAATGTACCAGTCATCAGAACATATTTTTGACCAATCTTAAAACATCACTTACATAAAATTTGGGTCATGTGGATTATCTCCACCAAAACAGAGAGGGCATCGCTTCCACAAGTATTCACTTGGACAAGGAAGATCTGATTCAGTGTTCGTAGTATTCTGACTCTTATGAGAATTGTCACTAGCATCATCTGCCACTGAAGTAGGACTAGATGAGGGTGGAGGTTCATAGTTTTGGTCTCCTCTGTCTAAATCATCAGATTCAAGTGAAGACCCAGCCTCTGCAAGCCACTTTAGACGACACTCATTTATAACCCCAGATATCAAAAGTTCTTTCTGGGAAATGAGATTGCCATACCACTGTAGTGCATTTCCAAAGTGATGCCTTATGGCATCTCTACTCTCAAGCTTATAGCTGCGAGAACCCAGAAATGCCTCAAGTGAGTCAGACCATGCTGTAGTGTTTGGAGGGGAACAAACAAAAAGCTCATTAACAAAGTCAAGCATATTTAAATCCACAGCTAATGTTGGTCGAAGGGGTGAGGCTGGAAACAATCCCATTGCAGCTGAAAAACTGCAGAGCAAGAACAAACTTCCACAGAAACAAGTTCTTAAATGGATGAAGGGGTCAGTCATTACAAGTTGATATGTTAACCAAAAAGCAACACACTTTCAAAAAACACAGCAATAACATTCATTTTATGCCCAGTCCCATTGCAAGAACAATGAGGTATTCTTCTATCTATGTTTTTCAAATTTTCAGATTCCCTTAACAAGCTCAGGTAAGGGTCCAATAGTTCTGGGATCAATTTCAGAGCCCAGTTCCTCCACAAGGCCAACTTTTTGTCTAAACTCTTCTTTGTGGAAGCCTGCTCTGCAGGAAATACCGAAGGGTGAAGGTAGTGATGCTGCCGCTCAGCTCCGCTTGGCTTCAGCTCGGCTCAGACCCTGAGCTGCCATTTCCAGCTTCACAGCTGAGCTGAGCTATTGTTATTGCAGCTTGCTCAGGGCAGCTTCAGCTCGCTTTTAGCTAAGCTGATAGCTCACCCTTAATGAGCAGGTGCCTCGGAAAATAAACTAATTCTGTGCTGGAAACTTCAAAAACCATTCCTAATGGCATTATGTGAATATTGTGTGATGTATTCTTTGCTTCCAGAAAGTTTTAGGACCAAAACTTTGCTGCTATCGATGCATTGAACTTTTCTGGTTGTTTTGTTAGGTCTTGTCACAACAATACTAAACAATATGTAAACAAAGCACCAAGATATCCACCCCTTCACAAATCCATCTGTACCATCTATATTTTTGAAAGAAAAAGGATATATCAAGTACAAATTATATATACACAGCTATTTAAGACAACTGGGGTTCTTCTGGATGGAAAACCACCCAGTATTATGCAAGTGTCATGTATATCCCAATTTGGATCTGAGCTTGTAGCTCAGCCGGTTAAAGCTCATTGATAGCTGGCTTCAGAGCTGAGCGGAGCCACCACTGTCACTGAGCCGTGATATCAGCTCAGCTCAGCTATTTTTGGCTCAGCTTGACTGGCTTAGCCATTTTGAGCTGAGCTGCGGCAACACTAGGTGAAGGACATCACTGGCAGAATCATCACCAGAATCATCAGAGTCATCACTAGAGGAGTCTGATAAATCATCCTCAGCAGCAGCAGCAGCATCATGCAAATCTGCCCCAGTGGGCATTGGAATCTGAATAAATGACCCGAGAGGAGTGGTCAAGTCTTCCCTAGGTAAGATCTGAATGCCTGGCAACCAATAAGGACGACGAGACACACTAGAGTCACTAGTAGATGCCCAAGTATGACCTGAGGACCTCTTCTTCAAGGACGGAGACCCAATAGCAATCCCAGCCTTGCCCAAGTAACGGCTCTTGTTAAAAGCCATAGAGTTCACAAGCACAAGTAGCAAGGAGATGAGGGGAAAGGAAAGAATGTCTTACCCACTATCACATTTGACTGCCAAAGTGCCAGCTGCAAAAGCGAACACGTGGGAGATCATATTAGATGTCATGTGGCTAGGACAAGATATAAAAAGAGGCCGACATGACAACAAAGTCCGAGAAACATGCTAAGATTGTACAAAAAATTATGAAGAGGGCTGGGCAGATGTGACAGAATCTGCAAAGGTAACTGGCTCCAGGCGTGCAAGAGAACGAGTAGGAAGGCGACAAGGGATGATGGGTGTGCGACCAAAAGGACTGGCAGTAGAAGCTTGCACATGCATCTTCCAGTGCCTGAGCATGTGCCTCTATCAGTAGCTGGCTAGCATCCCTAATTGAATCCGGGCAACCCTTCCATGGACACATCAACTTCCCCAGCTCCACAAGATGACGGTTCCGTTCTTCCAGATCAAATGATGTCATACCCAAGTCGATTGGCTTCGTACTTGATGAGGCTGTCGGGTCCAGGATATTGATGTGGTGAATAAACTTCAACATAGTCAATCCACGCGTGTATGTCAAGGACAGATCTCTGGAATTCAGCCACGGCCAGTAGTATCTCCTTGTAAGTCATCCCGAAGGATCGAAGCCTATCGAGCGCTTGACACATTGGAGTGACTAAAAGACCTGTGAGAGGGGAGCGGTTGCGTCCCTCACGTTTTCCAATGAGACCAACATATTTGTCACAAAGATCCTTGTACCCCTTCAAGAGTCCTGGCTTGAGCACATGGATAATGACAGAGAATGGCGAATTGGGAACCACAGGACAATCGGTGAGGGTGGGTGTCCACCACAACATGCAGCGAGACTCATTGTGTTTGGGGATGCAGCAAATGTACTCAAACCCTTTGACATACATCTGGGGGTGGAGGGTGCGATCGTCTAGTCCAAAGTGGCCATCTGCCTTAGCTTGAATTTGTCGGGTGCCAATTGGAGCCGTCGGAATGTAACCCGCATTCAGAGAGGTGATAACCCACCAGTAGGTGGGGTCGCACCTGTCAGGATGTTTGATGAAGGTGTTAATCCCCGCCTCACTCACAACCTCCCTCGACTGAACCTGGCGATCGATTATGTCCCAGCAGTAAGCATCCGTCGTGAGGAATTCTCTGTCTCCTTCACGCGTGTATTCCCTATAGTACGGTTTCGAGTTTTCGGTCATAGTATCGGACATGGCTAGTAATAGTGTCAGAATTGAATTATACAATAGAAAGTTGAAAGAAACTCATGCGACAAAGAGTCAAACATGAGGAGAGGATGTACGTCGACAAGGAGTCAAGACATACATCCTCCAACGGAACGACAAGGAGTCAAATTCCGCACTTGAACAGACACGATTCTAATGGAAGACCACTCACCAATCAGTATCAAGTCGATAGAACAGCTGGGTTGGGATCTGAGAGAGAGATGCCAGTGAAGCACCAGAGAGTTGCAGCTTAGAAGCCTCAAGGAATGAATCTGCAGACCAAGGGATCTGCTGATCAGCAAGAGAATACATACCAACAGGAAGGACTCACCGATCAAGGAAGGAAGGGTTCCTTGCAACGGGCCAACAATCACGGAAGCACGCCAATGTCTATGAGGAATCGGATTAGGATGTAGTCTGGGGCGAACCGAAACTGAGCGACAAGGAGTCAAAATCCACACGATCCCAAGGAACGACGAGGAGTCAAGTTCCAGGAAAGAAAGGAAAGACAAATGAAACGGAACACTTACTGTTTTGAGGCACGCTGTAGTTGGTGCAAGCTATCATGAAGATGGAGGAGTTGAAAATGTAGGATGCGGAAGGCAGTGAAAACACCAATCACGTTGTTCAGCGGTATCACGTGAGCATCAGACGTGTCAATAAATGACAACTCCAAAAATGCCACCTGCATTGTACCTATGAAACATGAATATAAGGGAACGTGTGGACACACAATTGTCTCGAGTCCATGTATTACCCCTTTAAGCATCCCTCTCTGCCTACATAAGAGAATCCCATGTACTGTGGTAGACAGCCTGCGAAAAACCTGCAGAGAGTCACACAACATAAGTTCTAAGAGTTGGATAACATTGGAATTCATGTTCTATAACTATTCTAATATACAAAATAAATTCAATCCCCAGCCAAAAAAACTTCTGAGCCAAAGGGGAGTTGAATACTCACCGAAATGGGTTGTTGTCCCTTGTTTATTTCCAAGTCCTCTTGCCTTGGAAGACGGGCTTAGCGTGCCAGCTGGGGGCTGTGAACCTGATGCAAACAGAGGCAAATATAGTGCCAACTCTGAAGTTCGTGCCTCAAACAGTCGGGGAAGAAGCTTGAATGTTCAAATAAAATGCCATTGTCATTTAAAAATTTATTACTGTTCAATGGATCTACTTTTACGGGCAGCCATTATCTGTAGCAAGAATACTTACAATTGCGATATGCAGAGGCTTTGATAAACACTGGTAAATATACCCTTTACACAGGAAGTGGCATGCATCAGCACCAATGCACGCTCCTTCATGCCAATGCACGCCAAAAATCTTACTGGCATGCCACACTTGCATGCTCCTCCATGCTTGTGGCACGCCGAAAGTGTAGTGCCCTTGGAAGACATGGCTTGCCATTGTGAGGGCTGCACCATAGTTACATAACTTCTAAGAGTTGGATAAAATTAGTATTCATGTTCTATAACTATTCTAATATACAAAATCAATTCAATCCCCAGCCCAGAAAAGTTCTGAGCCAAAAGACAGATGAACACTCACCGAAATGGGTTGTCAAAAGTCCTTGTTCTTCAAGGTACATGAAGATGCGGGGATGAATTTAAGCGAGTCTTTGCAGACATCCCGCCACAGTCTTTAAAAAATAGAAATAAGTTCAAATATGCTAAAAAGCAAAGTCAGAGAACCCTACCTCCCCCGAAGATAAGTGTTATGGAGTTCACCCCATCTAGCTATCATCAATTTCTCAATCTCATTATTCTCTGTACCAAAATCTCTGCGCACATGGCTTGGCCAGCCATATTCATCCACTGTGCATCTGAAACATTGTCCAACTGTTGCGAAATTGGGGGGTGACGTGCGAGACAAAGAGCAAGGGTGGTGGGTGTGGAACCTGATATCAGATTGTTGCAGAGGAGGTGGAGGGGTGATACGCCATTGTGGGGTGGAATCGAGGATATTACGTGGGTTTGGATGTGCAGGAAGTAGACGAGATATTTGACCTGCTGGTGGAGATGATCTTTGTGGGCCAGTAGACACCATTGGGCTGGGCTGCTGTGAGTTGGCATACCAAATGGAGCAGCACCGTTGGCAGTGTAGATCTGCTTGATGGATGGGACTAGGTCCTCGATCATTGATGAAGCAGTAGATCCCTCAAAGTCTCGTGGGGGGCTGCATGTTGTGTAAGGATCCTACAAAGAACGGCATCAGTGCTGAGCTCTTAGTAAATATAAAACATGCACCTTGATTGAGCAGCCTTGATTAAGCCAGATACCTGCATGAGCGTTGAGTTTGCCATTGCCACTGAATAGTAAATGCGTGGACATCAACCGCAACCAAGAGACCTGGAAGAATTGAATAACTTGTCAGTGCCAGTACCCTATGTGAGTGATTGGATCAACAATGCGAGCGACAAAGAGTCAAACTCAATCTAAGCACAGACCGACATGGAGTCAAACCCCAGGAGTTGATTGTGAAGATCCATCAAACAGATTGAGAATAAATTACCGATTCTTCGCCTGCAATGCGGTGGACGACGAAGAGCCCAGGAGGTAAGTACTGACAAAGTAAGTCAAAGTAGATCACTTATTACTAATTAAGCAAGTCTTATCAAATCTGATCTCTTGTTGTCTCATTTGTTGTCTTGTTCCCAGCCACGCTAAGCTAACTCTCTTTCCTCACTCCCCCCTCCGATGCTTTGTGGACGAATGGTTTCTTCAAATGTGAGTAATTCTTTTCAATCTTTGTCTCTATTCTACACACCTGGATTTGACTCTTTATCATCCTTGTGTGAAGGCTTTGACTCCTTGTCAGCCTTTCTTCTGGCCATTTGACTCCATGTCACTGCTATTCTCTCAAAGGGCCTGGTTGAAGACCATACTCATTGTTTTCTAGTAGATTAGACACTGTTCCTGTATGATCACTTTCAGTCTTGTCAAACCAATGCTGCCTGTCTTTTGTGCCCGTCATTCAAGCGCCGCATCTGGCAAACGTGAGTACGTCAAATCGCTGCTCTCATTGTCTCCTACTCATTGTTTTCTAATAGATCGGACGCTGTTCCTGTACAATCACTCTCAGTCTTGTCAAATAAATGCTGCCTGTCTTTCATGCTCGTTATTCCAGTGCCGCTTTCAAATGTGAGTACATTGATTCCCTCTCTTTGTCTCCCCTTCTGGCACACTTGGATTTGACTCTTTGTTGTCCTTGTGCAAAGGCTTTGACTCCTTGTCGGCCTTTCTTTCTGGCAGTTTGACTCCTTGTCACTGCTGTTCTCTCAAGGGGCCAGGGTGAAGACAATACTCATTCTTTTCTAACAGATCGGATGCGAAGTTCTTGGGCTTTCTCTTGATCTCTTGTCAGACCAATCCTGCCTGTCGTTCGTGCTTGAACATGAGTAGTTTCAAAGTTCTGGGATGAAGACAATGCTCATTGTCTTTTAACAGATTGGAGGCCGTTTCTGTGCCATCTCTTTCAGCCTGGCAGCCCGTTGTTTTGTGGTTGTTAGTCCGCCACCTCTTTCATTGTGCAGAGTCCAATCCACCAATGCTGCACCCATTCAGCTGGCTGGCTGTCGTACTTGAGCCAACAATAGCCTGGAAGCTATGCAGTGCACAGTGTTAGCCTCCTTTCTGTATGCTCAGATCCCGGGAGGCCTCCTCCTTCTCTCAGGATAAGTGATGAAATATGCATCAACCGGAAGGTTATCACGATTCAATGCATGATCTGCTTTAGTCACCATCACCATACCCAGTTTACGCCTCTTCCATTTTGCTCACTTGTCAAAATCTGAAATGCTATATGGTAAGCCTATAAAATGGTGGTGCACAGCAACTGTTTGGCAAAAGCCTTTCAGCATGTGAGCAACCAATTCTCTGAACATCAATACTGGATAAACAGTGACATGGACAACCAAGAATCATCTAACAATCCAAGAAAACATAGTTATCTCTAACCCATGACCCAACCGCTTTCAGATCTTGGCACCAGCCATTATCCCATAACCCCCCTCCGAGTCCTCATGGTCCTCCCCTCCGATTTTGATCAGCCCGAAGAAATAGGACATGGAAAAACTTATGAAACGACAGTCATATTCACTCATGATGATAAAATCAAAAAGACACTGGACAAGAAAATCCCCAGATTTCTCACCTACTCCCACTATGATCTTAATACAGAGAGTTTACAAGCCAACAGCTGGGTACACTCACAGCATGATACAAAAGTCAAATTTGAACTAAATTTTTTTGGGCTTTCAGGTCCTCTTGTTCTACTTTTTGGTGAATGAGGAATCCATTGAAGAGGGCAATTCCAGTGAGAACTCGACAATGAGTGGTTGGATCTCCTTATTTGACGAATTTCATGCCATGACTATGGATCAAGTGACAGCTTATGATATCTTGCTCAGTTTGGTTGTTAGAAAGTGGGAGATTTCAGAAGAAAGGCAAGTTTCTCCTGAAATGAGTCACTCATGTAAACATTGACGACATTATAACAGTGAAATTGAACTCCTGAAACACACTTCAGTCACCCATATGTAACAGACTATTAGTCATGTATACTCCAGGTATATTACATGACTAAAAGTTGCAGTGTATATTTATATCTTATATATATTTGTCCTATAAGTCTACACTTTTACAAAATATATTTTCACTGCCAACGTCACACAAAATATATTTTTCATGTCAGGACCCTGAGTTGTTGGTAGAAATATATTTTGACTGAGAATAATTTCTGGGACTAAGAAGGGTCGGGGGATTCCTGGAAATTGTTTGGCTGATGGATTCCATGTGGATTCCATGGACTGGCTGATGGATTCCATGGACTTTCCAGATGGATTCCATGGAATGGCTGATGGATTCCATGTGGATTCCATGGACTGGCTGATGGATTCCATATCATTCCATGGAATTTCCAGATCATTCCATGGAATTTCCAGATGGATTCCATACTGTTTAAGTCAGACCTCATGCCACCTCAAAATTCCATACAA
>Ga0307507_10013007_pt1 | contig 10181 bp, 7 predicted proteins | sample 7_EM_MG_FD_207223 | JGI IMG/M metagenome (GOLD analysis project Ga0307507, IMG submission 207223) | Populus trichocarpa ectomycorrhiza microbial communities from riparian zone in the Pacific Northwest, United States - 7_EM | ecosystem: Host-associated > Plants > Roots > Unclassified | place... | reverse complement strand
TTACAAGCAAGTTTCATCCTGACTTTGTTTGCAGACTCCGCAAGTCCTTATATGGGTTGAAACAGGCTCCTCGTGCCTGGAATGACAGGTTTACCAGTTTCTTACCTAGTTTGGGATTCCAGGCTTCTCTTGCTGATCCTTCTCTATTTGTTCAAAATTCCCCTCATGATACTGTGATATTACTGCTTTATGTCGATGATATTCTTCTCACAGGCAGTCATTCATCTCTTCTTACAGCAGTCATTGATGCCTTAACTCAGGAATTTGATATGAAGGATTTAGGCCCGTTGACATATTTCTTGGGACTGCAGGTTTCTTATTCTTCCTCTGGCTTGTTTGTCTCTCAGTCTAACTATATCAAGGAATTACTTGATCGGGTTGATTTACAAAATTCAAAGCCATGTGCCACTCCTTGTCTTCCCTATCATCACCTGCTCAAGGATGATGGGAAGCCTTATTCTCGTCCACAACAGTATAGGAGTATTGTTGGAGCTCTGCAGTATCTAACCTTCACACGTCCTGATATTGCCTTCTTTGTCAATCAAGCTTGCCAATTCATGCATCATCCTATGGAGTCTCATGTTGTTGCAGTCAAACGAATCCTGGGATATCTCAAGGGTACTCTTGATTGTGGCATACATCTTCAGCCTGGCACTCTTAATTTGCAAGCATACAGTGATGCTGATTGGGCTGGTGATCCCAATGATCGTCGTTATGTTTTTGGTTTTGTTGTTTACTTAGGATCTAGTCCTATTTCATGGGCTTCTAAGAAGCAACATACAGTCTCACGCTCGTCTGCTGAGGCTGAATATCGAACTCTTGCTATTGCTGCTGCTGAGTTGACATGGATCCGCCAACTCTTTTGTGATATGCATGTTCCATTACTTATTCCGCCTTTAATTCATTGTGATAACATCTGTGCTCTTTCTCTAGCTTCCAATCCCGTCTTTCATTCTAGGATGAAGCATCTCCAGATTGATTATCACTTTGTTAGAGAACGTGTCATCAAAGGTGACTTGCTTGTTCAACATGTTTCTTCCACAAATCAGTTTGCTGACATCCTTACTAAGGGTCTTTCTTCTCCATTATTTCATCACCATTGCTCCAATCTTATGCTTGGTTCCTCCAAGCATACGATTGCGGGGGAATGTAAAGATATCAACGTCCAAGATGATGCCACATGTCAAGAGATTATGTAATGAAGTGGTTAATATTCTGTTAGACAGTTAAATCTGTTAGGCAGTTAGAAACAGTTAGTAAAACAGTTAGACAAACTGTTAGTCATTGAAGAAAGAAGGTAGCTTACGTATATACTCTATAGATTAGCTATAAATACAGCTCAAATGATATAATAAAGGTAAGGAAAATACAATGATTAAAATTCTTCTTTCGTCAATTACTCTGCTCTCTCTGCATTCTTCATTTCTCTTCTTAAACTTTCTTTCAATTCTGCCATCTTTACACCACTCATGTTCTCTTTGATTTTGCTTTGTTTTAGGGCCAAGCAAATCTACACGATTCAAAAAGATATGAAATCATCAAAATGTTTATTCTCATGTCTGCAAACAGTGTTCTTCATCAATGGTGTCTCTGGGATGTTGTTTGGAAGAGAATTAAATTTAGTAGGTAACCCTTTTATTTTGTATCTTCAATATCCCTTTTTATTGATTTCTCGCCACCCGGTGGACTGCCGAGCTACAAGTGGAATATAAAGGGATTAGAGAGTTCGTATAAAACCGTTCTTAGTATCTTACCACACCATTTAAGCTTTTGAATTGAGAATTCTCCTCGAGTTGGCAATATTGTATTGCTTAAGTTCCCAAGAGGTTCTTCCAATACAATTGTTAGTGCCTAGCTCCCATCATATATTAATGTCAAATTAAGGGCTAATGAAAAGTTTCTTTGGCTGCTTTTATCTCTTATGTTAAGAACTCATAGTTGATGCATACCCTTTTTTTTGGTCTAGAGTTTGAGATTGAACTTGAGCTTGAACTAGTTAGAAGCCACCCAATTCAATCATTGATGCCTTCGATTTTTCCTCCTTGATAATGAGAAAGAAGGAACGAAGGTGACCGATTCTAATTATCAAAACTGAGGCTGTCATTTTTCAGACAGTGATCGATAAGTAGCAGTCTCAAACAGAAAGGAACAACTATCCAATAAGAAGCTACTGAAAAGTTCAACACAAAATGAAACTAATGTCTGTTAAATGAGTAGGCAAGCTCCTTAATAACTGATACGCAAAAGGAGACAAATACAAAGTAACTCACACCTACAGGAACACTAACCCTAGTCAACTCTAAAAGATAAAGCAAAAGATGAAAGCGAAATTTTGTAACATTTGTAACAAGTTCTGACTTCACTTTCATCTTTGTCAGGCAAAGTCAATACCCGAACCTACAACCCTTGCAGGGTGGTGAAATGCCCTTTTACTAATAGCTAGCTACTCTGCGTTAACAAACACCACCAAGCAAGGATCATCTTAGGTGCGTTCTTGACTTAAATATGGTTGAAAGCATACTTCATTTGTCTTGCTTCCTCTCCTCTTCCTAACTGCAACAACAATCATGATTGAGCACAAAAATGTTAGTTCTTGTGTAATTTTTGCTACTTGTTATGAAATAATTTCGCAAAAATATAGTAACCAGAAGTTCCTAACATTATGTGAGGCTTTTCAATCAGGCATTGTCACACATTACTGCAGCCTTAATCCTTTCAACTGTGCACTTAATTAGACTGTTTACAGTTGCTACTGATCCGAGCGAAAGTTTTGCTGTTGGGACTGAATCAACTAATATCTGAAATGCAACAGTCAGTAGAGAGCCACCGGACCCAACATCAAGAATTCCTGCAGAGCCATATCCTGGTCCATCAGGGAGTATAGCAAAACCTGATGGAAGCAGGGCAACATAATCTGGGTCTCCACCGCTTAGGACTATGTTCATGGCCGAAATGTCCACTGGTGCATAAATAACATATGAGCCTGTAGAATCAGTGCAGCTCTCTTGCAATATCAGCATGTTGCTCTGGCTTGAATTTGCGCTCTGCAATTTATATGGTTGATTTCAGCGATGATATGATTCTGAAATAAGATACGTGAACAGGAAAGGCTTGCTAGCACGCACACAAAATCATGTTTCGGAAACTTACATTGACACGGAGTAAAGAGACGCAATTTCCAGGATCACGTCCATTAGCTATATGAGCCATTTCTTGAACTTCGCCGCCGTTCGAAAGGATATCCCACTGTATGCAAAGATAAAAGGTTTACATATTTGAAGAGCTTAAAACCTTGAATTCTTTCAAGAAATTAGGCTTGAAAGCTGCATGATTTCATGTACCTCACTTCGATGATTCTCATCCCTAAGGAAATCAAACATCCTCTTGGATTGAACTGGAATCCAGAAGGAAGTGGCAGCACTAAGCACAATACCAGGAGGCCTGCCTGGATCATCCATACTCTTTCTGGTCATTACTCTCACATCATCAGAACCAGTTGCGGACAATGTCGTCCATGCATGTGCAGTAGAAGCACCAACTCCAGTGCAAAAACTCATCACCATTCTCTCGGCCAGCTTCAGCATACTTTTCCTCCCTTCAGCGGTTGTTATCACTATCCAGAAGAACAAAGATTGATCAAGATATTATGTCATCTGGAAGAAATCCAAAAGACTAAACTTTTTAAGCTCTAAGAAACTAAAGAAAAAAAAATCAAAATCCATTACCACAGAGATCTCCAGATGGAATGTTAATGGCCATGGAGCTTGCAAGACGTTCGCATTGTCGATCAAGTGTTCCCACCCAACGTTTTGCTCCAAAAGCAAGACCAGAGTTGACTAGTGGTCTGTATATATTTTGAACAGATCTATCATCCACTTCAATGTGTTCAACCCAGACGACCTGCAGAATCATGATACCAGGGTTATATGATGATTTTAACAAAACGTTTTGAAGGTCTCCCTATTTGGTAATGAAAGTGAGGCCTTGAGAGTGATCATATTCAAGTAAGAGTTACTACCTTTGAATAACCATTTGGCAATTCTTGGATCAAGCAACCTGATGGCCTTCTTCTACATTTCGACAGCAGACTAGGGCGTAAACTGTCCAAGGAAACATCTACCACTGCCCAAGTCCCATCGGTATGCTGTTTGCAGTACCTCACAAAGTAATTTTCTCGTGTAGGAACAATTGGGGAAGGTACTTGAAACTCAGCTGTCATCTGTGAAAAGCAATGATAGGTGTGTTGAGAAGTCAATGAACTAAATGCAAATGCTGATCATCTTGGTGTTGGTACTATTTCCTTCACAAAAAAGTCATTAGATCCATAATAATAGATTAAAGAAATTGAAAATTTGTTTATACCACTTGTAATGCTCCATTATAGTTCCCTGCCACTCCTGTTGATAGGACTTCCAGGGTCATTGCTCTTGATACAATACCACAGAAAATAGTTGACCATTGATTCTGAAACAAAAATTTTGATCAACATTATAGTTATTTGGAACTTAAAAAAAATTCCGACTTCTAAGTCTCAGAAATCGTTAAATCATTGAATGGAGATTTAGGAATATATAGAGATATAATCCATCCTAATTCTGTAGCCAAGTCCCAACGAATCAACAGAAAATATCATAAATAGATACAGATCTAGGCAAACTTAAAAAGTAGAAAAACCTACCGCGTCCATAAGAATCTCAACAAGATTAACATGATTCATGATAACAACTGCGGATTCCCTTGAAGCTTCAGATCTCATTCCTAAAGGTTTTGGTCCAATTCCCCTAGTGAAAGTTCTCAAATATTCCTCTTCATTGAGCATCTCAGTATTGTTCTCTCCTTGAATCCACAAGGGTTCTCCAGCCTGAGCTATTCTCATTAGTTCCTCCATTGCTGCAACCGCGATTTCAACTATCATTGATTTGTCTGCCTCAGTAGGTCCAGTGACTGATCTAAGAAGATCAGTAGCTCCAAACATCTCCCCTACGAAACCCGACTGTGCCCCAAAATTGCTAACTCCGAGATCAAGAGACCGGGACGGTAAATGAGGAGAAAGGTTGGAAAGAGAAGACAAAGGCTTGCCAACATACTTGGCAGCAATTCCAGAAATCCTGTCAATCTGTAACCACACAGGAGTTTTATTAAAAACAAGTTGAAGGATTACAAAATTTGAATTGATAAGAGTAACAGAAGGTGTAGTTTTTGTAACCTCTTCTCTTAGACGAACATTCTCAATCCTCAAATGCTGCTCATCAAAAGACATCTCACCAAGAGCAGCTGGACCCCCACAGTTAGGGCATGAAGCATTACGTAGGGCTTCCTTGTATCTATTGTTCTCCACACGAAGTCTTTCATTCTCAGCCTTAAGAATTGAATTCTCACTGCGTTCATGTTGAGCCTACACAATGGAAAGAAAGATTAGCAATATAAGCCGCTCTTTATTCTTAAACTAAAAAAACTTTGCAAACAAAAAAAATAGAGTTTATTAATTTGATCAAATATTTTTTCTTACATATGAGCTTTAATTATTTGTAATTAGAAATATATCTCTATGCTAACTATCAATACTTATATGTCGCATATGAATATGAATATCTTTCCTTCTTGTGTTTATCTTTATCATATGTCGTAAGTATTACGACTCAAGTATCTTAGGAATATTTCTCGTGCTGTGTAAGGGAAAAATCTTTTTTTGAAAGGAAAAATAAAATATTTGTAACATTATAATAAATATGGGAAGTTATATGCTTTCCTTTTGTTTTTGGTAATAGAGTTATATGCTTTCCTTATTACAATATCTATGAGATTGGAGAGAGTGTAGAGGGTGCCTGAAATGTAGGGGATGAGTTACCTTCATTTGAGTGCGCTTGTTTTGGAACCAAAATTTGACTTGCAATGGCTCTAAACCTAGCTCACGGCTGAGCTCCTTCCGTTGTTTGTCGTCAGGATGAGGGCATTCCTTGAAGAAACTAAGCAAACAAAGCTCATAAATAAATCACCAAAAATTTAAAACTACAATAAATAAATGAAGCACGGTCTATCTATCCATCAATGCACAGTGGATCGAAGTTAAGACGAAGACTGCTTACGCTTCCATGTCCTGGATTTGACGCTGTGTATGGCGATGATAACGCTTCTTTTTGGGGTGTTGTTCACTGGGATCTTGGTCATCACCGGACTGAGCTTCCATAGTTTCGGTGCCCGATTTGGTCTCATAGTCATCATCTTTGAGCTTGCTCGAGTCATTTTCAGAGCTTTTGGAAGCCATATCAAACATGTGATGGCCCTCAAACATATTTGCTTGGAACATTTGTATAAATCCCTTAAATTTTAAGCTAAGCTGTCCTTCCAATCTGCAAATAAAAAATCATAAATAAGCAAATAAAAAAAGAAGAATAATCCTAAGGAATGCCATGTAAACATGCTAAAGGGGTGAGTAAATCATGTGTACAAGTAAAGAAAAGTATTAAAGGCTATATATGAGATGTTTGTAGATAAGAAATTAACATCTATATGGAAAGATTTATTGATAGGAAACATTGATGAATTATAAAAAAGAGTACAAGGAGGAAAAAAAGCAAAACCAAGTTAAATTCCCAACATAATAAATGTTGTTTGAAATTTGTAGGGCAAGGTGAAGTGTATTCCACACTGTCGTAGCTGTAGTTACAAGAGATGGCTAATCACCAGATAAGCAAGATAACACCTTTTATCTTCCTCTCTCTTCTCTCTCTCTCTCTCTCTCTCTTTTTACTCAAAAAAAAAAAAGCGTTATGCGTTCATTCCAAGAAGGATGTTGCTTGGAAACGTTTTAATTACTTTGTTTAAGCATATTTAGTGAATAAAAACACTTTTTAAGAACCTCAACCAAAGTGAGAGGAACCTTACCTGATTGACTAACCTTAGAGGATGATTGAAATCTGACAACCTTTTTCTCCTTTAAACTCCATTGTAGAAGGCATATCTTACTCTCACCAACAAACCCTAAGCAGCATCCTTATCTTTCTCTCTTTCTATCTCTTGAGGGTATGACATGATTGATTTTGCTGCTTACGTTGGCTGTATGTGGGGTTGGTTTGCGAAATAGATTCTCTCAAGATGTTTGAGCAAAAGCCAAAAAAAAAGATTATTACAAGTAGTAAGAGAGGAGGATTGACTGTAGGGTGTTTGGGTCGGTCATAACATCAAAGAAAAGTAGTAAGAGAGGAGGATTGACTGTAGGGTGTTTGGGTCATAACTTCAAAGAAAAGTCTCAAGTCCTTTCTAGTTTTACGTTCCAAAAGATTAAAATTATATAAAAAAACAAATGAGCATGAAGAGTTGACACTAAATGGACCCCTCTCTGAAGCTTTGACAAATAAATTTCAACACACCATTACCAAGACTATAACGCCCACTAAGATCTAGGTCAATCCATCCCACTCGACATTTTCAATTCCTGCACAAAAAATAATAAAAAACACCATTTTTATGTTTAGGAAAAAGATTAGGACATGATATAAAACTGAAAATGAGAGAATCTTATGGTGAAGAGAAATGAATTGAAAGGTTTTATAGACAAGGTGTGCAACTTACCAAAATATAGAAGCCTTTGAAGTTCCATGGAAACAAGGATTAGATTTGTGATGGAAGAGGTTTTGGGTCTCTACAAAACCAGTTTTTAGGGCTAGACAAGTGGTTTACTGGCTGGTTTTTGAAGAGAGACCCTATGTTCTGAAAAGGGTTTTAAGATGACTGTATGATTAAACTATGATGGGAGAAAAAAGGGCACACACAGAGAGAGAAACGGAAGAGGAAAAGGAGGAGACAAATTATAAGGTTTTGAAGAAGCTGAGAAAGGAAGAAAGGGAACAGGTGGTGAGGATGTGGCAGCAGAGGAGTAATTGCAGAGCGTATAGAGAGGGTTTGCTAGCATTTATGGTGGGAGAGAGGTGTAAATGCGAGAGAGTGAGAAAGAGATGAAAAGGAGCGATCATTATTTCATGTTTAAATTTCCTCTAGAAGTATGGTGGTGTGAATTACGGCTTCTTGGATTCCAAATTTCCACCATTGTTGTTGCTTCACCAGTGCAAAAATTTATGTACGTAGATGATCAATATTCGTGTATGAAATCATAATTTCCTCATGATTTTGTGGTCTTGATGCCTAGTTAGGAACAACATGATTAACGAAGAAAAAATATGGCTAAATTATACACACAATCAAATTATATATATAATAATAATAATAATAATAATAATAAATAAACTATATATATAGTTTATTTATTATTATTATTATTATTATTATTATTATTATTATTATTATTATTATTATTATTGGCAATAATGTTGTTTAAATAAAAACGTAATTAATGAGAATATATCTAGGAGTTTTCTGGGGTCAGAAATAGGAGATGTTATCTTACAAAATCATTATAATTTTCATGAGTTGTGAAATATATATCACATATAACACACAATAAATTAAAGTCTACATGAACTTAAAATCATTGTAAGAAATGCCTATCTAATAAATGAAAATGATTATACACACACAAATTTAGATAACAATTTGTTTAATAAATGGACAATATTTTTTTTCTTTTTTTTGTCTCTTATTTATAAATAAATTGACAACATTAAAAAAAAATAAGAAGAAGAAGGGTTCTTGTCTTTTATCAGTAGAAAAAAAAAAAGAAATGAAAGTTGTCACTTAATATTTTGATCACTAGAAACCCTAACTGGTCTCTGAGTCTGGGGAAGAGAACTGATTGTATAAAAGAAAGGTATTAACACCCCTAATACGTCTTACCTGAGGTAAACTGTATTGTTTATTTGTCTAACGTAAACTAAGGTAATGTTGTGTTTTCTAACTGTTGGTCATTCTAGGGTTTAAGAAAAGTCTTTCTCTGTAAGAAGGTCTTCATCTTATCAGGTTAAAAACTTAATCGTTCTAGTGCCAATATAAAAAAAATTGTTTTTTATTTAATAGCAGGAATAAGTCTTACATATAAGTTCATAATCTCACATATTAAAAGAAACAAAATAATTTTTTTTTGTATTTCTGAAATGTAGGCCAAAATCCTTAGAAATTTTACAAACTTATTGTAAAATTTATGCAATATGTTTTTTTTAGAAAAAACATATAAAAGTATTTTAAATTTTTTTTATAAAAGAAATGCTTAAATAACTTTAGGAGTTTTTAGCCATATGCAAGAAAAAAGATGTTTTTTTATATTTAAAAAAATTTTAGGCTTTGTTTGGCCAAACATCCATTTTTCTTTGTAATAAAACCACTAAAAATAGGCTTGAGGGGTGTTTTCCAAACACATGTATGAATCCAAAAACTCTAACAAAAATTATGCAAACCAAATTAAAAAGAAAAACATTCTGAATCAACTGGGTTAACCCGTCAAACCTGGGATCCGTATCCTGAGAGTGTGATAACTAAATAGAAAAAAAATTAATATTAACGAACTAAATCAAACAAAAAAAAGATTAATTAAAAAGAAAAATAACAAAGGAAAAAGCAAAAAAAAATAAACCTATAACTAATAATATGTTTTTTCAAATTTATTAATTATTATATTAGCAATATTTATTATAATAAAAATAATAATATTAAACTTGCATGACCCAAGTTTAAGTGGATATAGCTGCAACGCGAGACCCAAGAGCCTTAGGTCTAGCTGCAACGCCAAATCCAAAAGCCTTGGATGTGGATCTGGCTGCAAGGTGGTGTCATGAAAGTGTGATAACTAAATAGAAAAAAAAAATTAATATTATAGAATGAAATTAAACAAAAAAAAGATTAATTGAAAAGGGAAAAACAAAGAAAAAAAAACAAGGCAAAGCAAAGCACTATTCCAATGAATAGTGCTTTCTGAGGAGGGGTACAGTAAAATCCCCTCATGAGATCACGATAATCTAATGAAAAGTAAACAAAATAAATCATGAAATTTAATTCTCAATCAAATCGATATTAAAAGATGAAATTAAAAGAAAAAAATAAATTAAAAGAAAAAAAATCTGAATCAACTGGGTTAACCCGCCAAACCAAATTAACCCGTCAAACTTAGAATTCGTGTCATGAGAGTATGATAATTAAATAGAAAAAATTTTAATACTAACGAACTAAACCAAACAAAAAAAATAATTAAAACAAAAAAACCAAAACAAAAAATAAAATTAAAGGCATTAGCC
>Ga0307507_10013005_pt1 | contig 10182 bp, 10 predicted proteins | sample 7_EM_MG_FD_207223 | JGI IMG/M metagenome (GOLD analysis project Ga0307507, IMG submission 207223) | Populus trichocarpa ectomycorrhiza microbial communities from riparian zone in the Pacific Northwest, United States - 7_EM | ecosystem: Host-associated > Plants > Roots > Unclassified | place... | reverse complement strand
CCCTCCTATATTTCTATCGAGATCCAAAGTCGTTTTTTATGTTGGTCTGCATTAGTGTTCGTGCATATATTTTACTATAATATTACCATAGTAGCTATTATAATATTATATACCTTACCGGGTAAAGACTAATACCCCCGAGTGACATCCCATGACTTCCCCCACCCCCGGGACCCACCATAGCACGCACCACGCCCAAGCCAACCCTTCACTCTTTCCCTTTTTACCTTCCTGTCCGGTAACGGGTTAGCTAATCAGTAGTATTATATACCATTCACAACTCTTCAAACAGACTAGACACCATAACCGTGCTACCATAATTGCCGCTCTTAGCATCCGCTGAAATACTCTGCATATGCCGCCATATATCATGAACTCGATTGACTTATCCCCGGGGGCCCATTAACCCAGAGAATTATCCGATACAAATCACGAACCGGAATCAGATTCACTCCCCCCCCTAGCCGGGCAAAAATAAAACTTGAACTATACCAAACTCCGGCATAACCCCCCCCCCCCCCATCTTTACAATTTGTCACTTCCTAACGGGTGAGGGGGTGAGTGAGCAGTCATCGTGCTATACGGATACTTGGTGATAAAAATGAGGTGAGTGTGGGCGATGGAATGTTCACGTTTATGATATATGGGTACTTCCCAGTCGGATTGCCTGTTTTGTTTTTCTCTTTAGGGGGACTACTATACCAGGCGGGAGTGACCTTGTATAGTTCATGCTTCTTCTTTCTTTCTTTCTTTCTTCCCCTCCGGTTCCGAGATCTGGGGCCGCGGGAGCCAGCGCCCGGGCACTGTACATATGGCACACGTATGAGTAAGAAAGAAGGATGGGACGATGGACGCGAAACGGGGAAGTTTCCCCGCCCATATTCTAGAGTAGAATATTTCCAAAGAGAAGGAAAAAAACTCCCATGGTGTCTACGGCACGAATAAGTGTGAGATAGTATGCCTGCAAGTACTAGTACAGCATGGTGCACTGGCCTCCTGATAATCATCCATCATTCAAGTTAGATGCCAGGGGTCAACCATAGTTTCACCTTCAATCCCTCTACCCAACCATTTATACAAAGTCCACCACCTTCCACTCCAAGACACAATAAAAGAAGAAACTTTTCCACCAAACAAACCTCGTATGATACGTGACATGGAGCTGAGCCCAGTCCTCGTCCTTTAATCTCTATTCGACAAGATCTACAAATTTTTCCCATCCCAATGCACTGAAAAACGGGTTTATAGCCACTATATTGAAACCCCTGTTCGTTACCCCAGCACGATAACCCCCCTCGCATTCACCTGCCAATACCAACTAATAAAAATAAAAATAAAAATATGTAAAAAGAAAGGAGGGAAGTGTAATAGAGAAGAGAAGTGATATAAAAAAAGGAAAAAGGCAACGAGAAACACGGCTATGCATGCATATTGTGGCTGATAAATTGGACAAATCATAGACTAAGGAATGCAGTCAAGAGGGCGAAAGCCGCCCAAGCGCTCCACTGGACATTGACGGAGGATGAAGGAGCGGAATTGGTGCCACTAGCGCCGAAAGGACTGCCGTTTCCATTTCCGTTTCCGCTGCTGGGGGTGGAACTAGCAGTAGCGATCCTAGAAGATTCGGTAGCAGACGTAGAGTTGGTGTTGTACAGGATCTGCGTGACGGAGGGATCGGGGGTATCGTAGGAACCCGTGGGTACTGGGGAGTTATCCAGCGTTAGCATGTCAGGGAGGCCGGAGCTCCCAGCTAGACGCTCGACAGTCGAGAAGGTCATTGCTCCGGAGAAGCTAGGCGCTCGGGTTGTCGTCGCAGTACTTTTGATAAAGCTCGTAGTCAAAGTCGACGCTAGAGTTGAAGTAGTGGGGGTGATTGTCGTTGCGGCGGCGACAGAGGTGCTATCGGTCAAGCAAGTGGTGGAGGAGACAGATGAGGAGGCGGTGGCCCCGCACAAAGCCTTCTGAATACCTCCATCGAGAACTCGCCTCAATAGAGAATCGGGGCCGACGAACGCTTGCCGGCAAGCGGCAATTACTTCCTTTGCTGTTTCGTCGAGGGCTAAGGAACACTCAGCACTGCATAGCTTTGATGTGCGGAGGTCGGACGGACATGCAGATATTTGCTCGCTGTAGGCCGATTCGCAACCCGGTGTCACCGAACTCGACGGTAGAGGGGAGATATCCGACAGCGACACGGCGGAAACACTGGTGACGATCAATAAAGTCGGGAGAATTGAGAAATGCATTTTGTAAGTATTTCTGCTGCTGCTTGTTCTGTCTTTTATCGATGGTCCTTCTCTTCTTTAAATCGAGGTTTTTGAGTTGAAAACGAGAGTGTTTTTTCCTTCTTTTTTTTTTCCTTTATACTTTACCACCCGGGTAAGAAATTTTTTTAATGACCCCAAACCTTAAAAGAGTGAGGATTGATTCGAAAGAGTGATGGTTGGAGTGTTTGCTTGCTTGCTTTCCTTGCTGCCCGAAAACCTAACGCTAAAAAGAAGCGAGAGGGGGAAAAAAATGAATGAATGAACAAACAAACGAGCGACACCCAATTTCTCCTGGAAAATATCAATCAATCCGCCCGTAAATAAAAAAAGAGCGGATGTCGAAAATAAAAAAGAGCACCAGGCCGAGTAATATAAGGTAAATCAACCAAACAAGAAAGAAAAAAAAAGACTCTCAAAGTCGACGGATGGAAGGTAAGAAGGGAAAAAGAGGAAAGGAAGGACAGGGGAGAGGTAAGGACATTAGGAAAAAGATCTGAAGTGATGGGCAAGATAAGGCGGCAACCAGTGAGACATGACGTGAAGTCGCGTTTCAGAGAATGGCCGACTCGGAGGTGTTCCTTGTCCGTCCCTCCCCAACTCAGCCAAGCTATTGAAAAAGGGGGGGGGGGGATAACTTAGACTAGCTGACAGTACGAGTACTACGGGCTGAAGGAGAGGGGGAGAGAGTTGTACTGTACGAGTACTGCATTGAGAGTCTTCAATAGATGCATGATAGTTCCCACCGGTAGCTGGCTCTACTTGTACACACTAGAGACGATTCCATTTTACTCGGCGAGGGTTCATTACCCTTCCTACTAATAGTAAAGAAATAGTCAAAATCTTTTCCCTTGCTTCACCTATGTATGATAGTAATTTAAATTAGCTCGCTTACATGCTCAACAGGTATTCCATCCAACAGCCAATAGTTTGTCCCCATTACCAAACTCAGTAAACAAGCCAAGCCCCTACAGTACCACCGTTTCATCCATTCTCCGAAGTGAACAAACCTCCTTTCCGATAGTTATCCCCCGATATAGACAGGATCATTGTTTGCTTCCAAGATCGCTGGTAGACTGACCATACCGGTACTCGTTGGTAGTTAAAAAACCACTCGAGTACTAGTACAGTACGTCCGCGAAACTCAACCCATAGCAATCGCGGAGGATCCGATCCCGCCCCGGAATGAGTGAGCAGCTGACTTGCGCCAAGCATCGCATCCCTAACCCAAAACAGCCCATTGGTCTCGTCTCCCCTTGTTCCTAGCACTTGCACTCAACAGTGGGAACGATGCAAAGTATCGCACCCGTAAGAAAGCTTGGTTCGAAAATAGCAAGTCTACCGGTGAGCCATCGTACCCCCTCTCTCTTACTGACCCTCAACGAGAGCATAAAGCACCAAGCACGCATGACACGCGCTTATCGACAACCGCGCAGCGCTTCTAACTTATCTCCTGCCTTTAACAACCTCTAGAATCAAAAGGAAAGAAAAAAAAGGAAAAAACAGCAACGACACAACCTCTTTCCGCACACTTTTTTGTACTAGTACTGCACACAGCCAGTACGAGCGGGTGCTCCCGTGGTAAAGTGAAGCCACGAGCGCTGCATCGTGACGCTTCCGTTATGTGAAACGGGGGTGCCACTGGAACCGTTTTTTCTTTTCTTTTCAGATATGCAGGGTGAAAGAAGCCATGCAGCGAGGTTTAATCCAGATGGGTTTTGGGGCCATTGGTCATCTCTCTTGTCGCGGTGGAAAGTCCATGGTAACGGTACTCGAGTACAGTACCGTACCGTAATTTGGGAAGGAATTGGTCGGTTTCGAGTTTGTCCGTACGCTTTCTTTTGTGACGAATCTAGTGGCTGTGGAGATATTCCCCCGCAGATCAGGCCGAAGCCGAGCACACCGATGTAAATAAAATTCGCGAGGTGCATACCCGTGCGATACAAGTACAAAAGTGCTAGCACAACACAAGCACCGCGTCTCGCTACCGCGTCAAAACATTACTTATACTCCTTTTCCTCCCTCAGTACTGCTAATCAGCAACCCTTCCCTGGTATGATACCAATCTACACGTTCGGGGGCGACGAAATCCAGAATCAAAGAAGGGGGAGGTCCCGGCTCCAAAATCGACCAAAGAAAAAAACCCACACCACACATCAGCCTCCGCCCGATACGTCCTGCAGCAACCGGAAATAACCGTATGCTAGTATCCTATCCTCTAATATCATACCCACCCCGCATATACCCCTTCCAGATCCGATCAAATTTATTAGATTGCTTCGCCCACCCACCCACCCGAGTACCAAGTACCCGTTCGTATCGCGAGGATCAATCACACCGCTCACATGGATGGATTGTAGGAAATCGTGCGATGGGGGCGGCGGAATTAAATTCTCCGAGGTGCTCGTAGACTCTTTTTTTTGTATAATACCGGTAGGTGGTGCCTGTCACGGGCGCTTAAGCAGTGCATTTCCGGGGTTGCGCTGGGGCTGGGGAAACAAGAGAGGAGGAGGGGTATCCTGGGGTATATGTAAGGTTCCGCCCCTGGGGCAGGTTGTATTATGGGATTAGATCTTAGAGTGGTTTATGTATTTTATTTAAGGAAGCGGGGAGGGAGGGGGAGGGAGGGGTCTGCAGTACAGTAAGGTTAGCTATCAGTCAGCCGCCGGGAACTGTGCGTTACAAGATGCTGTGCAGTATAGTACAGGACCTGCTGCTTTGTAGGCTGTGTTGAGTGCTGCGCAATATTAACTACTATTTTGATATCGGCGGCTTTAGTTATTTCACCACTGACACGAAAGGCTCTTAAGTTATACCCCTAATTAGTTCGCTGCGAGTATTTGGATTTTCTACCACTTACCAAAGCGTCCCCCTGATAAAGTTAAATAGTTCGATTGACGGTTGAGCCTCATGCGACACTTGGACTTGGGGAGGGGTGAAGTACCGGTATCGGGACAAGCAGGGGCAGCAGAGGCCTGTGCATATACCTCAGAAAGAATATCAAAGAACCAAAAAGTAAGATAAGTACTAATTCGAGTAATTCCACCGCCGCCTGCTTGTCCCAATATTCTCCCCTCACCCGAGTACCCCTTGCTAGAATATCCTGAAGCTATCCCCTCTCTGGATCAGCACTAGCAAGACTGCCGTATGCAGGTAATAACAGAATTATAAGAAACAATGTTGTAGCACACTCCAACCGGATAAACAATAACTTAATAGTCTATTACTGTGGCATTCAACTTACGGATCTTTATTAACACCGTATGCCGGTGATAGGCTAGTACCCCAGATTGTAAACCGAACTAGAATCTCGCAGCGGTATACTCGAGTAAGGGATAAATAATCGGGGGCAAAAAATAATAGAAAATCTCCCTCTACACCTCCATCTAAATACCGTATCTTCCAGGGGAACATAATAACTTACTCGAGTACCATGAAGCGCGGCGCTGACCGTCCAGGACACAAACACTCCCGAAAATCCCGCCCCGCGAGCGAACAGCACAGTAAGATCTCCCAGAACCCGCTATCAGATTATCCTTACCGAATCGGCTCACGATAATCTTATCTCGACAAGTTAACATAATTGCGAATGCTGGAGTTAATGAGGCCCAACATATCTAGAAGACTCAGGCCGTACCGCTTCAGGAAAGCACCAATCCTTCCCACGAACTTTTTTTGTCTGAATCCGGAGATTAGAGGCCTACCGGAAATAGCGAATCACAAGAGAGAGACCTTACTCTACTACGACGATCCTACAAGTAATATCTTACTAAATATCACATGAACCAAAGCCAGAGAGAGATAAGCCATCCTCACCGGTAAGGGAAAACGAATCAAAACATCCACTCCGAACGCAGTACTAGTACAAGTCCCTGCGTACTGTTTGATCCTCGGAATACTTACCCTGGTCATTTCCGTTTCATCCTCGCCACGGGGTAAGTTAGCTGGTACTGACTGTGATTATGATGCCGGGAACATGAACTACCATACCCCCGAAAAAGATGTCGCAGTGTTTAGGTCGTGCGTTGCCCATCGTAGGTGCTCGAGTACTTGGTATATTAGAGACTTTGCGGTGGATGTATCCAGCATCCCTGTATGCCAAGAGTAGAGATTTTGCAGCTGGATGTATATTTTACTTTGCGGTGGATGTGATTATGATGTTCGGCCAAGAAATTTAGTAACTAAAAGTTAGAGTTGTGAAGTAATGTAACTCGAACAGTGCTAAGTCAAGAACACTCATTTTGTGGCCTTGGAACTTCGCAACTTATGACTCTCCTCTATTCAAATTAAGAATCAAAAAAAAAAAAAATAGAAACCAAGTGGTATTAGCTGTGTTAGGTGGGGCCGAAGTGGTTGAGGTCAAATTCGTTGAATTTGCTCTTGCGCCAGAGTCAAATCAAGGTCTGGATGATTCAAAGCTTGGCATATGCATGCCAAGATCACTAAAAAGACTCTGGATGCGTCCACCGCAAAGTCTCTATTATATCCTACCGCATCCTACTTACGGAGGTACAGCGCCTAAGTTTTGTATGTTCCACAAGCGAGGTTTGCTACCTTTACCCCCCTGTGGAACATACAAAACTTAGGAGCTGTACCTCCGTACGCGTGCAGAATTTGTCACGTGATCTCCAGTCGTTACCGCATCTCTCCTACCGATACTCGCACGAAGGAAACGCACCTCACCAGATCCGGAACTTCCCTTTTCACATGAATGATTTCCTCAAGGCTCCGATATCCTATCCACCGACACGGTTGAGAACAGATGCCCACTGCTCAGGGACACTGACAAACCCAACCCGGCTGCCTCCGACATCATCCCCCCTGCCGTGGAAGGTTCCGCTCTGCAAGTTGGGATCTGCAAAGTCGTAGTAGATCAGTACTGAATCAGGATACAGAATTGTGTCTCGGGTCACTATGGAGTAAGACTCCGGTAGATCGCGGATGGAAAGACATTTTAAGGGGTACGAGGGATTCTGTTGACGGTGGTGATGATGACGAGCTATGCGACAAGTAGTAGCCTATCTATATGATAGCGGGGGGTATCAGTACTCAAGTCTCCGGATTAGTGCCGCCTTTAGGATGTGAACTGCGGTAATCCAGTGAGAAAGAAAGAAAAAAAACATCCAACTTTGATCCGGCGATTTGGGCACCTCCGGGGTTGTTTCTAAAAATCGGAAGAGTTAGCCTAAGCCCCTCCCCTGCCTTGATGAATTTATCTGGAATCGAAGGGAATGTTCTCCAATACTAGTACAAGTATGCAGCACAGTGTATCGGGTGCGCCTGGGTTATAGTGTTTTCCTCTATCGGTAGGTAAAGGCGAATTGATCAGGGTTCATTAGTTTGTATCCGGCTGCTATGCGGTTCTGGATACCGCAGCTGCTGCTTCGCTAGATATCACAGGGAACACCATAGCCCTGCTGCTACCCTGAGCGTAACTCTCTATTTGTCGATACCAACCGGAGACCGTGGGTAATTCACAGCATCATACTTCGGGGCGGGATAGGCGGCAGGAGCGTTCGAAAACGGTTAGCGAATTTTCCGAGCAAAACTTCCGAGGTCTGAGAGCACTAACCACAACCGTTATTTTTTCCTAGCAGGTTCTGACGTAGAGTCTTTTCGAAGGGAAAATGCTAGCTCTATCGTGGACAAGTTTACTAAAGTTAGCTAAGTCGAATATCTGAAGAGATTATTCACAGCATTGGAATATAGTGCTACCCGTACGTTCGGGGATCGCATGGTAGTCCTATTTTTTCATAGCGCGATATCCAGGGACTCGATATTTTGCTTGTGGACTAGCCGACCGGTAGGTTAGAATAGTATTAATTTCGAACTCAACTCGCTTCCTTTATGAGTTAATTTTTCCGATAAATAGAGTGCCGTCGTGGACATGGGCATGATGATCTGTGCCATGTGCTTAGATTAGCTGTTCTGTCTAAACGATGGACCAAAGCTCCGGGTCTTAGAGCTCAAAAAATATTCTTGATGTCATATTACCTCCTAACTTAGGTAGTATATACCCACCTTCTGCTCATTTGGTCGAAGGAGGAACGGTTCAATACAAATCCCGAACGTATCGAGAGTTGCCTATTCCTCTCCAACGTTAGAAGTTTAGCATATAGAATAATCAAACTTGAAACCACCCTACCCACCGCACTCCGCTGTGATGCTAGAATGCCTTCAATGATTAAATAGCGCTTGCTTGATGGAGTCTCTGATGATAGAAGGGGCTCTGATATGATGTCGCGGATAGAGGGCCTAGAGAGCTAGAGCGTTAGAGACACGTTTCTTTCATTAAGAGAAGGAATTGCGAAGAATATTCTCCGTACTCGCTCTCTTTTGTTTTGTGACGGGAACCCATGGAGAGGCAGAGTCCCCTATAGCGAACGGGAGGTTAACTGTGGGATTCATAGGTTTGGGCATTAAGTCATCACCTGACTCCTCCCATAGTATTTTTCTGGTTGAGCAGCGTTATAAACCCTAAGGGCAAAGGTATTTATTAATTCGGTTTTTCCTCTGTTGGCCAGATTATTTCATCGATCTCGCATTCACCTAGAGTACGAATAAGGGCTAGAGCCCTATTTATATGAGTAAAGTAATACCCCTAGTTTTCCTTCCGGGGCACTTAAATTTCTAGGCATATATTATCTTCTCTAGCCAACATTGAATTAACGCCTTGGATCATAGGCTCTCACAGCGGACTCGGAGATGTTGATAATAATTGGAAAATACAGTCTGTCCTCGGGTTAGTTTGTATGAGATCACGAAGAAACAGTCCGTACGACACTCCCAAGTACCCTTCCGAGCCCAGCTGAACCGTAACAGACATTCCCGATGAATTACTGTAGTAGTCTGAGACTCCCGGCCGTAGTTATGCTCGGGTAGAGGCACGGCGTTCGTATCTTAGGTAATCTGCGATCGGAAGTATGCGCAATCCTCTGGTAAAAGGATCGTTTATGGAGGCAGTAGGTCGGGTACAGTACGTTGAAGCAGAGCAAATTCCCAGTCGCGAGTAAGTTCGGTCTAACTGAGTTTGCGAAAGAAGTACTAAGAGACTCAAACGGCTTGAGTTCATATCGAATGAAAAAACTTAGCAACCCGCGATCCTTCTGATCACCGACGATCACTCGTGCTGCCCACTGAAGAGTTTGTTGGAAAAATGGCTTCAATGTGACGGAAGTATGCCGGGTAAGGCATAGTAACTCATATCATTGTTACTGTATATAGATACTTCTCATAGGTATAAGTACTATCGCTTAATACCCAAGTAGCAATGTTCAAGAGAGTTCGGACAATTCTGATCCTTCTTCCACAAACGTACTCTTCTCACATTCGGTGAAGTCCTAACTTCCGGTTCAATCGCTCACCCCACATACGATATTTCTGACAGACGAATCCCCAGCGAGACCTATACTTGATCTCACGATACCGTAACTAGATTCTCTCGTAAACTAGGTAATAATAGAGGGCGGAGCTCAAAGGATCCCTGCCCAAGCGGAGATGTAGCTTTACTTTACCACTCACTCTGTTCACACTTACCCGTGCAATTTGCCGTTCCGGTCCCTTCTTAGCATGTATCCTAAATGTATTAGAGGTTTAAATCGGTCTCAGAGACAAGTAGACTAGGCTCCTACCTATCTCGCTCATGGGGATGGCGGTCTGCTGGCGACCGCTGGATAGAAGGTGGACGGTGCTGACCCCTAGTTCTGTTAGAGAAAGTAACCCCAAGGTTTTCCCGCGTATCAAGAACCTCCCCTCCCGTTGAGATTAGTATTGTGCATATTTTGGGTGAGAAGGCGAGGGTAGGGGTGCATATTGTGCCCTGACTATTCCAATCGAGCATGAATGGCGACTCAACCACAATAGCAACTCAACTTCAATGGCGCCAAATACTATGGGGGAATTCAAGTTCAATGGCAAA
>Ga0307507_10013004_pt1 | contig 10182 bp, 12 predicted proteins | sample 7_EM_MG_FD_207223 | JGI IMG/M metagenome (GOLD analysis project Ga0307507, IMG submission 207223) | Populus trichocarpa ectomycorrhiza microbial communities from riparian zone in the Pacific Northwest, United States - 7_EM | ecosystem: Host-associated > Plants > Roots > Unclassified | place... | reverse complement strand
TGCAGTGAGGCCTAGCAGCGGTAGGCTCAGGCACTCGTCGGACGTAGGAAGGACCGGAACGAGGGGCATATGAGGGGCCAGAGCGAGGGACATACGAAGGGCCAGAGCGAGGGACATACGAAGGGCCGGAGCGAGGGACGTATGAAGGGCCGGATCGAGAAACGTAAGATGCGTAGGACCGAGCAACGTTTTGGTTGCCGGCGGGAACACCAGCCCTCTTCACTTGAGCGTCTCGATAGCTGAACTGACGAAGTTGCTTGGTAGGTGTGGGCTTGCCGCTCGTCAAGGGAATCATGAGAGCGATAAGAGCACAGACGACGAACAGGGAGGCGGAGAATCGAGGGAACATGATAGCGACGGTGGTGAGTCGATTATAATGTTTTTGAAATCACTAGCTGGATCTACCTTGGTGGGTAGAGGGCAGCTGAGGGAAGTAGGGAGAAATCTTCGGGCGTAAATGCCAGCCTTTTATGTGCCACGATAATATCAAGCGCCGTTCCTGAGCCGTTCTATAATCATGGATATATTCCAAGATATCGGACCTAATAACGACACAGACGAGCGCTGAAGGATAAGGAAGCACTGCCGAACGCATCCAAGGAACATAGGAGAGGGCCTAGTCATGGTATAGCTTTGTCAAAAGCTAACAACGCCAACGAAGGTAAAGACCTACCAGGTTGATCAGTTTTAATCCCTGCCTTCAGGCGCTGCCTCGGCGAGATTGTTGACGTCATGAACGAGGAGCGCTATTACAGGAAAAATGACAGGAAAAACGTGCCGAAGGCAATGCATGATCTTTGCTAACTCTTGCGTGAGAGATAGGAGGTGTATGATTGAAAGTTGGAGAAATGGATCGTCAAAAGACCTTCATGATCCAACTTCTCGGACTCGGAGGAGACTTCGACGACACCAAGGAATTGTGTGGTCGTAATTGCCAGGATCTGAGTGTTGTCATTATTAGTATTGCGTTGTTATTTTTGAAGTTTTACACTTTCCTATTATTATTTACATAAGTACGAGTGCTCGCCATGGTGTCAATAGCCGGTCAACAACAGACCTGATTCTCTGTGCACGAAGACAATGTCTTCCCCTCCCATGCAAACCTATTCCGTCGACAGCAACGTTTAAAATTCCCATGCTCGACCATCCATGAACCAAGTCAAGGTTCCAGTACACTGCTTTTCAGCAGAGTCATATACTTGGGGCTTGTTACGTTCATGGAAGAAAGAATTGATCTGATTATCTTTGCCAGCGGTCTTCGTTTTGAAGGCCAATGGTCCGACGGAGATTCGGGTCGGGAGTCTCTTAGAGTTGAGTGTGGTGTATTGCAACCTTTATGGTGGTGAATCAGGCTACGTTCATAGTTTTGGGACATATATTATCATTTCTAACGTATAATACATTTTTATGACAATCAGTACTAATACATCCCCAATCGTTTACTTTCATAAATGTCTTTAAGTTGAACTGAAGTGAATTCCTTTCAAGTAGATGTCAGCACCAAGGTATTGGCGGTGGGATGATTCGTCGGACACAAAACAAATGTCGACAATTCCATTTATGTAAGTCCAAACTCAACACCTTGCTTCTGACCGCCATGTGGCGAGCGAAAGTGCAGCGACAGTTCGACATCGCTTAAACAGCAGGAAAGGATGCCCTCGAGAATGTATTTCATGCACCCTACAGCAAACTCTTGAACACGCTGTTTCCAGTCGACAGGGACTTCACGGTCATCCCCAACTTCCGAGAGATCAACTTGGCTAATGGCGCGGGCTACCTCGTGACGTTTGAGATTTTCTTGGAAAATAGGCCTGTCTTTGTGCTGGAGCTCAAACAGAAGAAGGATTTTTCGAGCAAGTCCAAACGCTCAGCTGCCAATGATCAGTTGCGTGGACGCCTGGGTGACCTCATTGGTGACGCCCTGCTCCCTCCCTTTTTGTATCTCCAACTTATTTATTATAGACACTTGTCCTCTGCCTGTCTTACACGGTGTCAGCGTTTTTGGGACCAAGCTCTGCTTCTACTCCATTACGAAGGCGGGATTGGTCTTGCCCGAGCGCATCCCTGCCTCCTTGCAACACGTGATCGATACCGCACTGGTTGACCGCTGGAACTTACGGACAAAGGAGAAGCTGAATTGTGTCGCATTGTTGAGGTCATCACCACCGACTGCGCCCACCTTCCACAGTAGGGTGAGAAGGCGACAGCTTTTCAATACAGACACGTTTTCTAATTGCTCCGCATATTTCTTCTATGTTCATAGTTGAGGGGTACATAGGACGTGAATCCTGAACTTGTCGGATTCCTTCATGTAACCATTATTCCGTTCTGCATCCGGGATCCAATTTTGTCCTCGACCTCTGCCTTCAAAATCAGAAGAGACGCTATGATGTCTGCATTGTCGACTTCTATCACCAGTGGTACAACGCCCTCCGCAGCTTTCCTAAACCATATGCCCCGCGACTCGGATCGTCCTTTTCTTTCCAACTTCTTTTCAACGTCGAAGGTGGTTATGATGAACGTGAACCAGAGTTAGCGGTATACCTATATATCTCTGTGCAACGCCGATCCACGACGCTATTTCTAAAAATTTCGACCAATGTCTCTCCGGGTTCTTTAAGCTATTTCTGGGAGGAATTGCCAGGTCTTGCCGGCGAGGCGAGATGGCGAGGTTTCGACAACAGCAGCCGCCCCACGGCTCGAAATTCCAGTACTTTCAAACATTGCGTAACTTGTCTCAGCCAGAGGGTATAAAATGGCATTTACTTCCGACGTTGCGCTCTCGGTTTCCAATTCATCACATCTCACTTCACTACAATGTCTGTCTTCTATTACGAACCCTTTTACGACTTCGACCGCTTTCTTGGGGACCCATTCGTCCCACGCTTTTGGACTGGTGGGGAGCAGCCAGTTCAGAGGCTGGTCGGGGGAAGCCATACCACCCCCGAAGGGGCCGTGCGCGGCTTGAAACCAAGGTTCGTTCCACCTTCGTTCCTCGTGCAATTGCTGACCCTACCACCCTACATGGACCTACACGAGGACAAGGAGAAAAACCTCGTCACCGCTACCTTTGAGCTCCCAGGCTTGAAGAAAGAAGACATCCACCTTGAGATCCAGAACGGCCGCTTGTCCGTTTCTGCTGAGAGCAAGATTTCCCAGGATTATGAAGAGGGCGGGTATGCGGTGCGTGAGCGCCAGTATGGCAAGTTTTCGAGGATCCTTCAGCTCCCTCAGGGTGTCAAGGTATTTGATTCATCTGGGCTGCGATTAAGTTGTGTGTGGATTGACACGCGGATTTTGTAGGACGATGAAATCCAAGCGTCTATGGACAATGGTCTTTTGACCATTACCTTCCCCAAGGCGGCTGCAGAGCTTGCGCCCCAAGAAGATTGCCATTTCTTAAATCTATCTCTCGACAAAGTAATAAGTTGAAATTCTTCGTCCCAATCCGACCACTCATGTTGTATAATGTGTACCATACTGTTGTATTCACCGTGTTGAATTTTCTTTTGTGCTATTCGGAATAAGCCCTTAGAAAGTCGCGAAGCCAAATAACGGTCAACACAGGTTGCATCATCCCTCTTCAATCCCTCTTCGCAGAATCCTGACAGCGACCACAAAACAAGTTATTTTTAGAGGACGTTCTTCACCACCTACTTACATCGTTGTCTTGTCAAATGGCGGACGAGTACCCCAGTCTGTTCCGTATGTGTTTTTCCCAAAATTTCCAGAACGCAAACTCACAAAACCAAAGGCTCGGAACGGATGAGTTTGGTGCAGCTCTTCGTACCAACTGAAGTCGCCCATGATACTGTTGCTGAGTTAGGCGAACTTGGAAATGTCCAGTTCAACGATGTAAGGGCCCAAGCATTGCCGTGACCCAACTCACCCTTGTTGGTCAACCAGTTAAACCCCAGTGTCAACCCATTCCAGCGTTCTTTTGTCGGTGAGATACGTCGGATCGACGAAATGGCCCGTCGCGTCCGATTCTTCGCCACACAAATTGAGAAAGAGAAAGACGTGGTTCCCATTCGACCTCTGTATGACTCAGCCCCTCTAATCACCGTGGGTCCCCGTGCTGCGCATACCATTGACGAGCTGGACACCACTCTTGCGGAGCACGAGACGAGACTTACGAAGATGAATGATAGTTACCAACTTTTGAGTGACAGGACGAAGGAACTTATTGAGGCTAGGCATGTGCTGAGGGAAACGGCGGTCTTTTTCGAGAAGGTCAGTGCGCTCGATACTCCATGTTGTGGGATGCCTATGATTTCCTTGAAAGGCACAAGGCCGCCGGTCTGATATCCGCTCGTCTTTTGACGATAGTTCTGCTCCCCTCTTGCATCATGAAGATCGGGAGAGTCAGTTTTCACCGGTTGAAGTGCAGTTTGATCTCGAGTGGGTCTCCTGAGGAAAATCGTTTAAAATTTTGGAACTAACCCTCCGTTTAGGTTTGTTGCTGGGACTATTGAGCGCTCTCGCGTTCCTACCTTCGAGCGAGTGCTGTGGCGCGTACTCCGCGGAAATCTGTACATGAACCACACGGATATAGTGGAACCTTTCATCGACCCCACCACTCTCGTCGAGACCCGTAAGAATGTTTTCATCATCTTTGCTCACGGCGATGCTCTCCTCGCCAAAATTCGCAAAGTGGCAGAATCAATGGGGGCGACGATTTACCCTATCGACCCCAATGCTGACAAACGCTCCGAATCCCTTCGCGAGGTTACGGTCCGTCTGGAGGATCTGCAGATGGCATTATACAGCACTGGGGTAACCAGGCGGTCTGAGCTGGTGTTGCTTGGCGAAAGTCTTCGCAGCTGGCAAGATGTTGTCAAGAAGGAGAAGATGATCTACGAAGCTCTCAACTTATTCAACTACGATGTTCGCAGGAAGACGCTCATTGCTGAGGCGTGGGTTCCAACCCGGGATATTGTCACCATCCAGTTAGCGTTGAGGCATGCAACGGTCAGTCTTACGCGCCAGTCAGTACCGCACATGCTCATTCATTCGTTCAGGAGGAGTCAGGTACAAGTGTCCCACCGATCTTGCAAGAACTCAAGACGTTCAAGACGCCCCCTACTTTCCACAAGACGAACAAATTCACAGAGGGTTTCCAAACTATCATGGACAGCTATGGTATTGCCAGGTACCAAGAAGTCAATCCTGGCTTATTCGCCATCGCGACCTTCCCTTTTTTGTTTGCTGTCATGTTCGGTGATATTGGTCATGGCGCTATCATTTTCTGCGCTGCGTTGTACATGATTATTTCTGAGAGACGGCTGGCCAAGGCAGATCTTGACGAGGTGCGTTCCAGAATCCCATCGGTTTGAAGCGCGAGGCTGATTGACGATGATAGATTACGGGTCAATTTTTCTTGTGAGCAACAGCCCTATTCTTGCCTGTTGTGCATTGGTTAATATTTGTTTCTGCAGTGGTCGCTACATCATTCTTCTTATGGGCCTGTTTTCGATGTACACCGGCTTCATGTACAATGATATCTTCTCGAAGTCACTCCATATCTGGCACTCGGGATGGACTTTCCCTGAAGGCAATGGAACGATCACCGGAGCATTCAATGGACATACCTATCCTTTTGGGCTTGACCCTGGCTGGCACGGAGCCGACAATGCGCTCGTTTTCACGAATTCCTACAAGATGAAAATGTCGATTGTTCTTGGTGTCATACACGTTTGTTTTATGGTTCTACAGCGTTTTTCTTTCACTAAGGTTCATTGATTTCACATATAGATGACATTTGCGCTGTGTCTTCAGGTTCCGAATCATTTCAAGTTCAAGCGAACTGTAGACATTTACACCAATTTCATACCCCAAATTATATTCTTGCAATCGATCTTCGGCTATCTCGTGCTGTGCATTCTGTACAAGTGGTCGATTGATTGGTCGAAGTCCGCTACTGGGCCTCCGTCACTGCTGAATATGCTTATTTCTATGTTTTTGGAGCCTGGAACGGTTGCACCTGGGAATAGGCTCTACCGCGGACAGGGAACTGTCCAAGTGGTGTTGTTACTTATGGCTGCAGTCTGTGTCCCTTGGCTCTTAATCGCGAAGCCCTATCTCCTATGGAAAGAAACACATAAGGTCCAGGGACAAGGCTATGTTGGTATCGGGCATGACGAGCCTATTAGGCATAGCACGGACGATGCCCTGGAGGGCGAGGAGGAAGGGAACGGGAGAGCGATAGCGGAAGCTGCGGCCGAAGGACATGTAAATGAAATTTCACATTCTCTTCTGCTGTTGGTTGCTAATAATGCGATCAATTATGAAGGAACAGCACGACTTCAGCGAGGTTGTAATTCATCAAATCATTCATACGATCGAGTTCTGTCTTGGATGTATATCACATACCGCATCGTACCTCCGTCTTTGGGCCTTATCTCTTGCGCATGCACAATTGTCGGAAGTCTTATGGTCCATGACAATCGAGGGATTCCTCGGACCGACCACCCTCTCCGGTTGGGCAGCATTGCTATTTATGGGAATGTTTTGGTTTGGCGCTACTGTTGGCATTCTGTGTATTATGGAGGTGCGTGTTTCCGGTTGTGACTGATGCACGAGTTGATGGCCTTGACTGATGCAGGGACTTTCGGCATTCTTACACGCCCTTCGTTTGCATTGGGTTGAGGCAAACAGTAAACATTTTGAAGGCGGTGGCTATGTGCGTTTTGACATTTTGGCCTGCTTCGTGACTTGAAACACTAATCTAATGTTGTTCTATTATAGGCATTTGCTCCCTTGAGCTTCGCAAGCAGAGAGTGAACGGAAGCTTGAGTCAACGTGCGATTGACGATCCTGTCAGACGGGCTCTTTCCTACTCCGTAGTTTTTATTGTTCTGGCCTCGTTCTCACATTGCAAATACAACAAACCCGTTTTTTCAATGCGTCCTGCGTCAAACTAAGCATTGCCATTGGAGATTGATGCACGCTAGAGCTATCGTATCATTGTCGTTGTGTATGGAGTCCAGGGGTACCGACTACCCCGCATCTCCGTTGAGCGCCGCCACAACACTGAATTTGGGTGGTGCAATTGTCACGCGGTGGATGAATTAGGCGATCGATGTAAGTTTTTTCAAACTCCGACCAAGGCGATTAAAAGCAGTGACATCCAATATTGACCGTTCTTTACTTTCCCCGTCTTTTTTTTTCTTTCCACCCCATAGAGGTGAGCGGACTGCCGTCCATCGCCTATGAGTACCATGCTGACCGTAGCCGCTACAGGCACTTTGCCACACATAGAAATAGAGCGTCCTTTGCTTCTTGCCAGCTTTTGTCTGCCATTAACGACCTAAAGACATCTCTCAACCGCACTATCAACACTTAGGTGTGTTTTCCTACTATTCTTTGATTTTTTCGTCGGTGTTGTAGCCGAACTCAACCTTATTTCCTCACTAGATACTGGAATGCCTGCCGCCACCGCTACTGCTGCTGCAATCCCCTCTCCCGCATCCCTTAAAGCCGCTGTTGTCGTCGACAGCCAGATGAACGTCTCCGCACTTTTCGTAGCTGACAAAGCTGCCCGCGAATCCGCTGCGAAGCCCCTAGTTACAATCGCTCAAAATGAAGGCCCCGCGGCTTTACAATCCGCCGGATTCGCCGATGCTATCGTCAAGGCTCTTGCCGACAAAAAATCCCCTGCTGCTCGTGAGGGTGCTGCTAATGCCATTATCGCTCTCGCCAAGAACGGCGCCATTAGGGCGCTCGAGCCTATTTTTATCGATTCTGGCATTTACAATGCCCTCCTTGAGACTTTTGCCGACAAGATGCCCGCTGTGAGGACAGCTGCTGTCGAAGCGGTTCGGGAGTATGTCGCTGCCATGAACCCATGGGCTACTGCTCTCATCCTTCCTGCTCTTCTTCACGAAATCAAAACTGCCGGCAAGTGGCAGGTTAAGACTGGCTCCATTGTCATTCTTAACCAGCTTGTCACGAGCGCTCCCGTCCAGACTGCTCGTCTCATGCCTGAGATCGTCCCTGTCCTCTCAGAGGCGATTTGGGATACCAAAGCTGACGTGAAGAAAGCTGCCCGTGATTCACTTACAAAAGCCACCGCTCTGGTGTCGAACAAGGACATAGAACGCTTTATTCCTGCTCTTATTAAAGCTCTTATTAATCCTGTCGAGGAGGTTCCGGGCACCATTGCCCTCCTCTCGGCAACCACATTCGTTTCTGAAGTAGATTCGCCCACCCTTTCCCTCATGGTCCCTCTCCTGTCTCGTGGTCTTTCCGAGAAGCTGACCGCCACCAAGCGAAAGGTCGCTGTGTGCGTATTGTATCATTTGGAAAGAGTATCTCACTGATCTTTCTTTACAGCATTGTAGACAACATGGCCAAGCTCGTCGACTCTCACATCACCGTCCGTCCTTTCCTTCCCAGCCTTCTCCCTGGTCTCCTCAAGGTTGAGTCCGCCATCGGTGACCCAGAAGCCCGAAGTGTTGTCGCTCGTGCCATTACCACCTTGCGCCAGGTTGGCCAGGTTCCTGAGGGTGATGGTTCTGACCTTCCCCCTCTGAAGCACGCTGAAGGAGGTCAGCTCGCCCACTCCCTTGTCCAGATCTACAAGAAATTGGGTGCCGAGATCTCCCCTGGCAACCTCGACACCATGTATGCGTCCGCCCTTGCTGCCAACCTCGTCAACTCCAAGAACTTCGAAGTTCCTCAATGGGAAACCCTTGCTCCTTACCTCACCTTCATCACTACCACCCCTGAGCCCGTCACAGTCGCTCGTGAGTGGGTCGTTCGCTCTGCCACTGAAGGCACAGACGACGAGGATGTTCCCGAAGATGAGGAGGAAGGCGAAGACCTTTGCAACTGCCAATTCTCCTTGGCTTATGGTGCCAAGATCCTGCTCAACACCGCCGTTCTCCGTCTCAAGCGTGGCCATCGGTACGGTCTGTGTGGCAAGAACGGTACTGGAAAGTCGACCCTCATGCGCGCCATCACCAACGGCCAAGTTGAGGGCTTCCCATCTCCTGATGAGGTTCGCACCTTCTATGTTGAGCACGACATTGACGGAAGCGAAGAAGATACTTCCGTTCTTGAGTTCATCCTCACTGACAAGCGTATTCTCGCCACGAAGGAGAACATCATCGAGACCCTTGCATCTGTTGGTTTCAGTGACGAGCGTCAAGCTCAGGCCATCGGCAGTTTGTCTGGTGGTTGGAAGATGAAGCTTGCACTGGCCCGCGCGATGTTGTTCAAGGCAGACATTCTTCTACTTGATGAGCCCACTAACCATCTCGACGTTGTCAATGTTGCTTGGTTGGAGAATTACCTGACCAACCTGAAGACCTGCACTTCCAGTGCGTTTTATTCATTCTTCTTTGATGTTTACTCACATGCCTCTGTACAGTTATCGTCTCTCACGATTCCAGCTTCCTCAACAACACCATCACCGACGTCCTCCATCTTAACCGCTTCAAGCTTCGCAGATATCGTGGTAACCTCGAGAAGTTCGTTCAACAAGTTCCCGAGGCCAAGTCCTACTACACTCTTGAGGCTGCTGAGGATTACAAGTTCAAGCTCCCTGATCCCCCTCTTCTTGAGGGTGTCAAGACCAAGGAGAAGAGTCTGCTTAAGATGTAAGTTTGATTGTTCCGTATGACCATCTAAACACTGACTGGTAACTTAGGCGCAAGGTTGGCTTCCAATACCCAACACAACCTGTCCAGCAACTCTACGATATCACACTCCAAGTCTCCCTCTCCTCGCGTGTTGCCGTTCTCGGTCCCAACGGTTCGGGCAAGTCCACTCTCGTCAAGCTCTTGATTGGAGACATGGAACCAAACAAGGGCGGTGAGATCTGGAAGCACCCCAACTTGGTCATCGGTTACGTTGCTCAGCATGCCTTCCACCACATTGATCACCACCTTGACAAGACTCCCCTCGAGTACATGCTTTGGCGTTACCAGACTGGTGAAGATTTGGAGGAGATGACCAAGGCCAACCGCCAGATCTCGGAGGAGGAGATGCAGAAGATGAAGGATGGTGCTTTGATCGTTGTCGAAGGTCAGAAGAGGACTATCGATGAGATTCTCACCAGGAAGAAGCTCAAGCAGTCTTACGAGTATGAGGTTTCGTTCAAGGGCCTCAGCTCTTCTGAGAACATTTGGTTGCCCCGTGACGACCTTGTCAAGCGCGGTTTCGAGAAGGTTTGTTGAT
>Ga0307507_10013003_pt1 | contig 10183 bp, 8 predicted proteins | sample 7_EM_MG_FD_207223 | JGI IMG/M metagenome (GOLD analysis project Ga0307507, IMG submission 207223) | Populus trichocarpa ectomycorrhiza microbial communities from riparian zone in the Pacific Northwest, United States - 7_EM | ecosystem: Host-associated > Plants > Roots > Unclassified | place... | reverse complement strand
TTTACTTGTATCCATTATGTTGATCTTTGGTTGTTTACAGACACCATTGGAGAATTTAGAACCTGTTCTAAGAGAGGACATTCAGAAGGTAAATAAAACCATGCTTTCCTTATTTACTGAATTATGGTATTGTCTTTAACCTTTTTTCTTCTATGTAACTGCAGATATGGGACTCTGTTCCCAAGCCAGAAGCTCACAAGGAAACTCGATTGAGTGAATTCTTTAATGTGAGATGTCATGCTTTTGTCTGAACTTGTTTTTGAAATGTCCTTTTCTAGAAGGGAGAGATGTGGAACATTGATATTTGACTTTGCAATATTTCTGATAAATGATGGCCAGGTTGAAGTTGTTGCTCTTTCTAGTTATGAAGAAAAAGAAGAGCAATTCAAGGAGCAGGTAGAGAAAATATGTTTCTTGCTGTTTGTGTTGCATGCAAATTAGATGGATGTTAGTATCCAGTCATTCCATTTTAAAGTCCTTGCATTTCAAAGTTTAAATGTATCGCACTCGATAGCCTACCATCTGGATTCTAGTTTGTGATCTAAACATTGAGCTGGAACTTAGCTAGCATACCTTTGTTATTTGATAGACTTCTTCTTGTCAATGAAGGTTGCTAGTTTGAGACAGCGATTTTTCCATTCTATTGCACCTGGTGGGCTCGCTGGAGATCGTAGGGGTGTAGTTCCTGCTTCAGGTTTCTCTTTCAGTGCACAGGAAATCTGGAAAGTTATTAAGGAAAATAAGGACCTTGACCTTCCTGCCCACAAGGTAATTTGGTGAATATTTATTTAGCAGAGGATTAGAGTAAGTACATCCACATTTTATTAATGCCATATGTGACCCCAATAATCCTTTCCACAAGGTAATTTCGTGAATATTTACTTAACACAGACATGGAACAAGTACATCCGTATTTTGTTAATGCCATTTTCAACCCCCATATTCTTGCAGGTTATGGTTGCTACTGTACGCTGTGAAGAAATTGCCAACGAAAAATATGGTAGTTTTGTTGCAAATGAGGTATAGGCTTTTAAAGTATTCTGTCATCCTTTCTTTTCTTATTTCCACTTCTTATCTCTTGATCTTATCCTTAGTGGGAGCATTGACACTGAGAAAATATGGTTTATTATCTCCCACAGAAGTGGTGTCAAATGGAAGAGGCTGTAGAATCTGGTCCAGTCTCTGGCTTTGGAAAGAAGCTTAGTGCAATTCTAAATATTAGTTTGTCTGAGTAAGTGTTTTCCTTGTGCAATATGTAAATTTACAGTGGCTCTGCTACTGATGTGTTCCGGTGTAGGGTTAGCATACAGCTTTAGAAACTGCCTTAAGCTTTGGCAGATATGATGTAACTTGGGTGAAGAACTGAAAGCTATATCTCTATTTTTGCAAGGTTTTATATGCCGGTGGCTTTGTGCTTAGTTCCACATGTATCATCCAACAAGAGGGTATTAGAAATTTAGAAGCATTGTTAGATTCTAAGGGAATTTATTTTCATTAGAATCCTAATAAAAGTGGTGAACAAGATGACTACTGCACGGGTTCATACTCTAATAAAGCTGATTAGATTATTTTTCTGGTTGATGAAGGGATGGTTGGGTTGACTTCTTGATTATAACAGATCAGATTTCATACCTTGTTATTATCTGTTGCTTTCAGAATTTCTTTTTCCCTTACCACAACAACTTGTTTTAAGCTGGCCCTTCCACTTTTTATGCGCCATGAAATAGAGTTTCTTATGATTCTAGGTAGATCTGCTTCATCTTTGGTTGCATCTTTAACTCAATTTTCTCTACTTTGTCATTATCTGGGAACCTTTTATTCAGTACTAGTTCTATGGCTTAAGATATGCATTAAAAACCTTGTTGATTTGGTTGTCATAAATAATAGCCTTTTTAATTCTAGGTATGATGCCGAAGCTATTTATTTTGATGAAGGAGTAAGATCTGCAAAGCGAAAGCAGCTTGAGGAAAAATTGCTCCAAGTAATCAGTCTCTCAAGAGTTTTTCTTTTTTTCTTTTAAAATTTTATGGTAGTTATTTTGATTGATGAAAAACTGAGATATTGCCATAAAATTGAGAACTTAGGATATTGAAGTACAGTCAATGCCTGTCCATTTGGAACTAAAAGCATGTCAATATTTAGGCTACTAATTCTTTTGATTTGTGTATAAACTATTAACATGATCATTTTACAGTCCAGAAAAGTGGCCACCAATAGTCACATTAATATGGAATTAGAATCAAACTAATTTATGTTAATACTCAGTTAATTTGAGTTGTATATTAGAATGTATGGACAACCTTGAATGCATAAGCATGTGACTGCATAGGGATCAACAGAGGTGGCTGGATGAGTTCTTACGGCTTGATATCAAACCTTTTATATGATTCCTCTCTTATTACATCAAAGCATTCAACCCAACAAACTCAAGCTAGTTGGCAGAGAGGCTTGTGTATCATGTCAAGTTATTCTTTATGGCAGTGAGAATTGTTTGCACATAAGAAGATTAGATGTATGAAATACAAAGTATGATCTGTAAGTGATTGGTAAGAAGGTGGAAATGCACCTGATTGAGGATAGGTTGAGGGAGTGCATTTTGAGATGGTCTGGTCATGCATAGATCTACGGATGCATTGGTGGAGAACATTGATTGACTGCGTGTACTTGGAGTAAAGAAGGGGTGGGATGGAAATGTGGGCTGAAATGGTGAAAGAAGATATAGTATTAAAATATATTAAAGCATGTTTGTGCTCATAACATAATGGATATTAGTTTCCTTATTGGCCACTCAATTCATGTGCTCTGAGGATTGTATTTGCAGAGTGCTGTTTTTGGATTTCTATCTTCTGCAGCTTATTTGTAGCAGTTTCAACTGTTTTCTTATGTTTGATATCAAATTTATGAATAATTAATCTGGTTAGCTGTCTTCTTGTGCTTTGTAGCTTGTCCAACCAGCACATCAATCCATGTTGGGTCATATAAGGTCTGGAACTCTTGAAAAATTCAAGGAAGCATTTGATAAAGCTTTGAATGCAGGAGAAGGGTTCTCTTTGGCTGCTCAAACTTGCACTCAGTCTTACATGGCTCAATTTGATGAATGGTGTGCAGGTATGATTACATGACTTAAATACATTTTGCCATTTCATTATTAGCTTTGATGATGTAGAAAAACAAGGCTTAGAAAACAAAGCTGTCAAACAAGTGGAAAGAAACTTTATCACACTTTATTCTTAGGGGAAAATAATATCGAATTGCTGTTGCATGATTAAAAGCACAAGGGTAATATGAGCAGCCTTTTGTTTAATCAGCTATGTAACTAATATGAGAGTATTGAAAAACTAGCTATACTGTCTGGGCTCAATAAAGTATATCTTCTCTTTGAAATACTATAATCACAGATGCTGTCATTGAACAAGCAAACTGGGACACATCTAAAGTGCGGGATAAGCTACGTCGTGATATAGATGCACATATTGCTTCTGTCCATGCTGCCAAACTCTCTGAACTTACTTCTTCATTCGAGGTACAATTTTTCTATGATTATCCTTTCTTGCTTCTGTGTGTGCCAGCTTCATTTTATAATTGTCTTCAAGTGAAGATAAGTTAAAACTAATATGGAAAAATGCTCAAGGAATATGGTTGTGCTTGAAGTTTTGTCTTTGCAGGTCAACAATTAAAATGATTGTCGTATTGTTTCACGCATTCTGGATTTTATATGTTGTGAAATCTTGTTAGACACCGATATCTTATCAATAAAGTTGGGTGTGGTGAATGACAATGGTCACATGGTTTGGACTTGCTCACAAAAGAAACTCAATGTCTATATATGTGTGCTAAACAAATTTTCTTGACCTGCAGGCAAAACTAAATGCGGCATTATCAGGGCCTGTTGAAGCTCTTTTAGATGGAGCTAATAGTGAGACATGGTCAGCCATAAAGAAACTTCTGCTGCGTGAGACAGAATCAGCTGTTGCTGGGTTCTGTAATGCAATCTTTGGTTTTGACATGGATGAACAATCTAAGGACAAATTAATTGCAAGTCTGGAGAATTATGGAAGAGGTGTCGTTGAGGCAAAAGCAAGAGAAGAATCTGGAAGGGTCCTGATCCGTATGAAAGACAGGTAACAACCCATTGCAATTTTTCAACTAAGTTATTTGTTTTGTTTCATATCCATCTTATGGAGAGTGAATGTAAACTTTGCATGCAGGTTTTCAATGTTGTTTAGCCATGACTCTGATTCAATGCCACGAATTTGGACCGGAAAGGAGGACATTCGAGCAATTACCAAAACTGCTCGCTCTGCAGTATGATCAATACATATTTCAACAAATGTTGATTCTCAAGTTTTGTTTTGAATATGGATCTCAACTAATTTCATTTGTTAAACTTTGCCAGTCTTTGAAGTTGTTATCTGTAATGGCTGCAATCCGTCTGGATGATGATGTTGACAGTATTGAGACTACACTATCGTCTGCTTTGATGGATGCAAAGAACAATGCTGCTGTTAAAGACAGAAGTATCATACCATTTGACCCACTGGCCTCGAACTCTTGGGAAAAGGTGACCTTTTCTTATTGCTGAGCTTTTTCCTGGTGTTTATGTTTACATATCTTCAAATTTGCTTGTTATTGTCATAGAAAGAGTATGTAATCAATAATTCAAGAAATGAATTTTGTGGACCTTATACTAGATCATTTTTCTAAGATCAATTCTCAAAAACTCCTGAAAGTTTTTTAGTTTATTTGCAACTCTTGTGAACTTTTTTATATCAGTTTACAGATGACATTTGCATGAATGAGGTCTGCCATTCTAAGTTAAGTGTTTGATCAATGAATCTCTTTAATTCTGCATTTCAAGAAGATGGTGGTGGAACTTGTGATAGTGGATCCCATAGATAGTGCACACATAGGCCTGTAGCTATGAATAGGTCTGTCATGCTGGTGCAGATGCTATATGTCAGATGTCTACAAATGCATTTCTCTTTGATAAATTAATTGGGAATTGCCTGATGGATATTATAAGTACATACTGGCACCGTAGTATCGAGTGATCATTGCTTAAGACCTCTCCCTTGATTTTGCACGCACTGATACCATTGGACTCTTCTTTACTTACCACAAAGCACCTTTTATACTTGGAACTGGTTTTGCTACTGCAGATTCCATCCTCAAGGACATTGATCACACCTGTCCAGTGCAAATCTTTGTGGAGGCAATTCAAGACAGAGACAGAGTACACTGTTACCCAGGCCATTTCTGCACAGGTATGGTATCCTTGCATATCATTAGGTTTGCAAATTTATTTTATGTTTTCACAGTTGTCTTTAGATTATGATTGTCAACATAGAGATGGAACATAATGTACACCTTTTTTGCATTTTCATGTTTGCTAAGCTGTGCTTGGGATAAGGCATGTCCAAAGAAATAAAACTTGAGAACCTAGTCCTGATTGGTCAGTTGCATGAAATGCTGTACATTTAGTGATATCTGGTTCTTAAGAGTGCAGATTATCAAGTTTGTATAAGATGACAACATTTTACAGGATGTGGCAGGTGCAGTGGCACAAAAATATGACTAGGCTTCATCTCACGGCCTTAGATAACTGTATGAATATCACTATTAAAGTGTTCCCACCATATCGAGCAATTTAATGGCTTTACATTTGGTGTTGCAGTCAAAACCCTTATGCTGTGGCATTGAGTGTTTTATGTGCTGTAAATGTTATATTGCTAATTCTTGGAATTTGATTATTGTGCTATTATAGTTGAGATAAATGGGTAAATGGCTCTATCAAATATCTGCTGTTTCTGGTAGTTTACACTCGCGCGCGCGTGCACACTCATTTACACATCTGTGTGTGGATGCTTTGTTAATCTATTCACTTTTTCAATTTTCAGGAAGCCCACAAACGTAATAACAACTGGTTACCACCCCCATGGGCAATCCTCGCCTTGGTTGTGTTAGGATTTAATGAGTTTATGACACTTTTGAGGTAACATGGTCGTGGAATTAGATATTTTTGGTGACAGATTATATCCCTTGTTTGCTGATATTATTTATTTTGGCATTCTTTACTGTTGCAGAAATCCTTTGTATTTGGGTGTCATCTTTGTAGGTTTTCTACTCATTAAAGCCTTATGGGTGCAGTTAGACATTTCAGGCGAATTCCGCAATGGTGCTGTAAGTGTCAAACCGCAATCTCATAGTTTGGTTCTGATTTTCCACGCATGTCTTGCTTTTGACAAGCTCCTTTTGCCCTTGAAACTATACCACCAAAGTCTCCATACTGACTTTTAAAAGTTTTGCACTTGTTCAAATTACTCGTTGAGTATGCTTTCTAAACTCTCCCTCCCTGTCTGCATGTTCACAGCTTCCGGGGCTTCTTTCCTTATCTTCAAAGTTCGTTCCCACTATCATGAATCTTCTCAAAAGACTAGCAGAAGAGGGGCAGAAACCTGCGACTGCAGATCCTCAGAGAAATGCAACAAAAAGTTTTCAGAATGGATCAAGCTCTTTTAGTGATTCCTCATCAAGCGCTTCCTCTGGTGTTACGTCACCAAAACAAGGGACCGAGTACTCGAACACCTTGAAAGATGACTAGGTGGGGGGAACAGCTGTCTTGTTGGAAAAGCATTTTAGTTTCTCTGTTTGAAGATGCCAGCATTCTGCACGCATTGTGGTGGGTTGCATGTGTATGGTCCACGATTTTGAACTCTTGCAAGCATGTGAGAAGAACAGATATTTGAAGGCATTAATTTTTGTGTAAGTGCCGCATACAGGAGGGTGCTGGTTTATTGTGAGAAAGCCCCCATTGAATAGTTCTTCATGTATCAACCCTAGGTGTTCCTTTTGTTTGTTTATTTTTCGGGGACAAGCTACATCTTATCTAAACATTGGTCGTGGTTGATTCTACTGGCTCGTATTCAATCTTGCCTTTGTGAGAATTGTGACGCTGTTTCTGTTTGGCTTGTATCTTTTGCACTGTGTTTCTTTTTCGCTCTATTTCAGAGGAGGGAAAAAGAAAGAAAGAAGGGCATTGGGTTTTGGAACAGGAAATGCAATTGATGATGATTGCTTTTATTTTATTTCTTGGTTGTCAAAGGGCTTAATAATATATCAATGGCGGATGCAGGGCATGAAGTTTGGAGGGGCAGGATGTGATATATATATATATCCATTAATTGCTTCCTTAATTTCTGTTCCTCATCGGCTCAAAGACAGCCGGCAAGATTGTTTATTATTATTATTATTTGACTCGTTTTTTCATGATCAAGATTCAAGACAGACATGATCATGCATGGAGACTGGTTCCCGTTAGTGGCAGGCAGGCAGACTGTCCTACAAATGTGAATTCAATAAATCTCACCAGGCAGTGGGCTACAATGATTGTGACATGCAGACCAATAAGGGCATAAATCTCATTTAAGAAAATAATCACAAGAAATTTATTAATGGTGGTTCACCTAAGCTAATAAATAAAAAGAATAAAAATTAAATTTAACATAAAATAAAATGAACTAAAATATTAAAAGATGTAATTGAAATTTTTTTTTATCAAGAGAATAATATAAAATATTGAGGAATGTAATTGAAAAAAATAACTTAATTAAGAGAATGATTAAAAAAAAAATATATAACAATCAAAAGAATAAGAACTAGATTTGAAAAGAAACAAAAACAAATGAGGGTTAAATAGAAAAAAATATCAATTTTATGGATTATTTAAAATAAAAAAATAGTAATAAAAAGAACAGAGATCAAATCTTCAAAAAAATAAAAATTAAAAGATTGTTTTGAAAATATATCAAGAAGAAGAGAGGAAAGAAGGGAGGCAAAAGAGACTTGGTAATTAAAACACCCAACCTTTTTTTTAAATAAATTAATATTTTATATATTGCTAAATACTAAATTGTCCTTGATCAGACTTGGTAATTACAAAAAAAAAAAAAAACAAAAAGACAAAAAAAACCTTGACCCATGTCAAAGACAATCTCAATTCAAGGGCATTGCAGTAATTTTATTGTGTATTTGAAATGAAAAAAACAAAAGTGCCCTTTCCTGCCAGTTCATTATTTTTTAAATCCAAATGGCATATTAGTTATTTTATTGCGTAAATAAATAGAAAAAATTGGAATGTAGAATTTTTTTTTAAAAAAAGAAATGTTTTTTGGAAATCTCTTTTTAAAAAAACAAGGTGACAGTGAAGCACCATAAACTTCTTCAATTCTTTTAGTATAATTGAAGAATGAATTTGGAAGAAGAAAAAAAGAAAAGTAGAATTAAGAAAAAATATTTGAGAAATTAAAAAAAAAAACTAAGGTGTTGTTCATATGAATAATAAAGCATCATAAACTTTCTTAATTGTTTTAGTAGAGAGAATAATAACTTAATAAAATTGATTTTTGATTTTAGAAGTTATTTTTTACAATAATTTATGATAAAAATAAGTTAAGGTGGCTAATAATTTTAACTTAGAATTTTTAATATATTTAGTGAAAATTTACTCGAAACAACTTTATAGGTGAAGGAAAGTAGTATAAGTTAAAAGGCCAATAATTTTAACTTAGAATTTTAATTTGGTTTCGTAATAAGTTTTTCTTTTATTAAAGTCAAAAGTTAATTTTAATGAAATATATTTATGATTTTGCTATGAGCAAAATTTAAAAAGCAATTGAAATCAATTTTCAAAATCATGTCATAGTAACCTTTATCAATATCATGATTAAGAGTTTATTTGAGATGATTTATGAAAAATAATTTTTGAATTGAATCATAATCTAAAATCAAAGTTGTTTTTTCATAAATAATTTATAATAAAAATAAGTTAAATGACTTTAAATTAGAATTATTTGTGGTAAAGATAAAAATAACTTTTTTTAAGAAATAATGTAATATAATTATATTATAAAGGTCTTGGCATTTCACTCTTAAATGCCAAGGTCTTTTTGACTTTGATTCTCAATATTTTTTTGAACTTTCTTGTTTTAAAAAAAACTATTTAAATTTAGTTTTGTTTTTGTTTTGTTTTTTTTTTTAATTTTATCGTTCGATATTTAATTTACTAGGTATTGAATTTCATAATTTATTTTAATTTGTTTTCTATGAGGTTATCACGATCTCATTACTTGAGTTGCGAGTTTTGCAGGTTAGCTACTTGATTTTTTTTGAGAAAAAAAAATATTGATGACTCACAACCTAGTAAACCAACTCCATTGTGTAATGTTGAATTAGTAAGTGAGCAGCCCCAATCTATTTCAGTTTGCTAATGAAAGAGATAACTAGGAATGTGATAAGTACAATGATTTAGAAGATGGATACAAATTTGTAGGTGGATCACATTGTATCTTATTTTATATTTAAAAACAAAATTTGACTCTCTAATTAAGGACAATAATTTAAGCTGAATCTGATAAACACCGCCTCGATCTGGATGGGTTGATATTTTATGGATAGTTACCATACTCGATGCAGTGACGAAACTAGAGGGCTAGGACCCTGCAAGGCTGATATATATATATATATATATAACCTAGCTTAAAAATATATGTTATTAAAAAAAATTATTAAATAAAAAAAATTAAAAGACCTAGCTACCCAACTCTAGCTCTTTTTACATGCCCATACCAAAAACTTCTTGTCTCTCCCTCTCTTCCATCATAACAAGGAAACCCAAACTCAAGATTCCTTTTTTTTTTCTTCCATCATAACTTTTAAGTGTCTCTTCTTGCTTTTGTGTTGTATTATTGGCATTCTATTTTGTTTTTACATTTGCGTGGGTTGCTATTAATTTTAAATTTTGATTGAGTTTTTGTTACTTTGAGTGGAATTAAGGATGCCAATTTCATCAATTTATGGTCTTGATCTTTATTGTTGTTTCTAATTTTGGATCTTGAATTCTTTTAATTAAGTTTGCCTATTTTATTTGATTTGATTTCAGGTTAAATCATGAACAAGACGACAAGAAGAATTGATTTTTTTTAAGGAAAAAAAAAATATTGATGACTCACAACCTAGTGAACCAACTCCATTGTGTAATGTTGAATTAGTGAGTGAGCAACCCCAACCTATTTCAGTTTGCAAAGAACTTGGATTCATTATTTAACAGTCTCCTACTAAAATTATAAGATCTAAACAAAAAATTATTGACATTGTTCATTTAGTTCAAGATCTAGGTAATCAACCT
>Ga0307507_10013002_pt1 | contig 10183 bp, 12 predicted proteins | sample 7_EM_MG_FD_207223 | JGI IMG/M metagenome (GOLD analysis project Ga0307507, IMG submission 207223) | Populus trichocarpa ectomycorrhiza microbial communities from riparian zone in the Pacific Northwest, United States - 7_EM | ecosystem: Host-associated > Plants > Roots > Unclassified | place... | reverse complement strand
AAAAATGGGCAGATCGCCGCCTGGCGCCTAGTATGCCGATGAGATGAAAAGTGCCGAACGTGGGTTAGAAGCCCAAGGACATGCTCAGAACCCTGTTATCAAAGAATTTGGGGTGCAACCACGATTGTTGGCTGAAGCTCAGAAGAAAATTTTCAGTGAATAGGGTAAGGGGGAGTCGGTAAGCCCAGGGATAGAAGGACCGATAGATACGATAAGTCCAGCCGGCTTCCGGCCCGAATCTGATTGGTGGTAATTGTTTTCCATTTTTTAGTTGTGGTACCACTCTGAACTTCATTTACTTGTTATAGTCGGGGCCCAAGACTCGTTAATTAACATCTTTGGTTATGTTGAACCTCATCCACTCGACTGGCCACAGATTTCCAAAGGGATCCAATGCCTCTTCAGTTTCTCGTGAAACTCTTTCCGAAAAATTCAAAGCTGGATGCAATGCGACGAACACGAGGCAGGTTTGAATGCTGATAGATAACTCGCATGGCGGCCTCATTATGACCTTCCGAAGTTCATTTGTTCCTCCGGCTCTCTGCCACCGATCCATTAAACTAGGGATCTCTATTTCTTCTGATCTCTGCGATCACAATTTACTGCAAGTTTACTGCGCCAACGGCCTGGTGTCAGTCGCGACTAAAATACGGCTGTCACCGTGTATAAATGGGCCGCTCGCGGAATAACATCTACATTAATATTTTCTTTACTCCGTGCCTATGGATTGAATAGCCTGAACGTTTTCTCCCTGCCATGCCTTTGATGTCTCCTGAAGATGCGTTTCAAGTTTTGAATCTCTCTGGGAAGGTTACTCCTGATGAAATCATGCACGCCTATAGGATAATGGTAACAGTATTTCTCATAGACCCTAAATTTTAGCTAGGGACGTGTTAATCAACCAGTAGGCTTTGAGATGGCACCCAGACCGATATTACGATCTTTACGACAAAGAACGGGCGAGGGTGCTTTTTTCGCAGGTATTTCGACTCCGATCGTTCTATCCTTTTACATTCTGAAATGGCATCAATTAGGCTGCAGATGCATATAGGTCATTGGTTTCAGCAGGGTATATCCTTCCCCTGCCGCCTCATACAGAATCATCATCAGCGTTGTATCGATCACCTTCAATGTTGAGCAACGAATCCTCGGGGACAGTGGACTCGTTTATCCACATCCGCGCTTCAAGCTATGAGTCCCATAGCACAACAGTATCCCCGAATATGAATCAGGGTACAGCACGGAAACAGGGTAGACGCTCACCAGTCGAAACCTCCGCGACGCACCACCCGTATAACCGCTCTCAGCCTTTTGGTTCAGAACCCCGGTCGTCAAAGAGAAACCGACCAACGGCATGGAGGGCATTCACTACTTTCCTCCCACAACAGCGCCTTGGCTCACCGAATTTAACTGACAGTGATGCTGGACATCATGCCCATCCCCACCCTTCTTCTCCCAATCACAGCGACAATCGAACAGAGTGAGAGTTCATATCATTGCTGGTGGTAAGAGTACTAAAACTTATCTTCTAGCACCCCTTTGACTTCGCCTCTTCCGTCTTCCATACCTGACCCGAATCCTCCTTACACAGTACCACTTCAATCCATCGGTCTCGGCATAGGCGGAGAATGGACTTACTCGCTCTCTCTAAGTCTTGAAGAACTCTTCTTTGGACAGCGCTGTCGTTTTAAAATCACCCGTTCCTACCTCTCCCAAAAAACCAAAAGTGTCATAATCGAAATCGAAGTTCCTCCCGGCTGCAGACCAGGCACAAGGATAGTCTGTCGTCATGTCGGGCACGAGCGTCGACCTGGTGTATTTCAAGATATCGCATTCGTCGTCGAAGAAGCCAAACATAATCGTTTCGTTAGACTATTCGATGATCTCATCGTCGATCTTCGTTTGTCTAGCGTACGAAAGGAAGGTGGTAATTTATCTTTCGCAGGCATCGATGGAGCCAACTTGGCTGTTCGTATTGATTATCCGAGAGATAAGCAGATGAAAGGCAGGAGTATCATCACAGGTGCTGGAATGCCGATTAGGGAACGTGGTCGCGTTGTTGGGCGAGGAAACCTCGTCGTACAGTAAGTCATTCTTCGTACATTGAGTCAAGACAACTGCTTATTTCTCCTTCTTTGCCAACCTGTAGATGGGAGATTCTCCCTCATCAGACGAAAATCCTACATTTTCTAAAACGCCTTATCGGTAGAAACTGATCTTGCAGAGCACAACCTCTGAACCAAATATGCAAATCACCATGCAATTCAACGGCAACTTTTTTAGACGTATACCAATATTCATTCATGTATAATAATTATGTATGACCAAATACTACCTTATCGCTTATACTTCTGCCTTTCCGCGGCATGAATGTAATCAAGAAGCAGGACTCTAAGAAGGGGTTCCTCGATAGATACTCGGAAAGCAATGGGTCCATTGGTTCACAGAACATCCTCTGCCAGTGATACTCCGACGGATGTGAATGCAAAAGGCACGGTTATGTTCTAAATGACCGACGGAAGAACGCTGATAAATCATTGCCTCATGAAAGCATAAAGTGTGATCGAACCCTCCCGTCTATTCACCGAATAAAGTTTTCCTTATCATAATCAAGGTTAAACTCGATATGAATGCTTGCCAAGATGCTTCCTAGGCTTTTCTATCACGGTCCTGAGGCACGGAGGTGAGATAAATCCGCTCTCATCGGTGAATTTTTTTAAAATGGAGGGTATGCTCAGGCCGGGAATCGAGAAGGTGGATTACTTTTCTCCATTTAGTAAGTTCCCTCGTTTGGATAAAACACACATCGATCAACCTCGAGAAAGCACATGAGTACATATCACAAAATACATTTCTACAAACATGACAACTGGTAATAAATAAGCAACACGTCGCTGACATAGCAAATCATTTCTTCTCTTTATTCTCCTTTCTAAATCTTATCCTCAGGTAAATCTCAACGGCTCTACCTTCGCTGGCGAAGGCAGGAAAGGGACGCTTGAAATAGGGCGACCCCTCGTCGGTGTGCTAGGTTGATGCCTAGGAGTACTTCCATTTTGAGATGGATCTTTGGCGTGGGGCGGAGGAGGGAGACCAATAAGCCTAGCAACGGTGTAAGGTAGCTCGTAACCTGCTCGAACAGCATAATCAATGTATCGAGCCAATTCCAGATGGAGAGTTGGGTAATAAACTGTAGATGCTTTGCGTGATATCTGCACTCACTTAAGCTGTAGTCATTTGAGACCGCAAAAGGAACATACCAGGATAACTCGCTCTAAGCCAGAAAGGAAGAGATCCATGTGGAACCTGTACGCCGAATGTTCATGTTCCTTTGGCATATTGAGCGCCTCGACGCACTTGGCCATCGAGTTAATGAACCTCATATGAGTAGTCTGCAAAAATAACGTTGAGAACGACAAGAGTAGGTAAAAAAGCAAACACACAAAGTATTGCATGGCCTCAAACTCCACACCCCCAGTCATTCCGCCGGGTGCCCTTGGCTTCTCAGCATTGCCTTCATTGGTTTCTGAAAGGGTCCAAATGGTATTATTCGGGTGGCAGAATATCCAAAAGTAATCCCTGCACACATCCGAGAGCTCTTGAAGATACGTCTTATACACCCTCGAGATGTGCAATGACTGGATAAATTCATGGGGAGAAACAGGCACGCCAGGCGCCTCTGTTTTTGGAGGAGCTGGGGTTAACAAGAGAGATCGGATGAAAGCAAATAACGTCTTGTGTGGGACAGGGAGGGTGATGAGGTTCGATGTGACTAGAGAACTTTGACTCTCCCAGGGTGCAGGTTGGCGAGGGCTGTTGGAAGCGGATGAACTTCCTCTGTTTGTAAAGGAAGATGGAAGGGAAGATGGTGGGTATAATTCGAAGAGTAAGTGAAGAAGTTCGATAATAAGTTGGCGAGTAGCCACGTCTCCTGGTTTCTTGTCCGAATAAAGAAGGGAAACAAGCTGCATGAAGGGGGTTGGACAAGAGCTTCGCAGAGCGAAACAACCGATGGAGGATGTTGAAAGGGCTTTGAAGCAGCGAAGTAGTTCGTGTAGTATTTTGTCGTCATGTTGTTCCTCTCTTCAGCGTATTGTCAGCTATTGCAGAGAAGAAGATTCTAGTATTTACCTCCATTCTACTTCGAGAACTTCGTTTAACCTTGTCAAAAGAGCGGAATAGCCACCCAACCTTAGAAACTCTTCTGACCAACTGAAAAATGGCACGTAAGTAACCGACTAAAATTTTGAGCGAATGAAGACTAACGAAGCTGACTCGTTCCTCAATAGGAGCCTTAGTTTCTTGACGTCCTCTAATTCCAGATGCAGGCTGGATGTACCGGTGAGTAAGCTGCAGAATCGCATGGGAGATAGATTCTTAGTGGTTCCTTTGTCCTTTAATTTCTCTTTGGTGATTTTATGATTAGTGAGATCCAATGTCGAAGATGATGCGCTCAGGTTCACTTGACTCTTTGAGAATATCCGTGGTGCATCGAAAGACAAACCCCTAGAATGGCCACTGGCTTTCCGTTGGGGAGATGTCAAGTAAGGGGAGTGGTGCGCCGATACCGGTGCGACGGACAGTGATGGTGGATAAGCCAGTTTCTTACTTTCTTCTGCTGCCAAAGAGGCGAGTGTTGGTTGACGAGGGCTATCGAGGGTGTCCGAGCTGTGAGCCCGGCGCAAGCCTTTCTTGGGTTGTGGGGTAGCTGGACGCATTGGCTCGATCGCTGTTGGTGAGGGTATCAAGGTATAAGATGACTTTAGCATTTCTGCCTTTACTGAAGCGTCCATGGCATACAACTTGGGCCTTAAGTTCGAGGGTATCTGCAAGTCGTCCTGATACGATTGAGTCAAACAAACAATCTTTGCTCTATAATCTATGACTTTACCAGCAACTTATCGAACGCTTGAGGGGATACCAAGGAGGGTTCAACAAGGTTTAAATCTTTTGTCTTCTTGATTTCAAGCTTCTTTTTCTTTTCTGTCGTCTGGATGAACCCCTTGGGACCTGTTCGACCCTTTGTGGCACCTGAAGCTTGGGAAGTAGGCATATTTTCCTTGCCAAGGCCATCTCCCGCAAGCGGTGTTACAAAAGTAAATTCGCCTGAAGGAATCCGTTTGCTTGGAAGGATACTCTTGAACATGGCGGTTGTGAGCTGAAGTTGAACTTTGAACTTCCAAAATTAGGCTGGTTCGAATTGACGCGTTCTGGTCACGTGAAAGCTGACAACATATTACGTGTGCTAAAATTGGCAACACACAAATGGCCAGCGATCCTGGGACCTTGTTTCTTGCACACACACATCCACACGTCTGAAGACCTACTCTTTTGTGGTCTTGTCTATCGCTTCTGGCAGCGTGGCGACTCTTAAAGCTTAATCATCGATATTATTGTTCTCTCCCAGCTGCATCGGAGCTCAGCATATGTATTGCGGCGAAGCTATATCACAAAATTTTGCTGCAGCAGAGGGCATACTCAGCTGATGGCTCTTCAGTGCGTTTCTGAGGATCTACCCATCACTTTCGATAAATATTGGAGAACCAATCCCTTTTATGATCCTTTCGTACAAAATTTTGTAATAATCAATACTGCCAAATGTCAATTGACTGCATAATCACTCTTCATCATATCCGCGAGCTTCTCGCCCACGGCAAGACATGCCCCAGCCTGTTTCACGTAAATATATTGATACAGAAGATGATTTGGGACCACACACCGGATGTCCCGAGACGATTGTCGGAAATATGCTGGCATCACAAACCCTGAGCCCATCTACGCCATACACACGAAGTTGAGCATCAACCACTCCTCCGTCTTCTTTCTTTGCCATCTTGCACGTCGACGTGGGATGATAATTGGTCTCCAGTCGCTCACGAACAAATGCTTCAATCTCGGAATCGGACTTGAGGTGGTGACCAAATTCCTGCAGAGACGTAGAGAAATCTGCGAGTGACTTGAGAGGCTCTTGTCGTACGATTTTAAGACCAAGGCCGACCCCGCGAACAATTTTTGCAACGTCTTCACGCGTCTGCAGATATCTAAATTTTGTAAAGACTGAGAATCAAAGCCGCAAAGGATGGTTACAAGAGAAAAGGGGAGTTACTTGGGATCGATGATAGGATGATCGAATGCACTGGCAGATCTGAGCAGGATAGAACCTGAACTACTTGGTCTGAAAAGGTCATGAACCAGAAGATAATCAATACGACGATGAACCGACCTTAACAAGTAAACGCAGATTGAAAATGTGTCAACGTCATAAAGAAGTTGCACTCTTGTATGTCCCTGCAATCAAAGTTGTCGGGAAGGCCAATGGTCCAAGATCCAGACCACTCACTTTTTCAATGGCAATAGGCACTATGAAAAGCTCCATGTCGGGGCTATCTTTTGCCGAAGTGGTATCCACTAGAACCTCAGGATATTCTGACGCCGGAAACAAAACTGGGTCATCAGTGCGAACGAAGGCTGCCGCATCCACAAACTGATGTTCGACAACTGGATGAGCTAATGTGTCCAAGATTCCAAAAGGTATGTCACAAACATTGATCGATAATGGCCCACCCCCGTCCAAGAAGCGATGTTGGATTATCGCACCTAGGAGTTTAAATTTGTCCCACATGGTTTTGGGTCTCAAGAAAGATAAAGAGTGGATGACCCCGTTTTGTTTGAAGGGAATGTGAACTGCTGGGTGGTCGAGAAGGTTGGCACCAACTCCAGGGAGATCACACACAACAGGGATTCCTTTTTCCTTCAGGTGAACGGCAGGCCCAATACCAGATAACATCAGAATCTGTTTACATCATTCATACTTGATGAAAACGAAAGAAAAAGACATTGGCGCACCGTTGGGGACTGAACAGCGCCACCACTAAATGAAAACAATCAAATAAATGACTTTCGGGTGTAAACGACTTAATTACCATATGACAATTTCTTTCTTTGCTCTGACCTGGAATCGAGGGCCACTTTCTTCTCGTGCAAATTCAACACCAACTGCTCGAGGTTTTCCAGATATTGTCTTTGTTATCACTCGAGTAACCGTCGCGTGAATGGCGACGGTCAGATTCATTCGGGCCAATACGTCAGGGGTCAGGTATGCAGACTCAGACGAAACTCTTCGATGTTTCGTGTTGATATAAGTCACTAATAATCTAGTCAGCTTGGGACGCTCCAAAAATATTAACAACAGGACGTACTAGGCTACACAAATCACATTGATCAGAAGGTTTAGAATGACTGGGGGATGAATACATACTCTGCCGACCCCGATCGGATTCAGGTCTGCCCCATTGAAATCATGAGTCAGAGGGATCCCAGTAGCGATGGAGGATTTAACGAAAGCGTTGCACCACAATGTCATCGTGTTGAAGAACCCAACTTGAACAGGCCCTACTCTCCCCCGAACATTTTTGTCCACGAGAGGGTAGTCAGGGTGCGAACGGAAGGATTCGAATTTGCGGAAATACCTATAGGCCACAAAAATTACGAGGTGGTGGGGTGGTAATCGAAACTCGGAAATGAATAGAACGCTTACTTGGATAAACTCTTCCAAGCCCAAGATTCGTCTCCGATTATGGACGCCCATTCATCGAAGTCTCCTCTAGCGCCGTACTGTGCCCTAAAACCAAAAATTCTTCAAGAATGATTCCAATAACAATAATCCTTGTAACATACACTTGAGCATTTAAAGATGAACCTGAAGGATATCAGTCAATTCAAATGCCCAATAGAGTATGTGTCATACAGCCTCCAAGCATCCTAGCTGATGGGTGGAAGCATTGGTGGATCAGCATTTCGCTGCACACAACAAGAAAGGGGATCACACCTCTTGGCCAAAACTTCTTTGCACCATTGGAACCACTCTGCGGCACGGTATAATAGTTGTGAACAAGGTCTTCGAAATTGAATAATTTTGCGAAGGCACTAGGGACGTGAACTAGAGGTTGTGCTTGTCCACTTCATTATAGAGACGAGCTGAGTGTAAATTCGAAATATGGAACAAAAGTACACACCTTCCGCCAGATTCGAGCAATAAGACCTGGATTTCAGGATTTTCAGAAAGACGGGAGGCAAGGACACAACCAGCAGTTCCTTATACCAAGAACCCTAAGCATCCCAGGGATGTAGTGAACTCAAAAATCGTACCTCCGCCAACAATGACGATGTCATATTCCGGGGCACTCACTGAGAAGGTAGAGTCCTTTCCTTCTTCTACCTTGTGCCCAATATTGTTTAGATTGGTGACATATTTTCTCTTATTCCTGTTTCTTATATAAACCAAACGCAGCAAGAAGAAAAGACAGGCTCCAGAAACGAAAGCTCTTTTCGAGGTTGCGAGCTTGATAATGTTCTCCATCGAGGCCAACTGAGATCGGTGAAACGAGGAATGTGTACCAATGCTATAAGTAGATGTCCGAGTCTGCAGGCGCGCCGTCCATCCCGGTCCAAGCTTGGCAAGGGCTCCAACAGTTCCAAATGTTCAAACGATTAGAAAAGCATCGCCAAAAGAAGGAAGACAAATTGGGTTTGGATGAACGATGGCAAGAAATTTTGGGGTTTCATGACACCGATTCAGAGGAGTCTGCTTCGGAAGACGATTCGGACGATGACGAGGGGACGAGCGACAGTGGAGGAGGAACCGACTATACAGAAGAATACGACGAAGGCGAAGAACAACTAGTAACCGTCAGTCAAGCATTAACCGATCCGCTTTATGTCGCCTCCTCCCTCCGGCCTGAGGTCAAGGCCTGCATCATATGTCCAGGGAAAGTTCTCAATGGACTCAAAATGGAGGAATTACACCTTGTATCGAATGCATGTATGCTTTTGCTTGCGATTTGTGGCTTTCATCACGCTCATTCGGTGTTTCTTTTTCTATAGGCTCATGTACGACGATTCAAGCATTTCAGCCGTCTAACTACAGAGGCTAAACCTACGGAGAGTGCTCGAAAGTTATTCAGATCCTTCACAAAAAGGAATTTGAACGAAAGTTCGACAAAACTTATGTCCAGGAGGGCAGAAAAACGAGTGGGTTATATTCAGAATGTTTTTGGCTCATTGTAAAGTTCTTCCAGAAAATTTATCATGAACGTCAGAAACAGCGTCGGGAAAAGTTCAAAGAGAGGATGGCAAAGAAAGCCGAACGGACAATTCTTTCTGAATCCGGGCCAGCTGAGACGAAGCCCTCGACGCCGAACGAGGAGAACCAGCCACACAAATCCAGACCGAGTGATTCCTTCGCAAAAATTGAAGTAGAAAAGTCCTCTCCAATAAAGAAGAAACGAAAAATCAATGAACCTGGTAAGTAACTATCTTGGTATATGATCGGTCAAGTTTGAGCAAATGATAGCCACCCCATCCGAGTCCTCTTCGCCAAAGAAACAGAAGACAGTTGTCAAAGAAAAAGAATGGAGATCAAGCGACAACTCTCAAAAGTCAGATGCAAAAAGGGCAATGGTGACCAGAATAGTCAGATCGACGGCCGAAAGGGCCAAAAAAGCTCGCCACAAAGCTACGAGTTCGTCGAAGGTCAGCACTGGCAAGCTTTCGAACAATTTCTTATAGATGCATGCATTTCTTGACATCATCAATAATCCGAAGGCTCATACATTTGTCCGTCACGAAAGATAGGGAGACAATAAGTTAAAAATTCCGTAGAAATAAGGATATCATTGAAGGTTTTGCAAAACCCTATCCGTTATTGCGATCACCTATGAGAGGAGTGTCACCATGTGTAGAGCTACAAGCACTAGAAATGCCTACCTCATTTATGTCTGGACGCTCCGCAGGATTCACCTTCAACATACCGTCAATCAATTTCCGAACCCCTTGTGAATATGCTGATTGAGGGTGCTTGTAATGTGCGTTGAGAACAGCCATGGCGATAGAACCACCCTGTTCTGTTGTTTGGGCATTTTCGAATGGCGAATGTGAGTATGCGAGGGCAAATAGTGTGCATCCCAGTGACTGGAGGGTCTAGAATCAGCAAAAATGACAACAAGGAAGTAATCAGAGGACGCACCCAGATATCGACTTTCTCGTCAAGGGTTTGATCGGTTTTCACATCAAACAATTCGGGTGCCCTATACGACATGGTGCTCTGTTCTGCCGCAATATCCTAAGCATAAAGGACTTTGATAAGACAAAACTCTTGGAGGGAAGAAGAATATTCGAACCTGAT
>Ga0307507_10013001_pt1 | contig 10184 bp, 14 predicted proteins | sample 7_EM_MG_FD_207223 | JGI IMG/M metagenome (GOLD analysis project Ga0307507, IMG submission 207223) | Populus trichocarpa ectomycorrhiza microbial communities from riparian zone in the Pacific Northwest, United States - 7_EM | ecosystem: Host-associated > Plants > Roots > Unclassified | place... | reverse complement strand
ATCGTGTCTGTAAATGATGTAATCTAGGCGGTTGGGAGAATTGTTGGGAGCAGGGATTGACACCATGGGATTTAGGACGCCCAACACCTATTATCTTACATCTTCATCAGACAGGTGCCCTTCCTAAGGGCAGGGCTTTAGTCCCTGGATGTGGCTCTGTAAGTTACTTCTTCAGTATTTTTATGATCTCTTGCATGTTTATGCCCCCTTTTTTTTTTGTTTGGTGTAAGTTTCAACATGATCCTGAAATCAGCTATATGGTCGAATATCGCGCAGGGTTATGATGTGGTAGCAATGGCATGCTCTGAACGCTATGTTGTTGGATTGGACGTCTCGCACACGGCTATTGAGAAAGCAATAGAGGTAAGAGCAATCTGCTTGCCAATTCTTCAAATACATTGCACATAACAATGTGATTATGATCAGATTAAAGCAAAACGCATGATAGAGGAAATTAAGATCGTTTGTATTACTAATTCCCTTCTGCTCCCAAAGGAATTCAATGAAAGTACTACAAACGCATATCGATTTAAATTTCTATAGCTCTGATTTAATTCTGAGAAGCCTTGATCTAGTGTTACTGAAAAAGTCAGTTGGTAACAGAGTTGGCACCCGTATCCGTGGATTCTAAGTTGGTTTCAGATTAGAATGGTGACCTAAGTTAAGAAATTAAAAGATTCATGGTTTTAGTTTTTCTTGCTTCATTACTTATGTTAATTCTCTCTTTAAATTTTGAAACAGTTGTCTTCCTCATTACCAAATTCAAGTTACTTTACATTCTTGAAGGCAGACTTCTTCACTTGGCATCCACCTGAGTTGTTTGATCTCATTTTCGATTACACGTAAGTCAACTTGGTCATATGCATGTTTAGTCTGTGAGATGGGTTGCCTGATATGAACATGCTAATGGAAAATCTGCAGGTTCTTCTGTGCTATCGAACCAGGGATGAGATCAAGATGGGCATGCAAAGTTCAAGAAATGTTGAAACCTGATGGAGAGCTCATAACACTGATGTATCCGGTACTGATCTTTATCTCCTACATATTTTCACAGTTTCTCTTCCATTTGGCAACAAACCCTTTCTTTTTCTTTGAAGGAAGCAACAATAACTTGATTCATAATTATAAAACACTCTAGTTTCTTGGCTCTGTTTAATTTGGAGTTATGAACAATGGAGGATGGCTTTTTCTTGGGATTGTCAAGTCCATACTAAATACAAGTAAATCAGCTCAAATTATTGTGATCGTCTCTCTTTTTTATAACTAGTGGCTAATATTCCTATATAATGTAAACTATTTGGCAGATCAGCGATCATGTTGGTGGGCCCCCGTATAAAGTATCAGTCTCCGAGTACTTCTCTACCTATTTTGTTTTCCTTCTGCTTCTAATCTTATCAGTTATTACCATGACCTATAAAATTCTTGGTTGACAGTTTATTCTCTTCTTAGAAGATTGAATTTATCATGTCTTTTCCCCTAGCTATGAAGAGGTGTTGCATCCCATGGGCTTCAAGGCAGTAACCATTGTTGATAACGAACTTGCTATCGAAGCTCGCAAGGTACACTAGCAATGTTTTATCGTTTCGTGGTTTTCTGCTTGCAAAAGGGTCATGCTTTTCATGCAATACAGCTTAATTCTCAGAATACTGTATTGTAAACTGATTTTAAAGTTGTCCATTACCGCACCATTGCCGTTCATTTTGGATATCATTTGTGAAGGGTCTTCTGGATTCAGTCTAGTAGAGTAACCACCACTCACCATCGTTCCATGCTTTATTGCGAACTACCGATTGTTTTTATCAAAATTATATATTTAGGAGTTTGGTGGTAGTCCTTTCATGATTATGGGTATGGGTATGCAAGATGGGATGGACTGATGGAGGATCCAGGTGTGATTATGTGCTTGTGCAATGGGCATGGCTTATAATGTTCTTCTTTTCTCCTTACAGGTGCTTTTTTATTGCACAAAAGATTTTTCTTTGTTGAAATGAATTCTTAGATTATTGCAAAGATCTTGAAGAGACTTGAGAAATTTATTTTTGCTTGAGCATTGCTGCAGGGAAGAGAGAAATTTGGAAGATGGAGGAGGGATACAACCCAATCCATACTTTGACGAGTATACAAACACTCTTGATGCATGATCCTCATTTCTTCGGGAGGAGGGCACATTGAGCATCAACATGAATGATGGTTTCTGAAGGAGTTGAATCGCCATCTCCTTGCTGTACAGGATCCACGCCCATCATTGACTTGAATCCTCTGGGATTATACTGGCATGTGAATGTCTGTTCTATCATTTACTAGTGAGAATAATATCAACCTTGAAGAATAATATGATGAATGTCTGTTCTTTACATTGATTTAAGCGGTTCAATACCAAACCAAGATTGTTTTTGACATTAATCATAAGAAAATATATTGATGTAATATTATTCAATTTTTTTTTTTTATAATATACAAAAATGATTTTACTATTTTTAATTTTTTGTAATCTCATTTAAAAACTGTCTTTTTTGTTATTTTTATAATCAACATTAATTCTTGAAAAATCAGACTGTAAATTTTTTATGGGTCAAGTGGGGTTTCGTTGGCATTATAAAAATATCACAAGACATTGTTTAAAATCTAGACCAGTTCAATAAATTGACCCGGAACTCGACCATCCAACTTGTGGTCTAAATTAGTTTAAATTGAAGGAAAAAATAAAAAAAGTAAAAACCCCAAGTGATTCGGTTAAAAACCAAGATTGATCATGTGACAAGATAAAAACCAAACAACCAACCCGTTGATCTTTTCAAAAGAAAAAATTGTTTTGATTCTTTTAAAAAAATTAATCCGCCCGGTAGATCTTCTCAACCCGGCCTGTGCCTTGCAGTGGTCGGGTTTTAAAACCACTTTTAAGGTTGCAATTAAGCAACTAATTAGTCTAATCTAAATATATCAATAGATACAGTCCCACAAAAGCAACGTAACATTCCTGTCCGTCCACCCACCAGCATAATACGCCTAAGTCTTCGCTCTCTCTATTCTCTGTCTCTGCCTCCTCCTCCCCTTCCTCTTCCTCGTGAACAACTCCAAACCAAAGTGCTCTCCTCTTTCCTTTAGAGTCATTCTTCCCTTCCTTTTCTTCTCCTTTTCACCTTTCAATCTCTCTGTTTCTCAACCTTTCCAATATATATGTGATATATCCATCTTGATGATCATCAATGGGTCAGGATAGAAATGTTGACATTTTTGAAGATGAAGATAAGGAGGCTTTAAAAGGGCTATCTCCTGTCCCTCTGCCGCCGCGAAATATCCACTCTCATAGCCAGCAGCTACGTGCAACCTCTTCAGGACCTACTACTAAAAAACACCATCCAGGTACAAGAAAGCACAGTCTTGATGACATCCCTAAACCTGTGCTTTCTGATCCTTTTTATTATGAATCTTCTTCCGAGGACGATGAATTCTGCCCACGCTCCTCTTCTCCTTCTAACACCACCCGTTCTCGTGGTGGCAGCGGTGAAGATTTCTTCGTTGGTACTGCTGAGGATGATCAACTCATGCAATTCCAACCATTGCCTGAGTTCATTGCAAATGGTGGCGGGACTGGAATCTTTAAGTTTCCAACACGTTCAGCTGTGCACGCTGGCCGACCGCCTTGTCTAGAACTTAGGCCACATCCTTTGAGAGAAACTCAGGTGGGGAAGTTTTTGAGAAACATTGCTTGTACCGATAAGCAGTTGTGGGCTGGTCAGGAGTGTGGGGTAAGGTTTTGGAGTTTTGAGGATGTATATGAGGCTGGAAGTGGATTAGGTGGGAGAGCGAGAAGGGGTGATGAAGATGCTGCACCATTTTTTGAGTCAGGGAATACCTCACCTACAATGTGTTTAATCATTGACAGTGCAAATAGATTGGTTTGGAGCGGGCACAAAGATGGGAAGATTAGGTCCTGGAAAATGGATCAACATTTAGATGATGCTAATTCTCATTTTAAGGAAGGATTATCGTGGCAGGCTCATAAGGGTCCTGTTCTTTCTATAGTTATGAGCTCTTTTGGTAAGCTAGCTTTCATTATATTGCCTTTTTGGAAAATGATAATCACTGTTCTTATTGGGGCAAGGCATGGTATCTGGAATGTGATAAGAAAATGCTAGGGCATAACACCAACTATCTGTAAATTTCACGAGCAAGAAAATCTTTTAACGGTTTAATTTCATAATCGTTGATTAATAATCGTTATTGTCAAAGAACAACTTACCATCTTATCTGTTATACTTGCCCAAAACCTTCGATAAATTTGACATGATCTTGCTTTTCAAGGCTCTAATTTTAAACTTTGTGCTTTGATACATGTAGGTGATCTGTGGTCGGGTGGTGAGAATGGTGTTGTTAGGATTTGGCCATGGGATGCCATTGAGAAATCTCTTTCTCTTTCACCAGAGGAAAAACATATGGCTGCTTTATTGGTGGAGAGGTCTTTCATTGACCTCAGGAGCCAAGTCACTGTAAATGGTGCCTGTAGCATATCTTCTTCAGATATAAAGTGCTTGTTAGCTGACAATGTTAGAGCTAAAATTTGGTGTGCTCAGCCTCTTTCCTTCTCTCTTTGGTATTTTCTTTTCCTCCCTGAAGCTCCTAGAATGTCACTAGTTCTTTAAAAATCTTTCGATAAATGTTTAGTTTTTGGGCATTGTTGGTACCACTAGGCTATGAATTGGCCATAAGTTGCTTCAAGTTACATGTGAAGCTTTATAAGATTTATAATTCTGCAGGGATGCTCGTACAAAGGAGCTTCTGAAGGTATTCAATACTGAGGGTCAAATTGAGAATCGAGCTGACCTGCCATCAGTGCAACAGCAAGACCAGCCAGTAGAAGATGAGATGAAGGTAAAATTTGTAGTCCCATCGAAAAAGGAGAAATCTGGGGGATTTCTGCAACGTTCACGTAATGCTATAATGGGAGCAGCAGATGCTGTTCGCCGAGTTGCAACCAGGGGAGCAGGAGCATTCGCAGATGATGCCAAGAGAACAGAAGCACTAGTGCTGACTATAGATGGAATGATCTGGAGTGGATGTCCTAATGGCCTTCTTGTGCAGTGGGATGGGAGTGGAAATCGTTTACTAGAATTTAATCATCATTCTTCTGCTGTCCAATGTTTTTGCACTTTTGGAACACAGATATATGTTGGCTACGCAAGCGGTGTTATCCAAGTATTGGACCTGGAGGGAAAATTGATTTGTGCATGGGTTGCTTACAGTAATCCTGTGCTAAAACTGGCAGTTGGAAATGGATATGTTTTTAGCTTGGCAAATCATGGTGGCATACGTGGATGGAGCATTGCATCTCCAGGACCTATTGACAGAATAATACGATCAGAAGTAGCATCGAAAGAACTAGAGTATACAAGAAGAAATAGTTTCAGAATTTTAGTTGGTACATGGAATGTCGGTCAAGGAAGAGCATCCCAGGATGCACTTAAAGCATGGTTAGGTTCTACTGCATCAGACGTTGGCATTATTGTTATTGGGTTACAAGAAGTAGAGATGGGTGCAGGTTTTCTTGCAATGTCTGCTGCAAAAGAAACAGTAAGATCTAGTTGATCTGCTTTCATTGCAATGGATGGTCATTTGGTTTCTGTTCTCATTCTCTATCTTTTTTAATAATTAATGTAGTTTCATGACAAGTTGACGCACAAATAATACATATAAGTGCTTGAGTGAATGTTTAGCTGTATAAACACAAATATTGATGCTAGATAAACATCTCTAGAGCTTAGAAAAATCGACACTGTGGATTTGAATATCAAGAATTTCAACTACGTTGAATGCAGGGGGGGGGAGTTTTTTTCCTTTTAATGTAGCCTGATAATTAGTTGAAGAGATTTGTTCTATATTGTTCTGCACATTATCTTGTTTGCTGCTTGTTTTGTAGGTAGGACTTGAAGGGAGTGCCATTGGTCAGTGGTGGCTGGACAATATAGGAAAAGCCTTAGATGAAGGAATGGCTTTTGAACGTATGGGTTCCAGGCAGCTTGCAGGCTTGCTCATATCTCTTTGGTAAGTAACTGTGACTATAGTTTGTGTTGCCGATTTAACGTGTTATTTTCACACGAAACCTCCAGTCAGTCTTTTCTCCTTTGAAGAAGCATCTTAATCCTGTCTTCGTGTCCCAAGGGTTCATAAATTTTATAGTTTGTCGCATCTTATATTGTGAGTTCTCAATTAGGGTAAGAAAGAATCTCAGAAAACATGTTGGTGATGTTGATGCTGGGGCAGTTCCATGCGGCTTTGGACGAGCAATTGGCAATAAGGTACGAATGTCTACCTTCATGATGCTTATTTGCACATTACTGGCTATCACCTGTCACTAACAGTCTTTGCTCTATTCAACATTTAAAACCATCTTAATTGCAGTGTGCACATTTTAAAATTGTTGACTAATCTGTCTTTTTTCATAATGTTCTAATATGTCCTTGCAGGGAGGTGTAGGTTTGAGAATTAGAGTTCTCGACAGGATCATGTGCTTTGTTAACTGTCACTTGGCTGCACATTTGGAAGCAGTCAATCGGCGCAATGCTGATTTTGATCATATTTTTCGAAATATGTCCTTTGGTCGGTCATCAAACCCTGCGGCAGCTGGTATGGTGCGATTCCTGTTTTTGTGTTGCGTTCTTGCCTTCTCCACATTTTTATTTTGGCTGCTTTATGTTTCTGGCTTCCCCCTGGTCCTATCTATTGCAGCTGGTGTCTCAACTGCCAGTCACACAATTAAGGGAACAAATGTACGTTCTTATGACCTTTTTATAGTTGCTAGCAGAATCTTTATTGGGTATGACCTATGAGTTACAAGGTAGTGGTGCTTTCACAGGCTGCTAGTGCCAACAATGAAGAGCCAAAGCTTGATTTAGCTGAAGCAGATATGGTGGTATTTCTTGGTGATTTTAATTACAGGCTTTTTGGTATATCATACGATGAAGCAAGGGACCTTGTTTCACAAAGAAGCTTTGACTGGCTTCGAGAAAAGGATCAGCTCAGAGCAGAGATGCAGGCAGGGAAAGTTTTTCAAGGAATGCGTGAGGCACTCATTGTGTTCCCTCCTACTTACAAGTTTGCAAGAAACCAACCAGGTTTAGGAGGTAAAGATTCTGCAGAAATGGTAGAAGTTTTCACATCCCTTTAGTTCAGATGCTTCACATTACTGGAAATGATCTTAGGCTTGTTCAGAAAATCTTAAAAGATTTCCTTGATCGAGTTTGCCTATGAATTGTTATTCCTTTTTGTTAAGCAAAATTTTCTGTTAGTATCATTCAACCTCGACTTTTTACTATGTGCATTATCCACAGGATATGATTCTGGGGAGAAAAAGCGAATTCCAGCATGGTGTGACAGAATAATATACCGTGACAATCGATCAGCTCCAGTGTCCGAATGCAGTTTAGACTGCCCTGTGGTCTCATCAGTTATACAGTAGGTTTCACAATAGGGTGATTTTGATTCTTCCTTTTCCCCTTACAAGCAATCGTCAATTGTTTCTGATATTTGATTTTCATGGCCAAAAGGTATGGAGCTTGCATGGATGTCATAGAGAGTGATCACAAACCTGTCCGCTGCAAGTTTCATGTTCAAGTTGCCCATGTTGATAGATCAGTTAGGAGACAAGAATTTGGATTAGTTGTCAGGTCCAATGAGAAAGTCAGGTCTATTCTTGAGCAATTGCGTTATGTACCAGAAACCACTGTCAGCACCAACATCATCCGCCTTCAAAGCCAGGACACAGTCATCTTGCGAATCACCAACAAAGACGTGAAAGAAAAGGCTATATTCAGAATTGTTTGTGCAGGTGTTTGCACTGTCAACGAGGATGAAGACGAGAGTACTTATCATTCACGGGGTTCTTATGGCTTTCCAAGATGGCTCGAGGTACTTTTCTTATTTTTAAACTGGAAGATTGTAAAATTAACTGCCCTAAACCCAAGCCACACAGCAGTATCAGATCATGCACGACCAGCAAGTTTGCTGGCAAAGTAGCAAGGACATTTCGTCTGGAAAAATATTCTTTAACTTGTTCATGATCAGTTTAGTTTTTTGGAACTTCATTTCCACCTGCTTCACTATAAATCTTGAAGAGTTTGTGTTCATAATATACAATTTGTTTTAGGTTTTATCTCCCTCTTCAGCTTTTATACTGTTGTTTTCAACAATTCTCTCCATATCTGATTTCAAATGAATCTTTTCCTTTCATTCTGAAGTAGCTTCTTTCTTGTGTCTGGATATAGGTCACACCAGCAGCAGGCATAATTAAACAAGATCACTTTGTGGATATCTCAGTACATCATGAAGAGTTCCATTCCTTAGAAGAGCATTTTGATGGAATCCCACAAAACTGGTGGTGCGAAGATACACGAGACAAGGAAGCTATGTTGTCTGTGAATATCCAGGGCAGTAACGCAACAGGAATACAAAGTCACCAAATCATCGTTAGACACTGCTACTCTGCCAAGACAGTGCGTATCGACTCTATATCGAACAATTCTCGGAAAGGCCAAGGAGGCTCTGTTCACCGGTCTGACCTTAGGCAACAAAGTGGTTCCTCTGATGCTGTTGATGATTTCCGAGATTTTTGAAGCTTTAGTGAGGCCTCGTAGAATTGGACAGGAATAGATACATCACCTGGAAGCAGCACCCAGAGAGCTTAATCCGATATCTTTTTATGTAAATACATGGAGAGTGGTCTCCATTTCATCATGTTGAGAACAGGTTCCGTTTGTTTATGGTGATTTGCATATGCTGATGTCAGGTGGAAATTCTTTACCTCATTCATTTTCAAAGAACAGAAAAACACAAGCACTGTAATCGAAGCAAATTGCACTAAATGGTCTTTTCTACGATTGCAGTAAAAATGTTGATATTCAAATGCCAGTTTTCTTCGTGTAAGATTGGAACTATTTTGCATTTTGTTTTCACCTGTTGTAGCATTAACAGGTAGCTGAATTAGAATCATTTCCCTCTCTTGCGTTAATAGTTGGTTTGTAAATCCGGCCATGCCATTGTTGAATCCTTCTAATTTCTGAATTTACTTGACAGACTAAGCACTAGTTTGACATTGTGATAGTTTTTGTGGTTATAGTTGAAAAAAATATGTTTACAAAAAGCTACAAATTATAACATTTTTGTAACCAAAGTTTTAAAAGAGTTTTATGTGAAATTATAAAAATTGTGGTATATGTTAATCAACCTAACATTTTCAAAACAATAGTGGGAGCAAAACACAATTTCAACCATACTATGCCACAGCCAAATGAACCCTAAAAACCTAAGCACAAATTTTTTTTTCCAGCTAACATTAGATTCAAGCAAAACAGGGATGGAAAATTACTTCCATGTGGTAAGCTTTTCTCCATTAATTAGAGGGATCCTGTTATTACTACATTTTATACATAGTATGCATATAATTCAAGCAGACCCTTGTACAGTTTCAGTCATTGACACCTTTGTACCTGCTTTGAGCTTCGATTGAATCTGTAGTGAGTCATCAGGTTCAAATTCATACTAGATTTGAGCTCATCCAATAGGAAACCACAGAGCAACCAGCAGGCGAAGGAAACCAAAACCCTGTCAAGGAAGCTTTCTCAGAAGTTCATGTACAGCCAAAATGAGGAGATCAATGGCTTCCTTCAATTGCTGAACCTGAGTATTCCATTCATCCCCTAGTATTATCAAGTAAATCCACATCTTGGCTCCACTTCTGAAATTAAATGCTATAATCACCAGAGTATGAGCATAGCTATTTCATATATAGAGTGAAAAATAGGTCATAGAATCCCGCTTCACTTCTCCAAATTCTAAATTCTTCAGAGTGCATACATCCTCCTATATTCGCTGTTCAAAATCTCTTGATCTGATTCCACAGACATAGAATAAGAACCAGGCCGAGTTTCCCTCCTTATATTCCTTAACTTTGATTCTTCCATCTGATGTAAAACGACACAGTAGCACATGGAGCCGATCGTAGCGAGCATGATTAAGCCACCAATGACTGTTGCATAGATAGCAAGCCACCTGGAATTCTTACCCACCACCACATAAGTAAGAGAAATAAAGGCTGCTGAAATGAAGAGGCAAGCAAGCCACATGAGTTTGTTAATAACAAACACAAGCTGCTTCTTTGCCTTTTGTTCAATCACAACAATAGATGTTTG
>Ga0307507_10012997_pt1 | contig 10189 bp, 10 predicted proteins | sample 7_EM_MG_FD_207223 | JGI IMG/M metagenome (GOLD analysis project Ga0307507, IMG submission 207223) | Populus trichocarpa ectomycorrhiza microbial communities from riparian zone in the Pacific Northwest, United States - 7_EM | ecosystem: Host-associated > Plants > Roots > Unclassified | place... | reverse complement strand
TATGTTTATTGGTTAGTTTAAGTGGCTACACCACACAGCGACTATTGATCCATGCTGGTGCTTAGTGTATTATTGCGAGGGAGATGGTCTCTCCCAGTCTTGTGAAGAGTGTGAGACAGGACGAGTCAAAGTCAATGTAAGAATCCCTTTCTCGAAGGAAATGGGGCGAGGGTTTTTCTTTCGTTTCCTGGTTTACCTATCTTTCTCGTTCCTATTTTACTAGTTTTTATTTTTTTTTTATCCTCGATGATGTTAAAGGGGATATTATCAAAACTAATTTTTATTTACTTTTTAATAATTAAAAAATTATTTAAAAAAATCAATGATTTAAATTTTAAATTAAAAAATTTATTTTTTCAATCAAATTTTTCTCAATTTATTTATACATTTTTATTTTTATTTCACAAAGCCATAGATTTTTTTTATTCATGATTTTTTGAATAAAACTTTATAAGAATTAAAATAAGAATTCATAATAATTCAAATGATTTAAATTGAGAAAGAAAGATTTTATCTTTTTAGCCAAAACTTTCTTTTTATTGTTAAGGCAGGTCATAATAGTTTGATAATTCTAAAAAGTTAATTATGAATTTGCCGCTAGTAAATTATGCAAAAATCCTAACAGACTCATTTATGGACCAGTGACACTGAGTTAAACTTAAGAAGAGGCATGTTCGTGCTAGATCAATAGTTTGACATAAAAAGCTATAATTTTATATATAATCGTTAGATCATGCTTAAATTTTATCAAAATGTTGTAACAACCATAGTTGAAAGAGGTTGTGAAACAGGACGTGCATAAGCATGATTGGATAAAGAGGTTCCCTCTTGAGAAAGAGATGTCCATGTGCTGATGATAAAGAGCATACAAGGACAGATTACAACAATTGGTAGAGGCAAGAACCCAAGGGGAATGTGAGGAGGGTGACCATGAATCCATGGCCAGCATTGAGAACCCTTTCTAGAGATAAAAGCAGGAGAGACGGCCTCTTGATCAGGAAGAGTACTGCGGAGATATAAGATTTTGGTTAAAGCTCCTTAACTTTACAAGAACCTTGCAGGCAGAAGAGTTTATTGATTGGTTGAATGAAGTAGAAAGGATTTTTTAGTACAATTAAGTCTCATAACAAATAAGAGTTAATTTAATCACATCGAATTAAAAAGTCAAGCTTTTACCTGGTAAGAGCAATTGAAGAGGTCACATGAAAAGCATGGCACACTAGATGATTTAAAGAAAATGGAAAAGATAATGAAGGAACACTTTTTTCATTTGGGATATGACCAAAATTTATACCAGCAACTCCACACATTGGGGCAGGGGGAGTTCTGTTGATGATTACATTAATAAATTTTATCATCTAATGGCAAAGAATGACCTATTTGAAATGAAAGAGCAGCTGGTGGCTAGATACCTTAATGATTTATGATAGTTCATTCAAGACATGTTGTATTTGCAATCTTTAATTGTAAGAAACAGTAAGTTGTTAGGGTAGCTTGCTGAAGTTTTTTGACTGACCAAAATACCATAGAATGACATAACAATAATCAGTGAAGAATCACTCTTCAGACCAAACTGACCCCTCAAAAAACTCTGCAAATGATAGGTTAGGGTTCTTATTTTGGATATATTTTTAGTTGTTGTTATCAATACAGTGAGGAGGGGTATTGGGCTAATAAATGTTATAAGCGTAGGGTTATTTAAGAAAAATTTTATTGATAGAAAAGCATGATGAGGCAATTGATCCTATCTATAATGTTTCTGATAGTTATGGGGAGATTTTGCATGAATATAATGGTGCTAATTTGGTCATCTAAAAAAGTCTATTAACTTTCAAGGGTGATTTAAGGTGAAGATTGGTAGGCATTTTTTATTTAGCCTATACCATTAAAAACAAGATATGCAACTTAATAATTGACAATGAAAGCTATGAAAATATGGTGTTCACAAAGGTAATGAAGAAACTCCAGGTCAAGATAATAATAATAAAAACATCTTAAACCCTACAAGATGACTTGGATGAACGAAGATACTGAGGTAATCATGGATAAATGATGTGTTGCATCATTTTTCATGAGAAGAAAATATATAATAATAGTGATACATACATGTAACATATTGTTAGGCCAACTTTCAAAGTATGACAGATGTGTTGTGAATAATAGATGGTATAACATGTATATCCTCAACATAAAAGGAAAGTGTGTAATGTTAACACCCATGAGAAAATAATTAATTACTGAAATTGATTTAAATAAACGTACATTTCATAAAAAGACTAAGAAAGGTGGTATATATTTTAATCCCTGATAATAATGTTGTAAAGGAGGAGGCTAAAGATAGTCTTATAAAATTTTAGGGAGTCCTAAGATAATTTACAAAATGATGTTAAAAGAATTGCTTTAAGGATTACTACATAAAAAATATCTAGTACCAAATCAACATGGTCATTGGTTCTAGCTTATTGAATAGACCATCATACAAGCTCAACCCTGAAAAGGCCGAACAATTACTGAATAGACCATCATACAAGCTCAACCCTGAAAAGGCTGAACAATTACAGTGTTAGGTGGTAAAGTTACTAGAAAAGAGGTATATTTGGTACAATATATGAATGGTTTTAACTCTCTTGTTTCAAATAATTATTATTTCAACTGGAAAATAATAAAATTAAAAAAATTGTGATTAGTAGTGAAAATAATTGATGTAAAACCTTGAATGAATTAAAATATAAATTTATGCTTGAAAATATCGATAATCGGGGTAAACTTATACTTAATAGTGGAATATTTTGTTTTAGTTTATTTATAATTGTAATCGTAATATTTTTGCAATTTTGCGTTAATTCTTGAAGTTATTGCCCCCACGCAGATACTGCATGTATTTTGTGAGTGCACTGTGTACCTGAGTTTTTTTTTTTTTAATAAACCAATGAACGGTGCTATTCAATTTTCCTTTTTTTAATGAGAAATTCTCGCTTACCAACTTTTTAGTTGGTGAACCATTGTTTTAAGAATTAAAAAATAATGATACTTTCCAACCACTTTTCGTGTTTTGATTGGACTGATGAATTTTAAAGAATTTTTTTTTTTGACGTCCCCTAAAGATTAGAAACATGAATAATATAAGGATTGTACATATTTACCAATCAGATTAAATAATTTAAAAATTAATTGTTGAAGAATAAAGCGAGAAAAAGAAAACAAAACTAATGGAGTGAAAAAAAAAAAAACATGATGAGGAGAATAATTTGTATCAAAAAATTACCACTAAAAGCGAGCTTTCTTGCTTTTGGTGTTAAAAAAAATCACACCTCAATCACACGTTTATCCCAAATATATAATTAATTTGATACAAATTGTTAATCTATTATGAAAGCTTATTAAGCTCATTCATCGATCAATCATCAAAATTGATTATTGATGGCTTGTAGCCCCCTCCCAGTCATGATGGCATGGAGCATAGATAAACTGCATAGTTATTTTTTCATGAATTTTCCGGTAAAAAAATGATGTGTGATTTGATATTCACCAACACGATTTGTTTTGGAATTTTTTTAACTAGAAAAAAAATTCGTACAATCATTATATCATTAAAGAAAAAAAAATCCAAAACACCTTTGGAATGGGCCCCAGAAGAACCCGTAATACATTTTTCAGACGGCCTATTCTAAGCCCCGTTCAATTAAAAAAACCATACCGCAATTACTTGTTGTTCACTCAAGCTGGGTTGTCTCGTTTATAGTTGAAATCATGTTTTTTTAAATTTTAATTTCTTTTATTAAAATTTTTTTATATATATTTTTAATTTTTTTAATGTACTGATCTTAAAAATAATTTTTTTTTTAAAAAAAAATTATTTTAATATATTTTTAAATAAAAAATATTTTGAACCGCAACTGTTACCACAATTCTAAATAGTCTCATTGAAGTGCTTGAAAAGATCATTGTTCATAATTAAATGATTTTTTTGTTTTAAAGGATAACAAAGTCATTTCATAATGTAATAATATAATAATAATAAAAAGACAAAAAATCCCTGAATAATTTTCAAATATCAAATGAACCAAAAGAAAATACAATTTTCCCCTAAAAAAGTAGCATTCTAAGAGTGTTTTTAAGGAAAAAGTTGTCATTTTATTAGTACAATCCATAATAAACAAAGATATATACAGTGATTTTTCTATATTTTTTAATTTTTTTTAAATAATATACTTTTAATTAAAAATATATTAAAATAATAGAAAATATTTGAAAGTATAATAACAATTATTTTTAAAATATTTTTTATTAAAAAATATATCAAAATAATATATATTTTTTATTTTTTAAAAACAATTCTTAAAATCAGACGAATCAAAATATTTTTTAAACCATGTATCCAAAATTCAAGAGAATCATAGATCGCAGCAGCTACGTGAAATGAAAGGCCGCGATATTGTCATATATAATACGAAAAAAACGGTGCGTTTTACAATTCTACGCGGATCTGAGTAAAATCACACCAAATTCTCTCGTCAATTTCCACCATCTCCATCACTAGTAGATCTCGACGGTCAATCTTCGCCGTTCACAAAAAAAATGGTGCTAGTATCCGCTGCACGTGATTACGTAAACCGGATGTTGCAGGACATCTCCGGTATGAAGGTTCTCATTCTCGATTCCCAAACGGTAATTTCTTTTTCTCACTTAATCACTGAATTATATCTTTATTTTTCCCATCATTTCGTTTAATCCACTCAAAATCTGTATAATTACTGCTGATTTCTCGTTAATCAAAGCAATTGCTAGGCACAAAAAAAAAAAACAGAACAATTTTTTTAGGATCGAAAACCCTAGCTCGTATTAAGCTAAAGAAGATGAGAAATGTGAGTTATGTTAATAATGTGTTTCAGGTTAGTATTGTAAGTGTTGTGTATTCACAATCAGAATTACTACAAAAGGAGGTATTTTTGGTAGAATTGGTAGATTCTATATCGAAGTCGAGAGAATCAATGTCGCATCTTAAAGCAGTATACTTCCTTCGCCCAACATTGGAGAATATTCAGCATTTGCGGCGTCAGCTGGCTAATCCTAGATTCGGAGAGAGTCATTTATGTAAGTTCTTATCAAAGGGTTTTGGAGGTTCAGTAATAATTTTTTTTTTCATTTAAATTTTTTATTTGATCGTGATGTATTTGCAGTTTTCTCCAACATGTTGAAGGATACTCAGATTCATATATTAGCTGATTCGGATGAACAGGAAGTTGTGCAGCAAGTTCAGGTACATCATTTTTCTTGATCTTTTATCTATGAACTCATTTATAACATATCATGTTTTCTTGTAGTAAATGTAGAGTATAATGCACATGTGAATTGAATGTCTGACGTGACTGGATCAACTGTCTTGCAAGAAAATCATATTAAGTATCACCTGGTGGAATTGTATAACTGATGAAATTCTCAAGTTGCCTAGCACAACTGCCCGGATTTCGGTCATTTCATTCTAAACTGCTGAGAGGAAGGGTCTTGAGCAGGTCGTGTCTCATAGGGTTTTGCTTTCATCGTAGTAGAATTGGTTAACATCCTTCTGTTTTAGAACCTGTCCAGATCAATGTAGAAACAATTAGGTCATTGTACTAATGGTCTGATGTTGGCGTATAGTTGCATATATCTTGTCTATAGGAGATAAGATGCTCTTTACTTATCTGATTAAAATGGTCGTCTTCTACTTGGTGAATGAGAAGAGAAGTAATGTGAGTGCTCGTGGTGTGGCATTGTGGGTGTTGTCAAACATTATTACTGTAATTCATTAGATTTAGAGAATTTTAAGCCTCTAACAGAGGAAATAGAAAAAAAGACCTTTTTAACTAATGAGTCATGGTCTATTTGCAATGATTGGGAAACTTCCTCCAACAGGAAGTTGTGGTTACTTGATGTGATTAAGATCAAATGAGCATTGCCTTTGAGCTTTAATGTGTTAATTGATGTTAAGGACCTGATGTGAGACTACCAATGAAAAGCTGTTGGAATGTTGCATTGACACTAAAGGATAAACAAAATTATGCCAAACTCGATGTGTTGGATCAAATATTGTTTCTTGTGGTAGGTTGAATGACAGATATGTTTATTGTACTACTCTTTTGACATGTGAACTAGCTGGCTTTACTTGATATATGTTTTGTGAATTGTCAATATGTGATTGTATTTGCCAGCAATCTGTTCCATATCCACCTTCTTGCTCAGTCTTTAATTTCAGATGCTTTAGATACATTTTCCTTCTATTGATTATGCAGGAGTATTATGCAGACTTTGTTGCAATTGATCCTTATCATTTCACTTTGAACATCCCTTCAAATCACATGTATATGCTTCCAGCGGTTGTAGATCCTCCTGGTTTGCAACAGTTCTGTGATAGAATTGTTGATGGCATATCAACGGTCTTTTTGGCATTGAAACGAAGACCTGTTATTCGATACCAAAGGACCTCTGATATTGCAAAAAGGATAGCACAGGAAACATCAGTGAGTGATACTTTGAACTGATGAAACTAGAGTAACATACCTTACAACTAAACATTTCTCTGGAAACAACTCTCCTATGTTGAGTCACAGTTTAACCTTTTTATTTTCCACTTTCATTTCTTACATTCAGGTTAAGATATGTGCACTACATGTGCATAGGTTACTCCATGTGTTGCAATACCTTTGTGTATTAAAGAAGTGTCTGATTTTACTATACATTGTTGACAGCGAGCCCTTTATTTGTTCTTTGAAGATCAATGTCATAGAAAAAATGATTTTTTTGGTTAATAACTTTTGGGGCATGCAGAAGCTGATGTACCAGCAGGAAAGTGGCCTTTTTGATTTCAGACGTACAGAGATTTCTCCTTTGTTGCTTATAGTTGATCGAAGGGATGACCCTGTTACCCCATTATTAAACCAATGGACATATCAGGTTCAAGTTGTGACTATGATATGTGATTTCTGTGCTTTTCAAATGTCAAGCATGCCTTGTGAATTATTTCCGAGTAACAGTTGGGCAGCTCTTTGATATGTTCATTTATTTTGTAGGCTATGGTTCATGAATTGATAGGTATTCATGATAACAAAGTGGATTTGAGTGGTACTGGAAAATTACCCAAAGACCAGCAGGTTGAGTTGCTTTTTTTCCCTTGCTGTAAATTTATAAAATTTCAAAAAGTTGCATAAGTCTTAAATTTGTGCCCCGTTGCTTTTAGGAGGTTGTATTGTCATCAGAGCAAGATGCCTTCTTCAAAGCTAATATGTATGAGAACTTTGGAGATATTGGAATGAGCATCAAGAGGATGGTGGATGACTTTCAGCAAGTTGCAAAAAGCAACCAAAATATCCAAACAATAGGTTTGTATTTGGCAAGATTGAACATCCATATGTTTGATAATTTAGTTAATCTCTATGGTCGCATCTAGGATTTTCAATTTAAACAGAAAATATTTTGAATTACTGCAGAAGACATGGCCAAGTTTGTTGACAGTTACCCTGAGTACAGAAAAATGCACGGCAATGTTTCAAAGCATGTGACATTGGTCACAGAAATGAGCAAGATAGTTGGAGAGCGAAGGCTGATGTTAGTTTCAGAAAGGGAACAGGATTTGGCTTGCAATGGTGGGCAAGTGGCTGCATTTGAGGTATTGCTTGTATTCTGACATATTCCAGGTTTTCCTTATTTTCTTGCTCGATCTGAGCATGAATTTTAAGCTAAAATCAACAATATATGATAGGCCTGATGCATTTAAGCAAACTGACCAAACTGCATGAAAAAAACAATTAGGGAATTACTGTGCTGGTACCTTAAGATTTTGTTATAGATTGATACTTTTGTTGGAGATAGTAGTAACATGTGTTCAAAATGAATATGGAGCGGAAGAAAAAAGAAAAATTAGCCAAGCCCAGATGTTCCAGTGAGAATTGGAAGACAGGTAGAAATATTGGGGTCTGTGTAGCAATCAGAACCCAGAAATGTTTGTGGCTTTGCCTTTTAATGCAAGAGATGGGGATCAGGTTCCTAATGGAGTACAGCATTACATTTGTTTTACACCAATTAGGTGATTGAAGGGTTGTTGCATTATTATTATGAAATTAACGCTAGTGAAATTATTGTTAATTATAAGTTATATGGTAAATTAGAAATAGGAATATGAATTTTCAAGCTTGATTGGTTCTTCACATGTCAAAAGAGATACATGATTCTGTTAAACTAGCATTCCATGTTACTTCTTACAGAACATTTTAGTCTCTAGGACTTTTTTATCAGTTGATATTGTTTGCCACCTGCCTTGTAATTTTTGGAAAGCCTTAGATTTATCCCCATTGTAATTAGTGATATCTGATTTCTCAAAAATATTAGCTGATAGGATCTAATGGCAATCTGATGCTACATGCAGAAATATGTGGTGCAATTGTCAAAGCTTGACCTCCCTTCATATATTTTTGCAGGCAGTGACAAATCTTCTAAACAATGAAAGTGTTTCTGATATTGACCGACTACACTTGGTAATGTTATATGCATTGCGCTATGAGAAGGAGAGCCCTGTTCAATTAATGCAGCTTTTTAACAAACTGGCTTCTCAATCTCCCAAGTACAAGCCTGGGGTAATTTATCTAACCAGAATATTGCTAAATAGCTGTACTAGTCTCAAGCCTTGCTGTATAAACCTGGGGTAAATCAGTAACATGTTTAGTGATGCATAAAATAATTGGTAAAAAAAAAAGTAAAGAAAAATCATGTTAAAGGGGCCATCATTTATGTTCAGAAACGGTGCTTAATACTGGTGGAAAGATATATATTAGATCATTGATCGTGCTATCCTTTTCAGACTCTTGCATGATATTACATAACTGACAATGAGAAGAACTACCGGCCAAAAATGTTTAATCTCATTTCTCATTTAAAATTGAGACTACTTTAACTTTTATGATTATTTTTTGACATTTAACCTTCTTTGTGAAGCCCTGTCTGACTGTACTTAGATATCTTCTGTCCTTTGCTGTGGCTAGATAAGAAAGCTAAATGGTTAGATATATTGATTATCATGAAATGGCAGCTAGTCCAATTCCTCCTGAAGCAAGCAGGTGTGGATAAGCGTACCGGGGATCTTTATGGGAACCGAGATCTTCTGAACATTGCTCGTAACATGGCTCGTGGTCTTAAGGTTTGAGTAAAAAAATGTTCTTTTTTTCTTTTCCTTTATGTTTCCTTTTTTCTTTTCCTTAGATATCTGTAAGTAGATGCTTATAGTCTTTTATCTTTGTATTTTTGTGATAGGGGGTTGAAAATGTATACACCCAGCACCAGCCTCTTCTGTTCCAAACTATGGAAAGCATAATCAAGGGGCGGTTGAGAGATGTGGACTACCCATTTGTTGGAAATCACTTTCAACAGGGAAGGTTAGTATTGTAAACATGGAGAAATCTTGGTTATTTTTCAATTGTATTTGCAGAATTGTTCCAAGGGCATGGCAGACAGCTCAAGTTCATGTGATGCTGTGGTTATACCCCAGTAAATAAAAGCCAAACTGATCATGATGATTTGTTGTAGTACGAAACCCGCCTACATATTAGAAAATGGAAAACCACAATGATTTGCGTTCAATGTGAATGATTTATATTTATTCTTGGTGCAGGCCGCAAGATGTGGTTATTTTCATTGTTGGTGGAACAACATATGAGGAGTCACGCTCTGTTGCTCTCCAAAATGCCAGCAATTCTGGAACTCGTTTTATCCTTGGTGGTTCTGTGGTTCTCAATTCTAAGAGGTAAATCTGTCATCATTCTGTTGTTCTCATGGGTTCTCAGAACGGGACACCACGGCCTTGAATTATAGCAACCTTTTGGCTAATGTAGCCTCCTCCTATGCTTCCCGCATGGTTACAGGAGTTCTAGCATTATATGTTTGCTTGATTTTCATACACATTTGTCCATGCATCTGAAGGATTGAGAAATTATTTGAGGTCTATTTACTAAAAGTAATATTTAGGTCAGGCTCATATCAAGTTGGCTTGAAAACCTCTCTGAGCTGGGATTGTTCACCCAGCTTCTACTTGCCTGTTGGTGGGAGCTCGGAATATTGTTGCATCCAAAAGAAATTTTGGTCCAATCAACTACTAATGTAGGAGGTGTTTGTTAATTGTTTGGGATAGATATAGGGAGTAAAGCTGATAGGAACTACTGTA
>Ga0307507_10012996_pt1 | contig 10189 bp, 4 predicted proteins | sample 7_EM_MG_FD_207223 | JGI IMG/M metagenome (GOLD analysis project Ga0307507, IMG submission 207223) | Populus trichocarpa ectomycorrhiza microbial communities from riparian zone in the Pacific Northwest, United States - 7_EM | ecosystem: Host-associated > Plants > Roots > Unclassified | place... | reverse complement strand
TTAAAGCTATCTGGCATTTTAACTAATGGCCTACAGTTGAAAGGACCATACATTGCCTTTATTTCAATAACCTTAAAGATCTGTGATATTGACTACTTTGTTCTTCTTAACCTGAAATTAGCTATCTTGCATAATTCCTTCTAGAAAACCCCAAAAAAGAATGGAGCTTTCTTCCATAATCTCATTTCACACATCCAGTTCCATGTACTCCTTACAACCTTTATTGCTGCTTGCTTCTCTATCTGTACTCATCTTTCTCTCTTCTTCTTCTTCTTTCTTTTCTATCTCTCTCTTTTTTACATAAGTGTTCCCACATGATAAAGATGTTGAGATTTCAAATGGATTTGGGCTTCTCACAACTGCTTATGGAGATATTTAGGCTAAATTGTTAGATTGAGGTATCCACTCTTGGTTATTATGTATATTCTCCTGCAAACAAGTCCCCTATATAGTTAGGGAATCCTCCATAGATTAAGTTAGTAAAATGGAGAGAAAAAGAAATAATCTAAAGTGGGAAAAAAAATACAAGAGTAAATTTAAAGAGAAAAAGAAATAACAATAGACTCTAGCTTAAGCAATAAAATGAAAATGATGGCAGGTGACAAAAAGAATATCCTTCTAACTGAGAGGCTAACCAATAAAGTGATTTGTATAGGATATAACATGTGAAAAATTTCTATACGCTCTGATGACTTCTAAAATGGGTATTTGGATGGTGAGAGACTGATTCTTCACAAAAACCAAACTTGAATTGGGCTAATATTTGAAACTAGTAACCTGAGTTATGATACCGAGATTAACCTATAGAAGACAAAAATGAAAAAATAACGAAGCAAATTCTCAATCATAAAAAATAAAACAAATATAGTATACATGCATCTTGATCATGATGCATTATTGTCACCTTTAGCAGATTAGTGTCCCATTATCATAATGCATTACCTCTTTTCAAGTGGGCCCCTAATCCCTCAGCTCTTGATGTTGCGCTTTATAGCCTCATCTCCCTTTTATATGCACCTTTTTAGCTATAATCTCTCAGGTGGTGCGTTTCCTAGCCCTACCTCCTTCCATTTGAGTGCGTCTTCGAACTCTCAACTATCTCAATTAATGCGCTTTATAGCCCTGCCTCCTTCCATTTGAGTGCATCTTTGAACCCTCAACTATCTCAATTAATGCGCTTTATAGTCCTACCTCTTTCCATTCCTACCTCCTTCCATTTGAGTGCGTTTTCGAACCCTTAACTATCTCAACTAATGCGCTTTATAGCCCTACCTCTTTCCATTCGAATGCGTCTTCGAACCCTCAACCATCTCAACTAATGCGCTTTATAGCCCTACCTCTTTCCATTCGAATGCGTCTTCGAACCCTCAACCATCTCAGCTAATGCGCTTTATAGCCCTTTCTTCCTTTCCTTTCGAGTGTGCCTTAGAGCCCTCGACCACCTTGAGTAGTGTATTTTCTAACCCTACCTCATTTTGAGTGCGTCTTAGAGCCCTCGACCACCTTGGGTAGTGTGTTTTCTAACCCTGCCTCCTTTTGAGTGTGTCATTGAGCTTTTTTTAAAACCTTTTAGTCTCTCCTCTGAGTGCGCTTTCTAGCCCTCACTTCAAATACTGTCGTAAGGATTCATCATTTCTCAATATGACGAGTCCATCATCTCTCATTCTTTTTTTTTCTTCTTTACAATGCTTACTATCTAAAGTCTCTTATGAGACTTTCTATCGCAAGCATTGTAAAGAGGGGGGCAACTTTCATAACCCAATTCTGGGTTATTCCCCAAAATTCATTTTTTTTTCAAAATAAAAATCAAAAAATAAAATAAAGGCTGGCAATATGGAGAAAGCAGATCAAGAAAGACTACAAAAATAGAAAAAAATCAAGCTGTAATTTTTGAAGGAAATTCAAGGCCTAATTGTACCCCATTATGCCCAAAAATGGAGACAAAATGCAAATTCAAGGTCAAATTAAATTATTATTGGACGAATTTGCATAAAAATTAAGTCCAATGACATAATTAAATTTTTAATGGGCCAATTTGATTTAATCATGGGCCAAATTAAATTTTAATTATGTTTAAGAATTAATTTGGGTCCAATTGAAGGATTTAATTAAGTGCAAGAACTTAATTATACTTTAAATGGGTCAAATTAATTTTATTTGGGGCTTAATTGGTGAAACATTAAGTTTGAGAGCCTAATTTGGGCTTAATTGAAAAGATTGAAATTTTAAGAGACCAAATTTAATTTTTACCAAGTTAATTGATTGAAATTAGGGGCCAAATTGCAAGAAAATTGAAGTTTTGGGGTCAATTAGGGGCTAAATTGAAGAAATTCAAAGTCAAGGACCAATCTGCAAAAGGCGCCAAAATTGAGGAGCTTAATTCACAAAAACTGGGGGTGAAATTGAAGAAATTGAAAGTTCGATGGTCAATTAGGGGTTAAATTGATAAAATCCGAGACCAAGGATCATATTGTAAAAGGCGCGTAACTTCGGGGTTCCAATTAAAGTTCATTGGGGGCTTAATTGCATTAAATCAAAAGTTTATGATCAATTAGGGGTTCAATTGAAAGCTGGAGGACTCAATTGAAATTCAGTAAAAATCTCTACTTCAATCCAAAACTGTGCCGTTTTGAAAGAAAAAAAAAAGGGTCGTCTGGTCCCTGTTCATTGTCTTCCCCGTTTTACCCGAAAGAAACAGCGTGGGAACCTACTTTGCAGGTACATTAAATGCTTGATTTCTCCATCAAATCGAACAAAATTTGCACGAAACGGATCCCCTGCAATTCCTCTACAACCCTATGTGAACGTTTCAGGATGAATGACAGAACGGTGACGGCGTGAAGAGATCAACTCAGGCAGCCTTTTCCTGCAGATTTGACAACTCAGGAAGGCTACTTTGAACCAACGGTTGGGATCATTACCAACCAAATCAAGGGCCAAAATTTTACCCCGGTGTAGACGAGATTACCCTCTTCTACTGCCTATAAATAGAGGCTCCGTTGATGACCTGAGGGAGAAGAAAATAAAATGCAAAGTTGGCCAAAAACCAGCCTTCCCTGCACTGTTTTCCTGCAAACGGTCCTTTCTCTTCTTTCTCTCTCCACCGTGGCCTTCAGCCACCACCACCATCATCACATGTCTTCTCACCATCGTCCCCACCTCAAGTAGCCATCAAACCATCACACGTGGTTGTTGCACCACTTCTCTCTCTCCTCTGTAAAAATCTTCTTCTCTGCCACCCTGACCCAGGCAGCAGCATCAGCAGCAGCAACCACCTTGCCCAGAAGCTTTTATCCTTCCCAAAGGCAGCCAGGACAGCAGCTCTTTCCTCAGCCACTCCAACAGTTCCAGCCGTGAGCTTCCCTTCTCTTTTGCAGGACTTTGTTCCTTCTTCTTCCAGTTGCGACCAAAGTGAGCCGCCGGCCTCACCACCTCCAGTTGCACCGTGCGCCACCAGTCAAGCCGCCAGCTCCCTCAACGCCAGGTAAGCCTCCCTCTTCTTTTCTTCTTCTACCTCCCTTCTCCTTTACCACTACAATGCAACGTGAATTATAATTCACGTTGCACCCTTAGTGCAACTTAGTCACTGGGTTATGCCAGTGACTAAGTTACTCTGGGCTGGACCTGCCTTAGCCCATCCCAATTGGCTGGGTCGGGTCCAGCCCATCCCTAAAATTAAAAGAAGAAGAATCTGGTGGGCCAAGTTCGGCCCAACCGTTTTGGGCCGATATTGGCCCCTCCTTTTTTGGACTGAGCTCGGCCCAGCTATCGGGGCCGGCCCAGTCCACATATGTTGTAATATAGTAATAATATATTATATATTATTATTATATTTAAAAAAACAAAAAATCCAAAAACATTTCAAGGGGCATTTTAAAATATTTGTGATTTTCTCAAATGTTTTTCTACCAATTTTGCTTAATATTGGATTGTATACTTACATTGTAAGATACAAGTCCGGTATTAAAATACCTGGTTTTCTCCGAAATATTTCAAAAAAAAATTCAAAACATTTTCAAAAAAAAAATCTCAAATTTTTTTAAAATCAATTTCCTTTTTCAAAAAACAAAATTATTTTTTTTTTCATGCATACGGTCAAATTTTAAAAATTTTCCAATCATATTTTCATTAAAAGATTGCATCTTTCTCATGTTTTGAAAATAAAAAAAATGGATATCGTAACCAGTTTATGATTATCCATTAGAATTTGGCCAACATGTCAAAAATCTTTTCCCAATCCCTTTTTTAGGATCTAGATGTAGACTTTAATATTTGTGGGGTGTAAAATTATACGATAAAGTACACCCTCAAGTATTAAAGATACAAGGTGTAAATAGATGCAATGCAAAAATTCAGACTTTAGAATGGTTAGGATTTAACCCAATAAGATAGAGACTCTCTTATGAAGATAGATCTGCTTTGAGCTTTAGAAAAGACCAACGAATAGAAACTCGACTGAGAAAAAACAATCAAACAACAATGCAACTTACCTTAGGTAGGGTGCACTGAGGGTGATGCGTCTTCCCCTTACACAACTAGTCCATTACCCAGACTCTCGCAGACCATAGGTTCCTAATAACCATAATACTAGGTGGCGACTCCTAAAAATTAATCATAATTTTATGATTAAATTCAAAAACCTTTCCCAACACACAAAACCTCACACAGGAGACACGACAACGAGCCTCCACCGTCGCCAGACTACGTCGCCCCGCGACACCAATAATAATATTTATAATACAAATAATAATATTTTTAATATTAATAATAATATTAAACTTGCATGACTCAAGTTTAAGTGGGTCTACTTGTAACGCCAGGCCCAAGAGTCTTAGGTCTGACTACAATACCAGACCCAAGAGCCTTTAATGTGGGTTTGGTTGCAAGGCCGTGTCATGAAAGTGTGATAATTAAATAGAAAATAAATTAATATTACATAATGAAATTAAACAAAAAGAAGATTAATTGAAAAGGAAAAAACAAAAAAAAAACAACAAAGCAAAGAACTATTCTAATGAATAGTATTTTGCGAGGGGTACAGTAAAATCCCCTCATAAGATCACGATAATATAATAAAAAGTAAACAAAACAAATCATGAAGTTTAATTCTCAATCAAATTGATATTAAAAAATAAAATTGAAAGAAAAAATCTGAATCAACCAAGTTAACCCGCCGAACCTGAGATCCGTGTCATGAGAGTGTGATAACTAAATATAAATAAATTTAATATTAATAAACTAAATTAAACAAAAAAATTAATTAAAAAGAAAAAAAGCAAGGAAAAAAAAACCTATAACTAAAAGGCATCCGCCTTTCACTGTGGATTTGTAAAGTGCAATCCACAGTGAAATGTTGACCTCTTTTAATTATAGTTACGATATTAAAAGATGAAATTCAAAGAAAAAAACTAATAAAGAAAAAAAATTTGAATCAACTAGGTTAACTCGTCAAACCAGGTTAACCCGTCAAACTTGAGATCCGTATCATGAGAGTATGATAACTAAATAGAAAAAAATAATATTAATGTACTAAATTAAACAAAAAAAAGATTAATTAAAAATAAAAAACAAAGAAAAAAACAAAACAAAAAAATCTATCGGAAAAAAAAAAACCTAATTAAGAAAAAAATATATGAATCAACTGGGTTAACTTGCCAAATCAGGTTAACCTGTCAAACTTGAGATCCGTGTCCTGAGAGTGTGATAATTAATAGGAAAAAATATTTAATATTAACAAAATAAATTAAAAAAAAACTTATAACTAAAAAGCATTAGTCTTTTAAAAAAAAATTGATGATTTTTAGTCTATAGTGAATGAGAACACAAAGGTAAAATTAAGAAAGACTAAAACTTGGAAGAAAGAGAGAGTAAAAAATAGAAAAAATGGTGGCACTTTATTACACTATAGACTCATTCCAACAGACATGGTCTTTTTTCATAATTCGCTTACTAATGCTTTTTTCAAGGTCAACAATAAGAGGGACGTTTAATTGGTAAGAAACGAACAGAACATGAAAGTTCAACATTGTTACAAGTGTGTCTACATTAATCCACTTTCCTTGATTCTGTCAATTTTGCTAGCTAGGGCTAGCTAACCTATCCCGTTCTACACGCCTAACTAGTAACTATTAAATAAGTAGCATCTTTTCTTAATCACACCACGTTTTAATTAACGTCAACATGGAATTTCATTGCATGATAATTAATTAACTGAAAGGAAATAAAAAGTTTTTTATTAAACAAAACAAAAATATCTCTTGAAGTAAGACTGCATTTAGTCAATAAGATTCATCTCTCCTCGCTAGGAGAGTTCACATTTTCATTTGCTTTCACAAGAAAACTTGGCTAGTTATAGCACAATATGAAATATTTTGAATTCAGTAACACAATCTATAATCTTTTTTTATATATATAGACACACCAGTATTAGCTTAAATTTTGTATTCCCCTTCGAATCAAGCCATGTGACAGGCATGGGAGTTGCCCAAATTAATTATATATAGACCTTCGGCAAGAACTTATAATCTTCAACTCGATACGCTAGAATGCTGCAAAAAAAATAATTCGATTTCATCTCCATTTGTTTTAGTTCAACCTCTTACTCTAGTAATAGAAAATACCTTGTTTTTCAATGCCTACATATATTCAATTAAACGAGCTGAATCTCCCGTTGACTAGTATTTATTTGCAGATCAAACCTGCTGCAAGTTATAAACTTTTGTTGAAACCCATCCTTTTAAATTAATATATGTCTCTCTTTTCGAAAAAAAATCGTTGGAAAATCTAGGAAGCTTCGTGCCTCTTTCATTTTTTAGGTTAGGATGTGGCCCAACGGTGAAAAGCTGCCACGAGGTCACTGTACCTGATTAATTAACGGTTCAAAGTAAACTCAAAGGAAAATTAGGCCACCACAAGGCAACTTGTGGAAAATGGAGATATGGTTAGGTCTGCAGGTTATTATAATAATATAATGGGGTGGCATCATATTTAGTGGAATCACCAAATTAATACTTCAAATAATATTTGATATATAAAGAACAAAGGAGTGATAAAGTACATAGAAGCGATAAAAGCCTATCAGTATATCATCAAATGAGTGGAAAGTACATAGAAGCAATATGACAGAACACTAGAAAATTATTGCTACAGGATGGGCTAAAAGCAATACATCAAACTAATGGCAATGGACACGAACATCAAAGCAAAGGTAGCAACAAGACTTGAGGCGGCTGAGGGTGGCGGCGGTGATGTCCCTGGTGAGGTGGTGTTGCCTGCAGCTACGGTAATGGCTAATTTTTGTCCCGCGGAGCAGTGGCCAGCAATTGTGCAAAGAAAGTACATATCACCCGTAACATTGAGAGTGATTGTTGCTGGTCCAGTTGTCAAAAGATTGTTTTGACTGCCTGTGTTGCAATTATCATAATCACTCTTTGAGACAGTGGCCACATCGTGTGCACCTGTAGTGAATGTGAATTCTGCCAAAGCAATGGTTTTGCCAATTAAATTTAAGCAACCCAGAGAGAGAAAATTAGAGTATTGAAGTTGAAGTACCCTTGATTTAGTTTTAATATCGAGATTACGTTTTTCTTCAAACCAATTTCAATAGGTATAATATATATATCGGAGCATTGACCAAAAAAGATTATCTTAAGGAAATTATATGCATAAAAATATCATGTTATGCTAGTTCACCTGCTAATTAACATATAATTCTTGGATTTAACCTTCAAAGATCAAAGCAGGATTTAACAGAAAGTATTAGAGATAAACAATTAAGCATAAATATCGGTGTTTTGTATGTGTAAGCCAACTTACTTAAAGTGTCACCAAGAGCGAAGGTTTTGCCTGAAGCCCAGTCAGAGTAGAAAGAGGTGCTAGAAGGACTTTTCCAACCGGTGGTGTCTCCAACCTCATGATCTACTGCCTCTGAGCCACGCAACAATAGTGATACTGCTCCTAAAACTACAAAAACAATGAGACTTCTCATGGTGGTTAGTCTAGTGTGTGTGTTCTCAAAGGTAAAGTCACCCCTTCTCTGATGATCTTTCTGTGTGGGTGAGGTTCCCTATCTTATCTTCTCATCTATAAATAGAGGGAGTTGGAATATTGTCTTTAGAAAAGGTGGGTCCTTTGGCCAATGGATTGGTGCCATTTGGAGGGAGAAACTTGCAAAATTGACTAGGAAATTTTTCTATCTTTATATATATAAAAGGGGGTAGGTGCTGAATGGCATCATCATCAAGAAGTAAAACCGTGATAAATGACTTGATGATACCATACACCGAACTACTAAATGGGTGTTTTCAGTAAAATGACTTGCATGTACTTGAAAGTTGTGCAGGTGTAATTTTTGTATTTACACTTAGATTAATTTATTATTATTATTGTCTTGTTGATTTTTGGTAATTTTACAACTTAATAAATATAAATATTATTAAAAAATAGTTAACATATGCATTGGACAACATGTGCGAAGCTGTCCGATAACTAAACACTGCCTTCTACAATGATGTTTGAATTTGTTCGGCATCCCTTATATGATGAAACAGCGTGTGTGGCCAACAACTGTCTGTTTTGGTGGCGGCGACCTTTTTTCATTTTATTTTTTATCTCCTCCTTGATTTCCACACTTGTCCTTTTAAAATTTCAAAACAGTCCCTCAATTTTTAATTTCTTTGGATTTGGTCTTTATTTTTTTATTATTATTTGTTTTATTTTGAATAATTTATAAAATTAAAATTACTTTTTAATTTCATCACCCTTCAGTTTTGTCATCTTTCAAATTTGGTCATTATTTTTTTATTTCTATTTGTTTTGATTAAGATAATTTTAAAAATTATTTTTTTTTTACAATTTCATCATCCTTAGGTTTTTTTCCCTATCGAATTCGATCCACATTCTTTTGATTGCTATTTCTTTACTTTGATATTTTTTTTTAAATTAATTTTTTTTTATTCCATCCTTCATCATTAAATTGATTTGGAATTGAACTTCTTAATTAAACTTAGGTATGGGGTTTCACAGATTATAAGTTTTAAAGATTAACCAAAGTTTAGGAGATACGTCAAGGTTTTCTTGGTTTTTATTTTTATTTTCTTAAGCTCATGTTTTGTTTAGTTTTAGACTTTAATATTTATTCAATTGGAGGTTGAACATTATTATTTTTATTTATTTGCTTTCTATAGAGTTTTTCAATAATTTTAAAAATAATCGAGGTTATCTCGATTCTATTTATTTGTCATTTTTTGTTGAATTTACTCTGAAATTTTTTTTAATTGATTTGTTTTCAATTTATTCATTCAACATTAGATTGATTTTTTAAAAAAATATTTCGTCATTCAACATTGAGTTGTTTTATAGTTAAACTTCATAATTTTATTCAATTCACTTTCGTTGATGATTGTTTTTACCTTTAATTGACACAGATAATCGTTTGATTAAATAAAAAATATATTAAAAAAATTATTAAACATGACTGAGTGCATAATTCGTGTTGCAAGATTAAACATCTTAATTTTAGTTATTTTTTGATCAAATATCAATTGAATTAATTAAATGTCTAGACATTTTGATTTATGATTAAGAATTTTTTTATCTAAAAATATATTAAAAAAACCTGTATATTTATTTTTTTACTGACAAAAATTATTCTATCCGCGGTAAGGTAAATGTTAAATACCTAGTAGAAAATTATATGATGTGCCTGCATGTATATTCTGAAGAAACTACACTGGCTTTGGCACGTATTTCCATCTTGGCAACTAAAGAAGAAGAAAAAGGGGTAAAATGTAGTAGTTGGTAAAGTCATGTGCTCTTGCATTTGTCAGGAATGTCAGCTGTAGCTATGAAATGTTGTCTTGTAATGAAATTGAAAACGCGTGAATGATATTTGTATATACTGGGTCAAGTGGAAGGTTGGTTAATTTATTCATATGTTATTATTTTGAATTTGAATGTATTAAGAATATGAAAAGGACCTTTTTATATATATAAATTTAGATGTGACTGATATGTTTACATGGAAAAAAAAACTGAAATATAAGAAAATAGTGGTGTTATTATATTTTTGGTTGCGCAAATAAAATTTAATTTCATTTTAAGAACTCATTTATTTTTTATTTGTTTGTTTACTATTAAAAAAATTAATCAATAAAAAAAAATTTGGTTAAAATAAATTTGATTTGGTTTT
>Ga0307507_10012995_pt1 | contig 10189 bp, 9 predicted proteins | sample 7_EM_MG_FD_207223 | JGI IMG/M metagenome (GOLD analysis project Ga0307507, IMG submission 207223) | Populus trichocarpa ectomycorrhiza microbial communities from riparian zone in the Pacific Northwest, United States - 7_EM | ecosystem: Host-associated > Plants > Roots > Unclassified | place... | reverse complement strand
GGCGGTCGGGTTTGGGGGCGAGCCTGTCTGCCTTGGCAAGGGCGTATTGGGCGAAGGAGCCACGGCATTCGCCGTAGACGGTGTCCCCCGGTTCGAGGTCGTTCACGTCGGCGCCGACTGCTTCGATTACCCCCGCGCCGTCCCAGCCCGGGACGGGGTTCTTGGGCCTGAGCAGTCCGAAGACGAGACGTGCCGGATAGGGCAGGCCGGTCATCAGGTGCCAGACGTCGGGACCGGCAGCGGCATGCATCCGGATCAGTACCTCGCCGGCACCGGGTGTGGGGCGGTCGATGTCCCGCAACTCCAGGACGTCCGCCGGGCCGTAGACCTCCTGCACGATGGCTTTCAAGGTGGTTGCCTCCCATTCGCTCAGCCGGATTCCGGAGAACCCGCTCGGTCGATCAACGTGCAGTCCGCACAGGGGAACGGAATGGGCCTTCGTCGCAACCCACTGAGCATCTCGCGAAGCGGTACACACGCCCAGCAATCGAACACAGTGCGTCAGAAGAGGCGTCTTGACAGGTGCCCGGAGGTTGATGCACCGGTCATGCCCAGACACCACGACGGCACGGGCAAGGTCCGTTCCCGGAGTCGCGTCAGCGTGGCACGGCCTCGACCACGCTGATCCGGTGCATCTTGCGCCGACGGGGACTGCAGTGCACGTCGACGACGTCGCCCACTCTGAACTGGTCCTTGAGCGAGGGGTTCGGGTCGGGCGAGAACATCAACCGGCTCGACTGGTTCACCTCGAAAGACCAGGCCTTCCCCGATGCCGGGTGTTCGACGGAGCAGCAGTAATGCGTGACGATGGTCGGTGGATCGTCGTAGTGCGTGCGGTAGTTCCAGACGGAGATGACGGCACCCCGGAACGTCATCTCCGCAGGCACCGCACGGAACCGGCGGTGAGCCGGCAGCCAGAAGGCCGACAGAAGCGCGCCCACGAGGACCGGGCTCGCGCCGAGTGCCACACCGAACGGAAGGGGGACCGCCAGGGCCAGAACGATGGTGACGGCGCAGGCGACGGGGGCGATGAGCACGACATTCCACACGCGGCCCCAGCGCGGAGCATCGAGCGGGGCGGTGTCCACGTCATGCCAGGCGTTCTTGTACGAGGACCAGATCCGGAGTGGTCCACGTACGGGTAGGGCCGACTCGGGTCCCGTCGCGCCCACCTGCCGTGCCGGAAGCCGGTGTTCGGCTGCGGCGCTGTCGTCCGGGTTGTTCCGCCACCGCCTCGCGGCCCTCCGACCTGCGGCCGTCAGCCAGGGGCCGGACCGGCGCGGACGCGATCGCAGCATCGCCACCACCAGGCATGCGATGTTGAGGTTCACGGCCACGGCGAACACGCGCCGGTCCAGCGCGAAGCACGCGAGCATGAATCCCAGCCAGGCCCCGGTCGCCGAACCCCACACCATCAATATTCGGGACTTCACACGTCCCGGTTGTATCAAGCCCAGCGCCAACGCCTCGTCACAGGCGCTCTGTTCGAAGCTTTGCCACCACGTCCAGTACGCGGCACCGTCGCCCGGTCCGAGGGCACCGATCGGTACGCGATCGACGCCTCCTCGGCAGCGGTGGCGGACGCGCTCCATCACCAGTTCCTGGGGAGCCGACAGCGGCGGCATGTCGTCCGTCTCAGGGGTGCGTCGCACGGTCAGGGTGCCGTCGGCCTTCCGTTCGGAAACCAGGCGGCCCGCTCGGATCAGTTCGACGGCGGTTGTCTGGATGGCCTTCGGGGTGACCTGGCCGTCGCCGAGGAGCAGGTTCACCACGGCCGCGGACAGCTCTTCGTCGTTCACGGACGCCCCCTCGCCGTTCCCCGATGCCAGTCGGACGATCATTCCAGATCGGGTGCGAGAAAAATCCGGGTCCATATGCGAAATCCCGCATCAGGGTCGGAACTCCCAGCGAGATGATCCGCCTCGTCTATGTCTCGTCGACGGGCTCGGCATGGTGGGAAGTGGTGGCGGCCGGTTCAGGGGCGCGTTGCTGATCCGGGCTCGTCATCCGCGTCCGGGATGCCAGGCAGACCGTCCCCGCGACCGGCAGCACCAGTAGCGCGAACGCCCAGACGAACGGCGCGAGTTGACCAGTGGTCGCCGTCGACACCGCGCTGAACAGGGCCGAGGACAGCGCCAGGACGACCGTCTGGCCCAGGTTCTGCGAGGTCTGCATCGCGCTGCTCGCGTATCCCTGCCCGCCGACCGGGGCGTGTGTGAGGGACAGCAGGGTCAACGACGGCGTCGCAAGTCCCATGCCGACAGCGGCCAGCACCATCGAGGACACGGCCGTGGCCACGGGCACTGCGGGCAGCACGCACAGTACGGCCAGGGCAACCGCGGCTGCCATCACCCCGGCGCCGACGGCGACGAGCCGGTGCCGCGGTACCCGGTCCTGCAGACGTCCCTGCAGCCACGACGCCCCTGCCCAGGCCAGCGCGGCCCCGGTGAAGGCGAGACCCGTCACGACGCCCGGCACCCGTCGCGCCGTACTCAGCATCAGCGGTACGAACGCCTCAAGCGTGAAGTACGCGCCCGAGGTCAGCGCCCGCAGCAACACAGTGGCGGGCAGCCCGCGCCCGGCCCGCACGGTATGCGGCGGCAGCAGCCGCGGGGCGAACAGCACGAGCAGTGCCAGTCCGGACACCGTGCACACCACGTGCCGTACGTCCCAGGCAGAGACGCCGTACTGCGTGAGCGCCGCTGCCGCGCTCACCGCCACTGCAGCGGGCAAGGTGGGCCGCCGCACAGGTGTCTCCGGCTTTTTCGTCCCCTGCGATGTGCCGGCCTGCGGCGCCTGCCCGCGAAGCAGGAGCACCGCGGCCACCGCCGGAAGCAGGGTGAGGCCCGCGAGGCCGAAGAACACAGCCCGCCAGGACCACCACGCGGTCACGAGTCCGGCGAGCGGCGGACCGGCGAGTGACGGCACGATCCAGCAGGCGCTCATCAGGGCCAGGGCGCGGGCTCGCACGTGATCCGGGTAGGACTCGCCGATGGCCACGTTGACGGACACCGCCACCAGTCCCGCCGCGATGCCGTCCGTGAAACGACCGAGGGCCAGCTGCCAGATAGTGGTACTCGTCGCGGAGACGAGCAGCGTCACTACGGTCAGGACCACCCCGGCCATCAACGGCCGCCGGGCGTCGGCACGGTCCGCCCACGTCCCGCCCAGCACCCCGCCGAGCAGACTCGCGGCGACGAACGCCCCCGCCACCAGCGGATACAGAACAACTCCGTCGAGGTCTCTGGCGGCCACCGGCAGCAACGGCATCACCGCCAGTGCTGCGAACCCGGTCAGGAACATCACCGCCGCGAAACTTGCCGTGGCGGTCAGATACGGACGGGAGAACAGCCCGGGCGGAGGAGCAGACGCGGCGGGTGCAGGGCGGCGGGGCACGGGCAGCAAGGTACGCACCAACTCCGGCCATAGCCAACGCTTTTGATCCCTACGGGCTCGGTCTCAGATGCCGCCCGCGTACTCCTCGCACCGGAGGCATCGCCTGGAGCCGACGCCACGTTCTTCAACGATGTGCTGCCGAAGCTCAACGGTTCGACGTGACCGACGTGGAGAGGAGGATCATGAACGCGATGATCTCTTCCGCCCCCGCCCTGCGGAACGCCCTGAGGGTTCCCTCCACGCGCCGGCCGGCCTGTTCCCGCTGGAAGCGGCCGGGCTGCGGGCACTTCATGAACTGGCGGGCACCCGGACTCCCCGGGTGTTCGAGGTGAGTGCGCACCGCCTCCTCATGGAGGCGCTCGAACCGCGACCGGACACCGACGAGTTCTGGGAGTCGGCGGGGCGGGCCTTCGCCGAGCTGCACACGGTGCGCGGTGACCAGTTCGGCTGGGACACCGACGAATGGCTGGGCCTGCTCCCGCAGGAGAACGGCTGGGCCGCCGACGGCCACGAGTTCTTCGCCGAGCACCGAATCCTCCGCTACCTCCGCGAGCCCAAGGTCCGCAGCGCCCTGGAACCGGCCGACCTGGCGGGCCTGGAGCGGATCTGCGAGCGCCTTCCTCAGCTCGTCCCGGTGTCCCCCAGCGTGCTCAACCACGGCGACCTCTGGCGCGGCAATGCAATGGCGGACCGAGCCGGCCGGCCCGTTTTCATCGCCCCCGCGGTGTGCTGGATGTGGGCCGAGGCCGACCTCAGCATGATGTACTGCTGCGATCCTCCGCCGGACCGCTTCTTCCGTGCCTACGAGGAGGTCTCCTCCCTGCCCGACGGCTGGCGGGACCGCATGCCGCTGCTGGACCTGCGCGAACACCTCAGCGTGCTCGCCCACTTCGGGGCCCACGGCGACACCGTGGCACTGGTCCGGGACATCGTCCGTACCAGGCTGTGACATTGTTCAACGGCCCCGGCATGTTGGCCTCCGCCGGCCCCAGGAATCGGGTCGCGTGGACGCATTGAGGAGTAGTGACGGGTTGAGGTGGCCCCACCTCGGCTCGTGCGGTGAGACGGTTCTTGGGCTGTCCGGTAGGGGCGGTGCTGTCGAGATCGACTCCCAGTCATTCCGTTTGGCTCGCACCAAGGACTGAAATCAAAATGAGGTCTTCAAGCGTCGCCAGCAGATGATCGCGCAGCCGAGGGCGAGGAAGGCCTGGTGGATGTCGGCACGGATTTCCCAGCGGATGCGTAGTCGGCGGAACCAGTGCAGGAGGGCGAAGGCCGCCTCGACAACCCAGCGGTTCTTGCCCAGGCCGCTGCCGTGCCCGGTGCCACGGCGGGCGATGAGCGGGCGGATGCCCAGGTCACGGACCTGGCGGCGGTAGATGTCGTGGTCGTAGCCGCGGTCGGCGTAGAGCACGTCGGGACGTTGGCGCGGTCGTCCGCGCTTGCCACGGATCGGCGGCACAGCGTTGATCAGGGGCAGGAGCTGGGTGACGTCGTCGCGGTTGCCGCCGGTCACCGTGGCGGCCAGCGGGATGCCGTGGGCGTCGACGATGACGTGGTGCTTGCTGCCTGTCTTGCCCCGGTCCACGGGTGAGGGTCCGGTGTGGTCTCCTCCCTTCAATGCCCGTAGGTGGGAGCCGTCGACCGAGGCGCGGGACAGGTCCAGGACGTCGCCGGCGCGAAGTTCGGCGAGGAGGAGTTCGTGCAGTTGCTGCCACACGCCCGCCTCGTTCCAGTCCCGCAGCCGCCGCCAGCAGGTCATGCCCGACCCGAAGCCGAGTTCCTGCGGCAGGAACTCCCAACGGATCCCGGTGTACAGCACGAACAGGATCCCGCACGTCACTTTCCGCTGGTCAAGCCGCTTACGTCCGGGGTACCGGAAGCGCCGCTCCACCACCGGCAGCAGCGGCTCGATCCGATCCCACAGCCCGTCCTCGATCTCCCACGGCCTGCGCGCGCCCGTCCCGGTACCCGACACGGTTCCCCTCTCCTGTCGGTGAGGAGAACGTCGCCTGACGGATCGTCATTCCACCGGGCTTGTGGGGTGTGGCTGCGATTCCAGTGCGAACCAGGGGCCTCGGTCCAAGCGGTCCTGGACGACTTCGCGGGCGTCGGGGTCGGCGATGTGGTCGGCGAGGGACTGGGCGCGGGCTTTGAGTTGCCGGGCGTCCGGTGAGCCGGTGGCGGCGGCGGTCCGGGCCCGGATCTCGGTGGCGAAGGCCCGGTCCCAGTCGGTGAAGTCGTCGGGGTGCTCGGCGATCAGTTCCGCGTAGCGCGGGGCGTGGAGAACAGCGATCTGGGGGCGGCCGATGGCCAGCGCGGTCTGGGCGATGGTGTACTCGCCGCGGCCGTGGTTGGCCGCGGTGCCTGCCTCCAGCCAGTGGTAGCACGCCGCGTAGGCCTGGTAGAGGGCGCGGTCCTGCTCGGCGCGCGGGGTGCTGGGGGTGAGGTCGAAGAGCAGGTCCCCGAGCGCGTTGTTGAGCTCGACGGCGAACCAGCGGTGGAGATCGCGCTCACGCGGTTGCCGGTTGCCGAACGCGGAGACCGCGTCCTGCCAGCGGGCGAAGCCGTGTTCGCGGGCGATGACGTGCTGTGCGTCGCGTATCGAGAACCGGTCCGGGTCCACCGGGACGGCCTCGGCGGCGCGCTCGGCGGCGCCGGGCTTGCCGCGCTGCACGGCCAGGCGCAGGTCCTTGGCATGGTTGCGCAACTGCCCCAGGTCGGCCCGAGCGGGAAGGGCGGGGGTGGTGCCGGTCATGGCTGTTGTTCTTTCAGGTCGCGGGTACGGGTGCGGGCGGGTCACCAGAAGCGGGGTTGCGCGGGGATGGCCTCCAGGTCGGTGAGGACCAGTTCGCGGTCCTCGTCCTGGGCGATGTCCTCGGCGGCGGCCAGGGCCTGCTCGGTCCAGGTACGGGCCTGGTCCTTGTCGCCGGCCACCGCGTGGGCGCGGGCCAGGGACTCGTAGGCGTAGGCCAGGTCCCAGTCTGCGATACCGTGCGCCCGGCAGATCTCCAGACCGCGCCGGGCGTGGTGCAGGGCGGGCTCGGCCCGTCCCAGTACGGAGTAGACGCGTGAGCACTGCCACTCGCCTCGGCTGAGGTTCGCCGGGGCGCCGACCTGGCCCCAGTGGTAGCGCGAGGCGTGCGCCATGTGCAGCATGCGGTCGTCGTCCTCGACGCTGCGGTCCTCCTTCTCCAGCAGTCGCCATACCCCGTTGAACAGGTCGACGGCCGTTCGCTGCTCGTCACCCGTCGCACCGGCTGCGTTCTGTGTGTCCTGGTCGGTCATCGCTGTGGTGACTCCGTCCTCGATCAGATGGTCGGTGCGGTGGAGGTCGCCCCGGACCCGGTCCAGGCGTGCCTGGAGCCGGCGCCGGTGCTGGATCAGGACCTGCTTGACCGCGGCCTCGTCGTCCGGCCTGGCCAGACACGCACGCACCTGGTCCAGCGGGACGTCGACCGAGCGCAGGAGCCGCACCAATCGCGCGGGCGCGACCTGCTCGGCGCTGTAGAGCCGGTAGCCCGTGTCAGGGTCGACCACAGCGGGCGCCAGCAGCCCCACCCGGTCGTAGTGCCGCAGCGCCTTCGCGGTCAGGCCGACACGGCGTGCCAGCTGACCGACCGTGATCAGCTCAGGTCCATCCACCATGCCCCGAACCTAGAACCTTGCCCCGCAGGAACCTCAAACGCAGCGCCTAGAACGATGACAGATCATGACGAACAGCTGGAATCGGTGTGAAAAGGGATCCATTGGCGGCAGGCTATGCACTCGCCTCATTTTGTTTGGAGTCCCAAGTGAGTGGGCGCAACCCTCCTGGGCTGTTCCGAGTCGAACCTCCCAGGGAGGCGCGATGGTCGGCAGGACTTGGGAAGCCGGGCGACGGGCGTGGGGGCTGGCGGCCTCGGCGCTGATCCTCGCCCTCGGCGGAGCTGCCGTGCTCGCCGTGCCCTATCACCACAGCCTTTCCACCGTGCGAGCCTACGAGGCCGCACCGCGAACCAGGGGCATCCCTGCCGTGGTCAGAGAGCTGGAGGATCACTCCAACGGTCATGGCGGCGACTACTGGTTGGAGGTCGCGGGTCCCTCGTCGGTATCCGGCAGGATCAGCCTCGACGACTCCGGCCCCGTGTTGTCGAGGCTGCGGAAGGGCGACCGCATCGGGGTGGTCGTCTGGCACGGCCGCCGTACCGACATCACCTTCGACGGGCGCGTTCAGCAGACAGTTGAGGCGCCGACGATGACTCCGGGTCTCTACCTGGGCGTCGGCCTGAGCATGCTGGCCGGCGGCGTGCTCGCGCTGTACACCGCCGTCTGGCTGCGCCGCAGGATGCGTGAGCCGGCCCGGCGCCGCGCCACAAACGGGCTCCCGCTCACCGGCAAGATGATCGCCGGAGCCTGCGCGGTCACCGTCGTGTCCGGCATCGCCACTTCCGACGAACACGAGAGCGACCCCCTCGGATTCGTCGTCACCTGGCTGATCCTCGCCCTCGTCGGCCTCGCCGTGTGGGCGGTGAGACGCCGGATCCGGAACCGACGGCCCGGCTGATGGTCCCAGCGCAGGTCAATCCACCAACTGGGGCCGCTGCAGGCCAACATGCCGGGGCCGTTGAACAACGTCACAGCCATCCGTACCTTCTCTTCGGCTGTCGGTGGTGGCCGACGGGAAGAGGCTGATCGGGTATTCCGGGTCCGGTGTTGCTGCGCCGGTGCGTGGACCGCACAGGGCTCACGCAGGCGCTGGCGAAGGTGCTGCCGTCCAGGACGGCAGTCGGCAGTCGGGACCGTGCGGGGTGCTGGTCCAACTGGCGTGGCGATCGTGCTCGGGGTGGCGAACTCGTCGGAGGCCGAGCAACTCCGGTTCTGTCACGGGCCGTTGTTCGGGGTTGCGGCCTTGGTTTCCACCGCCCGACGCACACTGGTGGCGCTCGACGAGGCCGCCGTGGTGAAGATCGCAAAGGTGCGGGCACGGGTGTGCCGGCAGGTGTGAAGCTGCTGCGTCTGCCGCCTGGCGGCTTCGCCTGGCTGACGGCCCCCGCGGCGTCATGCGGCGGCCCGCCTCGAACGGCCCGCGAACATTGCGGGTGAACTGTCGAGTGGTTCGGCCGCCGAATCCTTCTGATGAGTCGGGCCTAACTCTTGCTTAACCTCGGCTGACACATCCTGGCTGCGCAGCGGTAGGCCTGCTGCTCGGACGAGGAGAGGAGCCGGCCGTGCGCGTGCTGATCGTCGAGGATGAGGAAGACCTGGCCGACATGATCGCTGACGGTCTGCGTGCCGACGGCATGACGCCGGACATCGCGCTCGATGGCGCCAGGGCACTGGAGATGACCGCGGCGGCGGACTACGACATTCTGATACTCGACCGGGATCTCCCCATGATTCACGGCGATGCTGTCTGTCGTTCCCTGAACATCGCGGGGTACCCGGCCCGGATCCTCATGCTGACAGCTGCCGGAGCACTCGAAGACATTGTCGAGGGCCTCGGCCACGGCGCTGACGACTATCTCGCCAAACCGTTCTCCTACCTGGAGCTCGTCGCCCGGCTACGGGCGTTGGGCCGACGCGGTGCGGCCGGCGCACCCATCGTGTTCGAACGCCGCGGAGTGCGTCTGGACACGGTGCGGCGACTGGCCGAGCGGGACGGAAGGCTCTTGCGTCTCACAGCGAAGGAGTTGGCGGTTCTCGAAGCTCTCCTGGCGGCCGATGGTGGTTTGGTGTCCACCGCTGAACTGATCGACATCGTATGGGACGGGGAAGTCGACTCGTCGAGCAGTGTCCCCAAGGTGACCATTCATCAGTTGCGCCGCAAACTGGGGAATCCTCCCCTGATCGAAACGTCTCAGGGGCTTGGATACCGGATATGAAGCGAACCCTTCCGCGTTTGAGGATTCGCGTCAGGCTGGCACTCATGAATACAACGGTATTCGTGGTCGGCGGCATCATGCTCTTGACGACGACGTGGCTGAGTGCGCGTCACATCATCGAATCCAACAGCTGGATCATCGTCGACAACATTGCAGCGACGCAGGCCGTACCGTCGGTCGGTGAATCTTCAGCGGTGCCGGATCAGCCCGAAACGACCGAAGAGTCGGCTGCTCATGCCGCGGCCCTTGAGCGGTTCACTTCCTTCCGTGACGATGTACTCGCCGATCTGGCGAAGAGCTTGATTCTCATTCTCGCCGTACTCGCCGTGTTCTCCCTCCTGACCACCCTGTGGATCGCCAGACGAAGCCTCGCCAGGATCGGAAAGGTCACCACTGCCGCTCGTCATATCGGGAACGAGAATCTTGATGCCCGTCTGCACCTCGTGGGGCCGGAGGACGAGGTGAAGGAACTCGCGGACACCTTCGACGAAATGCTGGACCGCCTGGAGCGCAGTTTCACCGACCAGCGGAGATTCACGGCTCATGCCTCACACGAACTGCGCACCCCGCTCACGCTCCAGCGTGCCGCCCTCGAAATCCCTCTCGCCCACGGCCGCGTGCCCGCTGATCTCCAGCCCAACATGCGGCGCGCGCTGGCGGCCACGGACCGCTGCGAACGCCTGCTGTCCTCGCTGCTGGCACTGGCGCGCGGGGAGAGCGGGGCACTGCAGCACCGCATCGTCGACCTTGCCGATCTCGCCCGTACGGCCGTGGCAGACGTCAACGCGGAGGCGGAGAGCGCAGAGGTGGCCGTTCAGGCGTGGCTGCGCGCGGCACCGCTGTCCGGCGATGCCCCGCTCCTCGCTCAACTCGTCGCGAACCTCGTGACCAACGGCGTACGTCACAACCACGCCGGAGGAACGGTGTAC
>Ga0307507_10012994_pt1 | contig 10190 bp, 13 predicted proteins | sample 7_EM_MG_FD_207223 | JGI IMG/M metagenome (GOLD analysis project Ga0307507, IMG submission 207223) | Populus trichocarpa ectomycorrhiza microbial communities from riparian zone in the Pacific Northwest, United States - 7_EM | ecosystem: Host-associated > Plants > Roots > Unclassified | place... | reverse complement strand
TAGAGTTCTGATTAGTTAAGAAACTATAAACTTGAGGCGCAGCAATAGAACAGAAATTAAATTTATTGAAGGTCCTGTGGACATTACAGTTGATCCTTTAATTTAATATATTTCTACCCTACTTCCGTAGCAAGCACTTCACCATTCACAACAGGATCAGACTCACCTCTCTGCAGAAGGCCAATGTGAGGCAGAAACAGCAAGAACATAGGATTTGCCTCAACAAGGCGATTGAAAGAGGTAGGAAGGAACTTGTGGAGACTGCTAAGCAATTGCACATGGAATTCAGCCAGCACAACAAGACGTGGTTCTATCGGCAGCTGGTACAAACTTCATCCAATGAGAGAAAGACCAGGAAAGTCAACAAATGGAATGCCTATTTCTGTAGCGAAGTCAAGCATTTGAATGAAGGTTATTTTTTTCATCCTTTGTAGTCTTGTTGTCACTAATCTAAAACATAGACTTACCTGTCGGTCAGAAGAAAAAGGCATCAGCGCTTGCTTCGTCAATCAAAACTACATGAAATGCAATGTCATATGATGAGCAGAAGAAGGTAACCAAGGACCTCGTCAAGGAAATTGAGGAGCTCCGTGAAATGAAGAAGTTGTCAGTTCACAATGTACCAATTGAAGCATTCCATGACACAACAAACTCATTAGGGTCCATCGAAAAACAGGTGAGCCTTTTAAGTGTGCAGTGTAATCCGTTGTCTCATATCTCAGATGCATGCCCTCCATGCATGGACAGGGACCGAAATGATTTTCATAGCTGTTCGTTCTGACGTCACAGATTACCTGTGTCCCTTGGTGTCCACAACTAGTGAGCATGGTGTTGATTTCATTCGCCTTGCCACGAAGTCAGATCTCACTACATTGGCTCTTAGATATGAGGCTTACTGTCTGTTGGGGATTGAAGGTAGGTTTTTGGTATATCTTTACCAGTGTATAGTCTCTCATGAAGGTTCCCTCTAGGAGTTGCTTGGAACCATGTTCAACAGATCCTCCACCTCAAGAGTGAGACAGCTGCTCTCATTCTCTTCCGTCTGCGTGAGTCTTCAATTGATTTGTTTGGTATTACTATCTAATTCTGATGCCAATTTTGACAAGGCCATAACCAAAAAGCATGGCATTGTCTGCGAAGGTTGGCCCCTCCAGAAATTTTGCTCTCCAAGTGACCTCAAGTGCAAGAACAAGGTTCAAGTCCTCTTCAATGCTTGGAGTCAAGGTTCAGCAAGATTCCGCTTGCTTAGCAACAAAGAATGGGAGGAGTGGTCAAATGCTCAGTTCCAACGGCAGCTAGCAGTGACGACTGGCCCTGCTGCCAAACATCAGGAACCCGGAGCTGAACTCCCAGTCAATGAAGCTACCATCATTGTCACCGAACCCTCGAGCACGATGCCAGCGATTGCTGATGGCGACCCTGTCACTAACAGCAAAGTCCAGCCCAGGCTTGCCAGCGAGCCTTCATTACAACCCAGAGCTGCATGTAATCCCCCTGTTCAGTCAATTCTGCCTGGTGACCCTGACGCTCTTCGCTCTTCAAAATGTGCACGTATTTCTGAGGACATAGCATTCGTCAATACAGGTGTGACTGATAGGGATGGGAATGCAGTCATCATTCCCGGTCGCAAACCCCGTAAGCAACGTAGTGATAAAGGCAAACCTCAGGGCCTGCGAAAGGGCAAAGAGAATATGTCGACTCTCAATTCTACTATGTAGCAAGCCTAATTTTTGCCCTGTTTCTGCTTGGACTTCACAATCTCACATTTATATTGCCTATCTATGTCTATTCTTGCTAAGGTTGCGTTCGGACATGCCATCAGTGTGACATCCAAAAAGGGACTCACCGTTGATTTGATCGATAAATGATAGATAGTGCAAATTTCTTGAACGCAATGCTGTCTGAAGATGCAAAAAAGAAAATAATCACTGCAACAGCCTATTTTACCCATCTAATTGGGATTGCAGCTGTTCTTTACATGGAACCTAACTACTGGAAACAACCCTATCATACCTCTGCTCTCAGTGGTGAAGCTTGGATCCAGGAATTGATAAGAGGTCATCCTGACAGGATATTCAATGAGTTGGGCATGCGCTTGCATGTCTTTCTTGCCTTTGTATCCCATCTACAGCTTGTCTGTGGATTTCAGACCATGATATTGGCTCCTTTGTCGTCGGTCCAAGTCACTCCAGTGTGGTCCATAATTGCCTGGATAGCACAATAGATACAGCGGAGCTAAATACAAAGTTAATGACGGTATTTTGTATGTAAAATGCCATTTCGTACCACGTTCCACTTGTTTTGGCACACCTTGGCTGTTTTTGGCCCACCTCGCGTCCGAAATGGTTCAACTTCAGCCGCAGCTTGCTCGAAAGTGGTCATTTTGAAATTTCCACCATCACTGCTGCTGCATGCTCAGAGAGAAAGAGAATGAACCTAGTTTCATCCTGTGGTGTCCAATAGACATGGTCTGTCGTCATCTTGTTCGAAGTGCGCTGTGCTGGCAAGATTGACAGGCAGGTCACAGTATCGTCACACATTTTCATTGATCATATGACAAGAATGTGGCTACATTCTCATCACATTCTTGTGTCCGAATGCAGCCTAATATACTTGTTGCTACTGGACATGTGTGTGAAGCTGTGTGAAGAGAGCAGGAGATCAATATTGGGAAGGGTCTGACAGGTTATGCCATGCAGAGTGATCTTCCGAATCACCGGAGTGACGGGATGTCAAAATGACAGGGGACATGCAGTGTGGAAAAGAGGAAGGACAGTGCATCAGGGACCTGAGAGCAGTGGGAAGGGATGAGCATCTTCATCGCAGACAGCGACTGCAACGCTAGCGAATGCTGTGGACAGTGACGTTGACACTGGGTGAGAACAGTATTGATGGGCGCCGACAGGCATGGAAGGCAGTGGGCGCTGATGGCTAAGTTGATGGGCGCTGTCCTGGTGCCTGACTGCCAGAGGGGCATTCCAGGCAAGGGGGCACCAGCATCTGAAAAAAATATGCGGTGTCGATATTTTTTTAAGGGAACTTTGGCTGGACTATGTCAGGAACTGGATGTTCTAGGTCAACAGATAGGGTTTGGCCTCAGGGTATTGCTCTGTGCCCCTACAGACCACCTGTACCCTGATTTCAGAAGGAGGCATAAAGTCTATAGCAAGATGTGGACTGAGAGTCCACCAGAGGGGACACTAGAAAGAAGGACTGAAACCTATTTGATTTCAAGCTAAGGAAACTAGGGAGAACTATCTACTGTATATATACTAGTAAGAACAATGTACAGTAGATGACAATAGGATAATGGAAAGGGACAATAGGACAATAGAGGGACAATGGAAAGGTATTGTAAGGACAATACACAATGGGGAAGAACAATGGGAAGGGACAAAGGACTGGAAGGACGTCCTGACCGTATAACATCTTCGAATAGGTTTAGAGGACTAGTCGAGTGGACCTTAGTCAATGAGCGCGCATGTCGGTCGAAGGCGAACTATGTTGTACGCCTTGGCACGGCGATAGTCTTGCGGTACTTGGGACTTAGTCGAAAAGTCGAAAAGGTGATTTTGGTGGGTAGCTGAGCTAGGGGCGTATCATCCTCCTTCTTACTGAACTTGTGACTGTCCTCAGTCACGGCATGATAGTCGACTTGGTGTCGTGCGGATTACGTAACCATCGATAAGAAAATTTTCGCCCAAGTCGTACGTAGTTTGTATTGTCCTTCAACTGCTTTATCCAACCAATCTGCTTTATGACAATGTCTTCTGATACCGCCGTACCTGTTACTGCCGAGGAATGTGCCTACTACCTGGTGACTGCTATGCTGTCAACGGCCTTTGATTACGATCGAGAAGGCGATCCCAAGTTGTGGTGGTCGACCTTCTTTCCTCCCTTCGTAAGTTGTTAGGTTCCTTTCGATATACTTTTCTAACTCGGTCGGTTGACCTAGATTACGTGGATCAATGCCGCGTACAAATGCTTTGTTTACAAACTTCGCTTGAGCTTTTCTGTACTGAAGATCAAGGCGATCGAAGCAGCGATTGCGAACTTCCTTCCTTGTCTCGGTGTTCCAGATTGTAGGCGATGGCAAGCTCTTCAAGTGGCGATCAGGCGTATGCACGATATAAACATTGAGCAGGGGATTTCGAGCGAGAGCGTATGTCTTGGGATTGAGGCTTTACAAGATGTTGAGAGTGAGATGAATGTGGATGAGGGAGATGCAGCTGGACGTAGTCGAGAGGTATCGCCAAGCAAGGAAAGTGGTGGGTCGAAGGTGGTGTCGCCGATTCGTCGAAACTTGCAGCATTCTGTAAAGGCTGAGAAGGTTCGTGCTATGGACGAAGACGAGGACAACAAGAAATGGCACCTTACATTCAGTGTTTGACTTCATAAACCAGCCCAGAAACTGATTAAAAGTTGATGTTACTATTTTTTTTCAGCCTCCAGCTGCACCATCATTGTACACCATTCCTTACTATGCAGCTGAGTTCATGCTTTGTGGTATATTCTTTCTAACTCAGCTCACTCAGCTAGACCTATGATCCATGGCATTTGCTCATATGTTTGTAACCACAGTTATAACTACCTGTTCACTACCATATGTGGGGGGGCTGTGAGGAGGTGATATGAATCTCACAGCAGATGAATAATCCATCAGCCTGCTGCAACAGTAACGCCAGTTCAGGCTCATCCTTTAATTCTGGGAGTGCTTCCTGCAGGTACTTCTCGGTGTCTTTGGTTACCAATCTTTACTTGTGAAAAAGTGATAAAAAAAGTAATAGTTTCAGCTGTTTCCGTGACAGTACTTTATGGTGAATTCTGAACAGCAGTACATAGTGTTGTTTAAGTAGTTGTTACAGTGCGTGCTGAGGGACAAGGCAGGCAGATAAGGACGTGGCTTCAACTTATGTGTTGCGCCTTCGCTTGGCGCTAAGTCCTAATTTGCGGGTCGGGTAGAGTGCAACGACGGACGGAGCAAGGGGATCGGAAAACGTAGTTGATAATCAGACTGAAGGAAGTACAGCGGGTCGTACTAGGTTTATATAGTAGTATACGTAAGCTAAATGATGGTGGATAGATATAACCGAAGAATGTGAGAGAAAGAAAAGCGGGATGAGATAAAAATGGAAAATGGAAAATGCTGACACCGATGCACTTGCGTAATGCCCCTAGCGCCCATGGTTATGGCGTTCCGCAAGTAAGCGCCGCAAAGGAAACGCGGCTGGTATATGACGCATACAGAACGGAAGCAGAGTTGTGTGCCGGACCGCGTATAGTGTGGGAGCAGAATGTGTTGCCGGTTCGCGGATATTGCCGAGTGGCACAGTACGTGACAGTACCCCCCTCTTAAGGCCGAGCCCACGTAGGCCATTGATGACTAATGCACACAGGCCCGTTAAAAACTTTTGTTGTTCTGGATAAGTCCTCTTATCATTCCTATCATCACCATCAGCATGAACCCCAAACAACTTCACGCGCAGCTCGAGCAGCAATGGCTAGAGAGTGCAAGAAGGAAGGCAGAGGCGGAGGCAGCTGAGGCGAAGCGGAAGGCAGACGAGGAGGAGAGAGAGTCCTGAGAGAAGGCGGAGGAGGATAGGATCCTCTGGGACATCACGGAAGCTGAGGAGAGGGCGCGTTTGCAACAGCTGGCAGATGAGAAGGCGCAGGCGGAAGCGGCTGTGAAGGATGCAGCGGAGAGAGTGGCAGCGAAGGTGGCGGCAGAAGTGGCAGCGGCGGAGGAGAAGCGGCGGGAGTTGGCGGATGCGGCGGGGTGTGCAACAGCGGAGGCGGAGGAAGCGAAAGAGAAACAGAGGGTGTTGGATGACAGTGAGTATAAGAAGTTAATAAGAGAGAAAAATAAATACTAATGCAAGGGTGCACCGGCATCAGAATGCCAGATGTAGACCCAGTTAGTTAGTCCAGCCCCAGCCCGTGAAAAAAAATTTTGGAACCCACGAATTTTAGGTGAAATCTGAGCCTAATTTGAAGTTTATGTAATCATATTGACCATATTTGGGTTAGGTGATGACACCTCTCGTCTCTCTGATGTCGTCGGTATGTAGTAATTCATAATTCTAAAGGATATGTTCTAATTACAGCAACTGCAAGCAACTGGGGGATGACCAAGCCCTTCTCGATGCAGAGGGATATGCAATCTGTCCTGATTGTGGAGCTCGCATACATTGTGGCACCGTTGGGCTTCCAAATCTTGAAAAGCAACACCGGAGGACAAAGGTCTGCCTAGAAACCAAAGCGAAAAGAGATAAAAATACGAAACAGAAGAAAAATGGAAGCCTCTTCAGCTTTTTCAACCACACAAAGCCAAGCTTAGTGCCTTCGTCAATATCCAGTGCACCACTGATACAGAGTTATGCATTACCTCCAGAGACAGGACTTGGTAGTGCCGCCACACCAAGAGAGCCAAGGGTGGTCAATTCATTCCTTGAAAAACTCAACAACCTTGCGAAAAGCCTACCAGACACAATCCCAGTGGCATCCACAGGCGACGTACTTGCCAAGTTTGGGCAAGATCCAGCAAATTTCGATGATGAAGCATCCAGCGTGGACAACCTGTGGGAGGAGGAGATTAATCCACAGTTGAAAAGGGTTCTAGGTTGGGGAACTGAAGGGAACATGAAAGTGTTGATTCAACGGGGGAAAAAAGGAGTTGAAGGACTGGCAACTTATGCAACGTACTTTGTTGAGAAACGGGGCATAAGTGAGAGCCTGTTTGAGGGAAAGCTTTCACATTTGGTGTTGGCCCTGGAAGAAATGTGCTTTAGGAAACCTTTTGTCGTAACTCGGGAACTCACCACCTGAGCAGTATCAATGAATCCAGACCTCTTGCTGCCTCCGAACTAGAGGAGAATCATGCTCACAAACACGTCATGCCTGTTATCGACCTCACAGCAACACCTGAGCCCGAAGAACTACCGGTCGTGATTGTGTTGGACGAGTTCGAGTTCGAAGACAGTCTACAACCAACAAAAGCATCAGCAAATGTGTGCCAGGGATTCCTAATGGTATTTTCAAATGGGAAGTCTCCACATACTGCATACCTGTTTGCTCTACATGACACATTGGTCCTTCCATGGGACTATTCGATACGAAATGGTGTAATGACCCTATTTTCCCGGACTTGTGCTGCACTTGCGGATGAGGGTCTGCAATTATGTGGACCATGTCAGCTACTATCGAAGAACGAGACTCTGGAGAGGATTCTTACCCGGATGGACGATGGAGTTAGTGAAAATGCTGGATATGCATACTATGGTTTCTCGGCACTATCAGAGGTCCTTCGGCGCAGAACGCAGCAACTTCGTATCTCCGAGTTGCGAGGGCTCAACCAAGCTAAAAAACTCCTCTCGAAAGCAACAGTGCTCTTTGACCAAAAGCGTCTGTTGATGGCCATTGCGAGTGGAGAGGTCAGTCGGGTTGACCGTGTCCTCAGCATTGGACTTCGACAAAAGAAGGGCGTGCGAGGGCTTCTTGCATCATATGTCGCTGCAGCAGAGGGTCACTACCATCCAAGAAGCTTTACAGAGGAGGAAGACATGAAGGCCTTACTTCTTTGGAAATTGGGGGGGAATCGCATTGCTCAAATCAACCATCGCGCAAGTGGAGCACCAAGTGTCCCGTACCTGAGAACCCGCTCAACCGTGCCTCCAATCGTTTCTTCGCATAAATACCCCATGGTACTCGAAGTCCAGACGAACGTAAATGCTACACTTCATAGCATTCTCGATGTGGTTCATAGCCACATCAAATCAAAAGTCCTTCATGCGGTCTTGATGTTCGACAAGCTTGCAACAGAAAAACGCATCCACTGGGACCCGAAGACCAACTTCTTCCTTGGGGTGTGTAGGCAGCATGCAAGCAGGACGTCGATGGAGTTTATAAATGAGGGGGATATGGAGGAATTGTTTCAATGTCTTGACGACGGGGACGTGCATTATGCAGCAGAGGTGAGAAAGTTCCGGAGTAACATTTGCTTCCGCTTCAATCTATTTTAGGTCACCGTTGCGGCATTGGGAATTTTATGCAAGGACAATCGTATATACCCAGGTCGGCCTGTCCTCGTATCCGGAGATTGCAAGCGAGAAACAGGTGAAGAACATGCCAAAGTAATTCAAACCGTTCTTGATGGCGTGAACAACCTCCAAGAAACGACAAGACTCCGGATTGTTTCCATTGCATCTGACAGAGAAAGCCGCCGAGGCGCTGCCTTTATTCTCCTTACCTTCAAACATCACCTATCATCTGATTCGCCAATATATCCTCTTCTGAAACCTTTAACTTTTCTGGATCTCCACATTGGGGATGACGATCTCACTTGCGACAAAGACTGGAAGCACATTTTCAAACGTTTTCGCAACCTGCTGCTCCGCCATCAAGGAGTTGTAATAAATGGTTTTCGAATCACACCTGGAATCCTAAAGGATCATTTTAAGCCTAGCGGATTATCTGCAGACCACGTCCGATCGCTTTTCAATCCAGAAGACCAACAAGATGTCAAGATGGCTTTTGATATGTTGAAGGATATCTGGACACTTCCCTGCATATCTGAAAACCCTCATCCCGGTATTCGAAGGGCTCATGAGGCAGTTTGGACACTTGGGAAGCTTCTATACCATATGGTATTTCCCTATTTATGTGTTGACCTTTCGCTTTCGGAGCAGATTGAGCATCTCAGCGCCGCAGCCCATCTTGCTCTCGCCCTCTACAAGTTGGGTGGGAAAGACTTCATCCCAACAAACCTTTACATCGATCTCATGATCATGATTAAAAATGTCTTGTTCTGTGTCGCAAAGGCCAAAATCGACGATCCTAACGGGGAATTATGGATTATTCTCTTGGCAACCGACCGCCTGGAAGAACTTTTTGGGATCCTTCGTACCATGGTTGGAAATGACACGAATTTGGATGTACTGCAGCTTGTTTGTCGACTCGCTGGAACAACGGAGGTTTCTAACATACTTGCCAAGTATCCCCACTGGGACCAAGCTCTCCGACGGCTCAAGCTTCCAGCATTATCACGAGAATCAAAAGAGATTCCCGACAGTGCCGACCACATCAAGCCTTCCTCGTGGAGGGATAACGTCATGGTCAATGATGTTTCACTCCAAACCTCGTGGAACCGTGGCAGGTGTCTCGTTGAGGATGAAACAACTGTTGTCACACCAATCTTCACCGAAATGGAGAGAACACCAGGGGTCAACCTTCTTGCACCTCTTGGGGTACTCTTGTTTAATGTCCCCTTTGCAGCAGACGATATCGACGAAAGTCTGGAATACCCTGTTCCATCTACCATTCCCCCCTCTCAGTCAACAAATTCAAATCTGGACCGAACCCAGGATTCAGAGTCCCGGATGGAAGTCGAAGATACCTTGCACGAACTTGCAGCCTCAGAAGCAGCGGTACATGATGCTCACATGACGGAAACAGAAGTCAGACATACGATACTCATTAATGGTACCAGTATGGCCAAATCTCGTGCTCTTGCCCGGTATAGCAAGTTCTGAAAGCACACTGGCTCCACGGATCGCTTGAGGCAGGTTCAAGATGTGGAGCGGTACATTAAGAATAAGAATCTTGACGCGCACATTGATAGGCCACTTTCCGATTTCACAACTGATGACACCAACGTTCTGGTTATCTCAGACCCCATTGTCACCCTCATTTATTCAGAGAAGTTGTTCTGGATGTGCATTGGTGAAGTAAACAATATACGAATTGACGGAAATTTTGCAGCTTCAGTCCCAATTGAAATGCTCGACGAGAATACTGTCACAATTTCATATCAAATGCTTGGTCTACGCCCGGCAACAACGGATGACGATCCCAAGGGGGTCCGGGAATCAGAATCCCGGACCGGTACCCGGTTAGTTAGTCCAGGTCACAGGCCCAAAAAAAAAATTCCGACCCCTCTGCAAACAGGTTTTAAAACAGATTTTAAAAAGTTTTAACAATAAATATTCACCACTAAACTATTTAATACATTACATACAGCTGTAGAAAATGAAAAAGAGGTCAATTTGCAGTAAAATAGTTGTAAAATAGTGCTAATATGAGGCTAAATCATGATTGAGGCCAACAGCTAAGAAAATATCACAAACCTCTATAAGTATTGTCTTACTTGTGTTCTGCTGGAAATGAACAGTTATATACACAAAATTGGGTTTGTG
>Ga0307507_10012993_pt1 | contig 10190 bp, 14 predicted proteins | sample 7_EM_MG_FD_207223 | JGI IMG/M metagenome (GOLD analysis project Ga0307507, IMG submission 207223) | Populus trichocarpa ectomycorrhiza microbial communities from riparian zone in the Pacific Northwest, United States - 7_EM | ecosystem: Host-associated > Plants > Roots > Unclassified | place... | reverse complement strand
CTTCAAGATGGCCTCACACTCTTCCCCCTAGTCCTCCACCCCCCCTCTCCAACGGGAACAGAAATCTCCCCCCCCTAGCTCATGAGAAAAACATACCAGGCCCTTTGCAACTGTGCTAAGAAGATGCTCCTCCAAGACTGGGCCACCCATGCGCCCACTCCCCCATACTACGACAATCCCCCCTCCCTCTCCCCACATCCATTCATGGGTTTAGGGAAGTTTGTGGCAGGGAGGATCTACCAAATGAGAGCGGCAAAGAGCTACCTGGCCGCCCAGCCCTCCTGGTTTGACAAGAGCCCTAACACAACCTGCCCCTGATGCGGAACGGAACCGTAGTCCTTCAAGCATGCCATCCTTGCCTGCCCTGCCCAGTCAGAGGCCAGGAACCTACTACTGAGAGAGGTCTCCTCCCTTGGGCACGACGCCGCACTATGGACGGATCCGGACCTCATTCGAGCCCTTGATGAATACATCTCTGAGAGGAAGACTGGCTTCCCGCCAGCTATGATCTACGATCTCCCCGACCCCTCACCCCACCCCAGCCCCCCCCGGACCCCACCCAAAGAGCCGACTTTGCATTTTTAGCGTAGTTTGTTTTTTTTTTTGCTAGCTTCCTTGCGTGTATATTTCCTTGCAAGAAATATGAAGTTTGTTTCGTGTTAAATTTCCTTTTGCAAAAGCTTTGAGCGGGACTTAAGTAGGCAAATGGTTTTGGTCTAAGTATACTTTCAGGTACCGAGGAGGAATAGGTTTACAGTTTCTTTTGTGTTTTTGTTATGATTTATAGGTTTTATTTTTGCCATAGCTAGCGCTGCACAAAGCTTCTTGTAACTAATAACAATGAACGCATGCTAATAAAAGAAAAATAAAAAAAAGAAATAAAAAAGGCATGGGATTTGGGTCACGAACCATCTTCCTTACACACCCAGCCATTGAAGTCTCAACACCATGAGAATTCATCGTCAACATCCACCACCCCCGCACTCTCAGTTAGCTGCACCCGCACTTGCCGTGAGCTGCACCCCCCCCCCTCGCGCCTTACTTCCCTTATCAGGTCCTTAGGCCGTGGCGTCCTTGTTTCTAGGGGTCGTTTGGCTCTACTCCCCCCTATCTCCACTCGCGCTTCGCTGCCTCACTTAGCGCTCGCACGGTCGGCAACACCCTCTCGCCCATGTTACAGACGGCTGGGACCACAGTTCGCAGTAGGAGAAAACGTTTCAACAGACTACGGTCGATTTCTCTGATCTCTTCACCTTCACTAGAGGCTGCCTAGTCAGACATGCACACGGTTACCGATAGTTTCCACCGCTATTGGGTCTACTCATCCTCTCCCCCTTCAGGTCTCGTCCTGTTGCTCGGTTACAGCTACAATCCACTCACTTGGCTGGCACCCTACTGCCCCTTCGCCTCACCTTGCGATTTCTCCATGGTCGCGCCCCTCGGTTACCCTCAGTGGTTGTATTGGACTGCCTTGGTGGTGGATGACAACCCCTTGGGTTCATGAGGAATGCTTGCAACGCCGCAACTGTTTTATGTGGCCCCCCGTGCCCCCATTCTTCTTCTTTAATTGTCGGTTACTTTGGGTTTCATCAGTGGTTATAACAATTAAATATTTTGTTGTTGGTGTCTACAGCAAGGGTTTGCCTGTTGATTCATCCCCGTGTATTTATTTGATTTCCTTGTTCCGCCCCTTTAGTCGGAGTTTGATTTCTTATTTTGTGCCGCTGGTGTGCGGTTGGTCTTGTACCAGAGAGACCCTGGGTTGATGGCTTTTTCCCTGGCGCCAGGTGGATAAGTGGGGATGGGGTTTTTTCTTTACCATAGCTAGCGCTGCACGTAGTCTTTGTTCCTAGTAGTTGTTTAATACAAAGCACATGATATAAAAAAAAAAGACAAAAAAACAGCATGGGATTTGGGTCACCCGGCGATTGAAATCTCAACACCATGAGAATTCCTCGTCAACATCCACCACCACCGCACTCTCAGTGAGCTGTACCCGTACTCTCCGTGAGTTGCATCCTCCCCCTTCCGCCTTACTTTCCTTATCATGTCCTTGGGCCCTGGCGTCCTTGTTTCTAGGGCTTGTTTGGCTCTATCACTCACTCTCTCCGCTTGGGCTTCGCTGCCTCGCTTAGCGCTTGCACAGTCGGCAACACCCACTCGCCCCTCTTACACACGGCTGGGACTACAGTGTGTAGTAGGAGAAAACCTTTCAACAGGCTAGGGTCGATTTCTCTGTTCTCTTCACCTCCGGTCGAGGCGGCCTAGTCAGACCTTCACACGGTTACCGATAGTTTCTACAGTTATTATGTCTACCCCTCCTCTCCCCCGACAAGGTCTCGTCCGGTTGCTCGGTAACAGTTGAAATCCACTCCCTTGGCTGGCACTCCACTGCCATTTTACCTTACACCACCCTCGCAATTTCTCCACGGTTGCACCCCTCAGTTATCCTCAGTTGTCGTATTGTACTGCCTTGGTGGCCGATGTCAACGCCTTGGGTTCTTGAGTAATTGTTGCACGGTCGCGCTGCTTTTGTGGCGCATAGCTTTATTGTAGTAGCCTCCTGCACCCTATTGTTCTTCCTTCATTGTCGTTTCCTTTAGCTTTCATAAGTGGTTATAACAATTATTTATTTTGTTGTTGGTGTCTACGGCAAGGGTTTTCCTGTTGATTCCTCCCCATGTATTGATTTGATTTTCTTGTTCCGTCCTTTTAGTCGGACTTTGATTTCCTATTTTGCGTGGCTGGTGTGGCTGTTGGTTCCAGACCAGAGGAATGTGGGTTGATGGTTTTTTCCCTGGCACCTGTTGGTTAGATATAGAAGGGTTTTTCATGCCATAGCTAGCGCTGCATGCACTTTTTGTACCTAGAAGAAAAAACACATTGAAGATGAAAAAAAAAAAAGATGAAAAAAAAAAAGGCATGGGATTTGGGTCACGAACCATGTCCTCTACACACCCGGCGATTGAAATCTCCACACTATGAGAATTCGGCGTCAAGTCCACTCTCACACTCTCTGTAAGCTGCATCCACACTCTCCGTGAGCTGAACCTTTCCCCTCCCGCCTTACTTCCCTTATCATATCCTTGGGCCCTGGCGTCCTTGTTTCTAGTGGTCGTTTGGCTCTGCTCCCTCCTTTCTCCGCACGTGCTTCGCTGCCTCGCTTAGCAGTTTGCAAGGTTGGCAACCCCTTTCTTTGGTCAATGGGTCGGTCGCAGTATCGGATTATTGTCGAAGCAGTGGCCACGGTGGCTCTGCTCCCTGGTATTGCAGTATCTCCTTGGATCCCGGTTCTGTATGGTCGGCATCGTCGAAACGTCATGATCTCGTTTCGGTCCTCCCTCCAACGTACTTCTACTTGATTGGGTACACCCCGCCCTCCCTCACTTCGTCTTCGTCCTGTGGCTCCGTTACAGCCAACACCCCCCACCCGTCTCGGTCGCTTTGGCGTCCGGCCACCATTCACCTCGCTTCCTCCTAGGACTCGGGGATTCTCTCGGCCTAACCCGCCACACGTTCTACTATCAGCCCCGCGATCTGGTCTATATGGCCCCGGTACTATTACCCTCGAGTCTAGTTGTGTTCGACAATGTTTGCAGCTAGGGATCGTTTAAGGCCTTCGCGGCGTATGGGCTTCCTCTGGTGCTTCTTCTACAGATTTGGGTTTTTTTGGTTTTTCTCAGTGTTGGGTTCTTTCTCGGGCTTGAAGTAGATGCTTTCTTTTGGTGACGAGTTTCATGTATATTTTGTTCTAGTTTTCAGCGCCCGGGCGCTTGGTACGGGTTTTAGACCAGGGGTTTTCTCTCCCACGGTTTCCACCGACTCGATGACAGGTTGGACTGGGTGGAAGTTTGTTGCGGCCATAACCATCGCGGTTACATGCTATTTCTCTAGTTCTTGCTTCGGCCTTCGGCCTCAGCGAGAAACAAAATTTAAAATATGAAAGGAAAAGAAAAAAAAGAAAAAACAGAAAAAAAAGGCATAGGATTTGGGTTCTTCATGGAACCATCTAAGTTCTTTCATACACTATACTTTCAATACAAAGATCTTTATCTACCAAGCTTTCAGGAATCAAGACACGACGGTCTTATATGAGCCTAGCGATCGAAGTTGGTAGATAGGAGTCAACGCACTAGCTATCGCAACAGCTATCGGGCTAAGAAGAAGTGATCGTCAGGAGACTCTCCGTTACCTGCTGCAAGTATCACCCGAAGAGAAGCGGATTGTAACACTAACCGATACTTGTTCTGGCTAGATTTTGCTTAGCCTCTTACATTAGTGACACCCATCTCGCTGAACCTTTTCACCTAGAGTTGGGATGACCATAATACCTGACGATGTCAAGATCATGTCCATAATCTTGAACAAGCAGAAAACCCTTGTTTAAAGGCGAATATTTTCTTTTAATACCGCGTGATCGTCAATGTTATTCCCAACCCCGCCGCTCAGTGCTAGCATATAAGACCTGCCGCGTCCATTGAACATAACCACAGATCCCTAATCTTCGCAACACCACAGATACATTCCCTTGAACTACCTCCTAATTCCTTTTGTGCATAATGTTGATTAACCGTTCAGCATTCCACCATGTCTAGACAACCGCAAGCCAATTCACATAGCCAGCCGACCCCGTGAGTAAGAAATCTGAACCGAGGTAGATGCCAAGTGGTACCCGATAGCATACGATTAGCGAGATCGATGTCGGCAAGGCAACAAGACCGATCCCGCAGCTTACCGAGCCAAGTGCCGAACGAGTAGCCATGGCATGTACGCCCTGCACCACCAAACCCAACCTGAATACTTGAAAGACCACCAAAGCGCCCCCGGTGAAGGACAATACAAAGCACACCCTATACCGATATTGAGACAGAATCTGACGCACAAGTACCAACGGAAACAATTCATCTAGGCGATGATCGCAGTGATGAGTATCAAGACTCTCGCAGATCGAATCAGACTCAATCAGATACTGAGCCACACGCGGAAGACCATGATATTCCAGATGGTACTGGAGAAGGGCAGAGTCACCAGTCACGAACAGCGGACAAACAAACAAACAATCGGGCATTGACTGTGTGAGTTTCGACCACCTCCGGATTCCAGGAGGCAGTACTCGTTCGGCGGACCCCAGTAGCTCAAGGACGTATAACGTCCGGTAGAGCGTATACTCCGCCAGTGCTCCCGTTATTTAATTGTAGCCCCATATTCATCCCCACTGGCTACTGACAGTGCCACTATGTCGGGAGTTAGAAGTTTGAGTCCAGCCGGCAACTCAAGTAGGCCACGCACAGAGGACCTCTGGCCGGGTACCTAATTACGGCGAAATACACTGAGAGGAGTAGCGAGGCCTGTCATAACGTGGGCCAGAGCTCTCATTCTCTGGTGCCGCCTGTTTGTTCACCCACTCTCAGGCACAATTACTTTGAGGTCTGAGGTACAAGGTGCTTGGCTTAAGGCGCTCAATTATATAGCTGATGCAGGAAATATGGAGGCCTCAGAGCAAAACAGAAAGATAGTAAGCGGACACAGATACCCAGGCATGATGGCCCCCTGAAGCCGGGTATAGTACTAATTCTGAAAGATACGCAATAGACACTCTGGGGTAAAATCCCATTTTGTTTCCCACATTAAAGATGAGATCGGAAATTATACGAGCTTCAGCATGATCCCAAGGCGATTGCGCACCGGATGGACTACCAGCTGGAAAAGGATAGATTTATGTGCTCTGCAAATGGATAGGAGGTTGGTGCACCCTAGTTGGACAACTTTCTTTCAATAACTAACAGGTATTACACTGCCCACAGAAATTGACATTTCGATTCGGGGCGCCCCAGATTCCCAAGGCCATAGGGGGTAAGTACTTCAGAGCCAGGAAAATGCGTGGGATTGTCAAACCTGATTTTCTTGGGCATATCAACGGCACCATGATTTGCTTAACCTGTATAATCCTTTGTCATACCCTATGAGCATGGCAAACAAGAGTATATAAGCAATCAGGCGAGTTCAAGCCTGACGCGGTAGGAGGTTAGCCAGAACCCAAACCCACCTCGGATTCTCCTGGAGGCTAACATGATCTGAACCACTAAAGACCATTTTGCCAGGCAAACTCGGACATGGGCCGATTGCCCAGACTGGGTACAGGCGATAATTCTGGACAAGATTCGTGGGATCGTCCGGGCAAAGATGGAGAAGGAGCAGTGCGAGCGACAAGACTGCCGTTATGGGTATACCGACCATGGGGCAGCGGTAGCTGCTAAGCTGCAGAGTCAGACATCCTGCCACACTACCCCAGGGCCAGCCCACCAAAGCCAAACTCCGAGCGATGGGGTTGTGGTAGCCGCCGAGCTGCAGAGTCAACCATCCAGGCAGGCTACGCAACGGCCAGCCCACCGAATTCAACTCCGACCAGCCGGCCCATTGTGACCCCAGTAGGACAGCTGGATAGTCAAAACGATTGGCAGGACAATGATATGTCTTTTGATTTCCTCCAGACATCAGCTGCCCGGTTCTCTGATTTCGCAATTCTTCTCCGCCAAGGCCAGATGGTTTACGCGAGGTGACTAGGGAACTATCATTAGAAAGGACCATGAGTCCTACTCCATGGCGACGCTTCTCGCTGAGCCTTGAGGAAATGGAGCCAGCACAACCGAAGACAAGTAATAGTGAGCGGGGGGATGTGGACCACGAGCGCAATGGGAGTGTTGGTGAGGGTAATTAAGAAATGATGTGTCAAATATGTCGGGTATGTGTCGCATAGCTTAATTAATGAATACTATTTGTTTGAAGGCGATGTGTTGATATGAGAATGTAAAGGAAAATCTAGGTGTTCGGAGTACTAGTAGTAGAATCAATGAAAGGGACACGCCACGGGGGCATCTGGGTGATCTCATAGTAAACGTCACAGGGTGACTCGGAAAGAAGAGGATAGAGAGTGCGCATGATGGGGATTGTCTCAGGCAGGGTTGAGATAGTTTCCCACGCGTCTGGGAGCCATCATGAGGAGATCTAGATATTATGTAGGAATGTAAAGAGAGAATAGAAAAAGTCAAGCTACGATCAGGACACACAGCATGTAGAGAGGGTGAAATCAGGATAATGGTGCACCGGCAGAGTATGTCTGGAGGTAGAAGCCAAAGGCGGGGGATACCAGGACGAGAGAGCTTAGGATCATGGCATCCAGATGCGAGGTGTTGGAACAAGCGAAGCCCAGGCGGGGAAGAGAAAGATGGGATGTCAGGACAGAAGATGCCAGGATCAGTAGTGATCAGGATGGAGTAGCGAATCATCAGGCGTCGCCCTAGTGCACCAACCGAGACTCAGAGGTGTTCAGGACGCAAGAGCAGCGGACCAGGTGCAGTCAGGGTGCAGAGATCGCAGGGTCCGTGTCAGGATAGCGTCAGGGCATGGCACGTCAGATGACGCAAACTGAGGAAGTGACGTCAGATTGACGTTGCGTCCTGATTGGCGATTGAGCTCATTTGCGCTAGGTGCGCCAGACACATGGGCTGCCCCTAGTGCAGAGTATTATTTTTGCTGATACCCTTTCTGGTTATAGACAGTGTCAGGCATACCAGGAGTGCCAACCCCTAAGGCTCACACATAGACCCCTGTGTACCAATTAATCGAAGTACAACTACTCAAAAATACATATATCTCGGTCTAGCTTAAGATGATAGTCACATCCCTTCTACTATAAGTTCACATGTTGGATTCCCAGCCGTGTCATATTTATTATTAGTAAAAATATAATTATGCCACAAGTCATAACATGACGGAGATAATAGCGCAAAGATGGCTCGGGAATTTTAGTTTGCATTCCTATTTTAGAATGCTCGGAGGGTAGGAATCAGAGATGCCTAAGAGGACAGACGGAATCAGAATAAACACGTAAGTAGAAATTTTCGTAAGAAGATACCAGAAGACACATAGCGGAGCTCTCCGTCACCTCTCAGCACCAGTCAGTACCAACATAAGATATCGGCGCACAAATTGCTATTTGTGTGACTGCTGCCACAAGCAAGTTCAGAAACCTCATGCGCAGATGGTAACACACTCTCGCGCATTGAATGGTCTAACACTTTTGAAAGTTGGCCGCTTCATATACGGTTCGGTGAAGAGATATTGTTACATTGGTATTAGTTGGGCATGTGTACTCTAGAGTAGCCTATTACCTGCGGGACTGACACACTCTCATGATATTATGGTAGTCTACATCTTGATAATGTGAGCATGGAGTGGAAAAGTTGTCAGAGTCAGGAGGTGTTCGCACTTACGAGTTCAGAGAAGGTTGTTCCTTCGATACTTTGTTAGTATGATTAGCACATGTAGCCCGTGAACTCTCAGATAAGGAATAAAAATATTGTAGTGCCTCCCTCACTTAAAACAGAATTATCAACCACCGGAGAATAGATCTTATCAATATATCAAGGTATAAACCTTTATTATCTTATTACTTTGATTCGCCCCTTACGAGTAACTTATTTACACTTTATTACGACCCTTGCTAGACAAGATTCTGCCTTTACAAAAGACATCTGAGTTTAAGGCCTAGTCCGATATCACCATTACCATATGGTCTACCCCTAACAGACGGATTGTCATTGGAAGGTAAGAAGGTCCTTCCGTCATTGGGGAGAACATGGACAGGCATGGATTGTATTGCCAGCTGTATAGCGGTTAGCACCATGGTAAACGATAGTCAGGGACAAGGGCCTGTAGGGTAGGGCTGGTTCAGGAAGCGGGTGATGGCATCAGAATAGGGGGAGAAGGAGTTAGCGGGGGTGTTGGGATCGGTGTCGGTGAGGGATATGGCGCCGCGATCTTAACCTTCGTAATGGACCCATAGGGGAGGAGACAGGTGGAGTCGGTAAGAGTAAAAGTGAGAAGGTCGAGGAAGGTGGCCGCGATGCCTGACGCGAGGGTGTGGGGCATGGGATCTTCACGAACAGCAAAGAAGCATCTGGAGGCCAGGTGGAGGGATAAGGGGGGCTCTATAGCCTTATCCCCCTCTCTCGCTACCTCTGATTCTGAGGCCTTTTTGTTCTTTTTGCCCTTGTTGTTCTTGTCAAAGCCAGCCACCTGAGTATAGGTGGGGAGGGATTTAGGCTTGGGGTCTGGATGTAGAATGGCAGGGGTGAAGGATGACAGGTCATATCCACCTGCACGAAAGTGTTCCACTTCCCAAGAGAGGGGGAAGGCCTTGGCTTAGAGTTTGGGGTCACCAGTTACAATCCTCTTCTCTTCTGGTGATAATTGCAGCAGGTAACCAATAGTTTCCTAACGATCACGTCTTCTTTGCCCAATAGCTGTTGCGATAGCTAAGTCCGTTGACTCCTATCTAGCAACGTCGATCGCTAGGCTCATATAAGACAGTCGTGTCTTGATTCCCAAAAGCGTGATAGATAAAGATCTTTGTATTGAAATTATAGTATAGGAAAGAACTTAGATGGTTGCGTCAAGAACCCAAATCCCATGTCTTTTTTTTATTTTCTTTTTTTTATCATGCGTTCATTGTTTTTAGGTACAAGAAGCTTCGTGCAGCGCTAGCTATGGAAAGAACAAAACCTATAAATCAAAACACGCGACAAAAGAAACCTTATTCCTAGTCCACCGCGCTTACTGAAAGTACTTAGGCCAAAACCGTTTGCCCGTCGTTCCTTTATGGAAACAAAAATATAAGGAAATTACAACGCTAAACTACTTCTCGTTTACGCGTTTTTTGCAAGGAGAGATATACAAAGGGGAATTAAACATCCGGCCAACCATAACGTAGAAAGTTCAGACAAAAAACCACCACGAGGAACCATGTGTTTTTCAATCTTGGGTAGAGGAAGTAAAGGGGGGGGAATAAAGGTCGGGGAGCATGTCCGGGGGAAAGCCGGTTTTCGTGTCTGTGATGTACTCGCCTAGTGCTCGTATGAGGAGGGGATGGGACCATATTGTTGCGTCGTGCGCCAGGGAGGAGACCTCTTTCAGCAGGAGGTCTCGGACCCGTGTGCCGGCAGGGCAGCTGAGGATGGCGTGCTGAAAGGACTCTGGTCCAGTCCCGCACCGTGGACAGGTTGGGTCAGGGTTCTCGTCGAACCACAAGGGGTAGGCGGCTAGGTAGCTCTTTGCTGCTCGCATTTGATGGATTCTCCCCGCCACAAACTTCCCCAGCCCCATAAAGGGCTGTGGGGAGAGCCGGGGGG
>Ga0307507_10012992_pt1 | contig 10190 bp, 11 predicted proteins | sample 7_EM_MG_FD_207223 | JGI IMG/M metagenome (GOLD analysis project Ga0307507, IMG submission 207223) | Populus trichocarpa ectomycorrhiza microbial communities from riparian zone in the Pacific Northwest, United States - 7_EM | ecosystem: Host-associated > Plants > Roots > Unclassified | place... | reverse complement strand
TACAAGAAGCGTGGAAAAAGAGTTTCATGTTGCCCCCCCTATATGTAAATATTTGTTGGAGATAGCCTGCTAGCTGGTTTAGCCGAAAATACCTTCAGTCAGTGTGGAGGACCTGAATTTGGTTTCTTTTGTAAGTTTGTATTCATTTATAGGTTTTGCTTTTTTCCATAGCTAGCACTGCACTAAGCTTCTTGTACCTAAAAACAATCAACGCATGATATACAAAAAAAAAAGAAAAAAAAAAGGCCTGGGATTTGGGTCACGAACCATCTGCTCTACACACCCGGCGAGTGAAATCGCATCACCAGGAGAATTTATCGTCAACATTCTCCCCTGCACTCACAGCGAGCTGTACCAGCACTCACCCAGAGCTGCACCCGCACTCCCCGTGAGCTGCACTCGCACTCTCCGTGAACTTTACCCCTCTCCTCCCACTTTTCTTCCCTCATCCTGTCCTTGCACCCTAGCGTCCTTGTTTCTAGGCGTTATCATGCTCGATCCCCCCTCTTGTCGCTCGGGATTTGCTCCCTCGCTTAACGTCTGCACCCTGGGCAACACCCTGTCGCCCATGTTACAGCCGGCTGGGACTACACTTCACAGTAAGAGAAAATTGTTCCACAGACCACGGTCGATTTCTCGATTCTGTTCTTCACCTTTAGAGGCTGCCTAGTCAGACACCCACACGGTTACCGATAGTTTCCATGGTTATCTGGGCTACCCCTCCTCTACCCGGTCCGGTCTTGTCCCCTTGCTTGGTTCTACCTAAACATCAAGTCATTTGGCTGGCACCCTATTGCTCCTTTGTCTCATCCTGCGATTTGTCCACAGGCACTCCCCTAGGTTACGCTCAGTAATCATATTACACTATCACAATGGCGGATGTCAATGCGTTGGGTCCCTTGAGTAATGTTTTGCAACCCCGCAATGGCTTTTAGTGGCCCCATAGCACCCCCATTGTTCTTCTTTCCTTCTCAGTTACTTTCGGTTTCATGAAGTGGGTCTAACAAGTTTTTCTTTTGTTGGTGTCTACGGCAAGGGTTTTCCTGTTGATTCCTCCTCTCGATGTATTTATTTGATGTTTCTTATTCCGCACTCCTCTTCGGAGTTTGATTCGTGATTTTGCGTGGCTCGGGTGCAGTTGGTCTTATACAACCGGGACCGAGGTCGATAGCCTTTTCCCTGGCGCCGGTTTGTTGGTCACCAAGGTTTTTCTTTACCATTGCCTGCGCTGCAGGTAGTCTTTGTACCTAGTAAACAAGGAAAATAAATAAAACAAAGCATAGCAAACAAAAAAAAACAGGCTTGGGATTTGGGTCACGAACCATCTCCTCTCCACTTCCAGCGATTGAAATCTCAACAGCATGAGAAATCATCATCAACATCCAACCCCTCTCCCCTCTTCTGATGGCTCTTTTGCCTAGAAGGGTGACGCTACTAACCCCACTGTCCCCTCAGATTGACTTCTGATCTTTGTGTTGCTTTGGCAACATGGTTGTATGGGGTTTTACAATCACTTCTCCCTCCTTCCTCCGAACCTGTTTCGCTCGGTCAATTAACATTTGCATGGTCGGCAACCCCTTTCTTTGGTCAATAGGTGGGTCCCAGTCCCGGGTCATCATCGAAGTAGTGGCCCCAGTGGCTGTCTTCCTGGTATTGCACTTTCTCCTTGGATCACTCTTTAGTACGGTCAGTATCGTCGAAAAGTCGTGTTCTCGTTTCACTCCTCCCTCCCCCGTACTCCTACTTGATTGGGCACACTCCTCTCTCCACTTAATTGGTCTTCGTCCTATGGCTCGGTTACAGCCTCATACCCCCCCTCAATATAGTCCCTTCTGCCTCTAACCACTATTCACCTTGCTGACTCTTAGGAGTTATAGACTCCCTCCCCCTAGCCCGCCACATCTTCAACCCTTAGCCCCAGGATCTGGTCTATATGGTCCAGGTACATTTACCCTCCAGTATGGTTGGGGTTCGATGCTGTTTCCTGTTGTGGATCTTTAACGGCCTTCGTGGCGGATGGGCCTTCCCTGATGTTTCTCCTACTGATTTGGTATTTTTGGTTTTTCTCACTGTTGGGTTTTGTCTTCGGTTTTTGGGAGATGCATTCTTTTGGTTGCCAGTTTCATGTACATTTTGTTGTAGTTTTCAGTGTCCGCGCGCTTGGTGTGGGTTTCCGCCCAGCGACTCTTTCGCAGGGTTTCAACTGGCTTGACATGGGTTGCACAGGGTCGAAATTTCTTGCGGCCTTAACCTTCGTTGCTTCGTGCTATTTTTGTACTGATTGCTTTGGCTTTCGGCCTCCGCTAGAAACAAAATTTAAAATATGATAGCAAAGAAAACCGGGCTGGGATTTGGGTCACGAACCATCTCTCCTACACCTCCGGTGATTGAAATCTCAACACAATGAGAATTCCTTGTTGCCAGCCACCACTCCCACACTCCCAGTGAGCTACACCCCCACCTTCTCTCATCTCCCTTATCATGATCTTGGCCTTTGGCCACTTTCTTTCTTAGGGTCTCACGGTTAACGTACCCTGCCTCTCCGCTCACATTTTTGGTTTCTCACTTACCCCTTGTACGGTGTGTTCCCCAACGAGAAATGTGTAAAAGCAAATTCTATATAAGTACTTCAGAGATCTGGTAGAGCAGAAGGCCGCTCCAGTACTACGTATAGACTTCAAATACGTGTTGTTATTCCGTATCTAGTGCCTTCTGTATGGTGTTTTGATTGGCCCTTTAGCCACCATTGCCCACCAAGCCGTACCTCTCTTTAATCTCCACCCTTCACTCTTCGCAACGCTCTGCCCGCCCGCCCGAATCCTTGCCAACGCCCTTTCGATTAGTGAGACTATAATAACAGATATGAATTACGATCTACTCTCCCGAACATATAGCACCCACAGAGTTCCTCTTACTAATATCGTCTCCGCTACTCTACTTCTTCTCCCTCTAGCTCTCTGTGCATCCTGCCGGTTGCTGAGTGTTCGCGGTGGTGGATTGTGATTGATATCTAGTAGCTTTTCTAATTATGCTAACATTAGCAAGGATTGGGGAGGATGAATAAAAGGCTATGAGCCGGGGGGGGCGAAGATTAAAGGTAGGTATGGACTTGGTGTCTAAAGGGGTAGCGAGAATATCATCTCTATAGAAGGTATAGGATAGGAATAACGACAGGTAATTAAAGCTTATCCGTAGTGCCGGAGCGGCTTTCTGGGCTACTAGGTCTCTGGGATACTTATATAAAATCGGTTTTAATACACTTCCAACAGAGAGAACATATATAGAGAGACGCGGGAGTAGGATAAGAGCAGTGATAAGGCTATGATAGATGCTAATAGCACTTGATATTTTTTACAAACAAAAAAAGAGAGATGGAGAGAGAAGGAGGCGTTTGACTTTCAGTGCTAGATGACAAAGAAAACTCTCTTGTTCTTTTCTTGTGGCTCACTCTTGCGTGCGGTTGCCTACATCCAGACTCGGGAAGGGTTTGCCCCCACCAGCTCCACATGCATCAGCCAGCTATGCAATGGTGAGAAAGTGGGAAAGAAAAAACAAGGCAGTAATGAGGAAACACAAATCGATGGCTATCCTAAGGTAAACTGAAGGTGCTTGTTGGTTGGGGACGAAATATCTGCGCTCCGAGAACAGCTTCACAACTAGCTCATCCCTCCTTAAGGCGGCCCACAAAAGTGGTGTTCGATTGTTCTCATCTGGGAGGTTGGGGTCGACATTCTCCCGTTCCAGCAATAACTTGACCACTCCTTCGTGTCCCTCAATAGCAGCCCACATAGTGATGGACACGATCAGATCATGATCGATCATTGATCGATCATAGAGTAGTAGATCAACTCGATTACAAGGCCAGCTCGATCATGGTATGATCGATCATTGTATCTATGATCTGATCGATTTGATCGATCATACAGTCCCTAGGCAAAAGTGTTCGTGATATTGTGAGACATCTGACTAAGCAAAATCACGCACACTTTTGCCTAGGGACGACTGTAGGTACTGCTCTATCATAGTCGACTATACTCGAGCATGATCTACTAAACTTGATCACGATCAATCACTCCCTTTCTTACTCTTGACTTAGAAGTATCAAACTAGAACTATATAAGAAAAGACATGTGCTCCAAGATGCTTGAATGAATCTAGGGTGTGACTTTCATTCCAGGCACTAGGAATGAAATTCAAGCCCCAGTTTCGTTCCTGGCGCAAGGAATGAAAGTCAAGCCATAGTTTCATTCCTGGCACGAGGAATGAAAGTCAAGCCACACTTTCATTCCTCATACCAGGAATGAACCTCAAGCCACTCATCTTAAGCCACCTGTGGCTTACAACGTAAGAACACATGACAAGGTACTCACATGATTGAAAACTTTGACTGAAATTACCTTTACCCCGCAGTCTGCTCCTGCAATCATCTAGGAAAATATTTTCATCTACTTTTCTTCTGCTTTTTCAGCAATTAACTATGGAACAAAGTATGGCTTTCTCTTCTCATATGTCATATCCGATGCCCTGGCTGGGAGTGACAGAAACAATTTCTGACACAGCAAGCGAACCAGATAGTCTCCCTCAGTCTCTCTTAGTTTCTGAAATTCGGGATACTTTAAGTGGACGGTGGGGTTGGCATCCATTTTTCTTAACCAGATGATATCCTTCTTTCTTACAACATTATACTAATTGGAATAGGAGAATTGTTCAGCACCCAAACTATTAGTGGGAGAAAGGAACTCTCATGTAATAGCTATCTTTATACTAAGCAATTAATTATTCGAGAGACTGCAGCAGATGACTCTGGCCATCACATTGTTCATTGCTGTCATTGTCATCATAGCTGGGGGCCATATGCAGCAGGGTATACAACAACAACCACATCTCTTGCACACATGCGAACCCGCCATGCATGTCTTCCTAGCCGGGAAACTGACTCTAAGTGTACTGTGACCCGGCTCTTGGCCCCGGTTCGTTCTACCAGCCCAAGAGGAATAGCAATTAGTCCTTTCATACTCGCTAAGGGGACAAGTGGGTCTCGGGAACCTGGCCAGCTATTTAATTCATAGCAATATAGAAAATTCAGGTTCATGGCTGTAACAGTTATTGAAACTAATTCTAGTTTCAAACTAGTGGAAAGCAATGCTTTTCGCACTCTGTTGGCCTACTGTGATGGAAATGCTACAGCAATCTTGCGGAGAACAGTGAAATAGGATATTCAAACAATTCTCTATCAGGAGGTATTCCAAAATCTGAAAGTGCCTCTTAGAGCCCATATCCTCACCAGAGGAAGAATAAACCTAACGATTGATTCCTGGACCTCATCCAATAAACTTCCATTTCTGGCCATTACTTCCCACTAGATCAATATCACCTATGAAAAGTGCAATAGGTTTATTGGATTCGAGCGACTAAAAGGGTCACACACAGCCGGCAATATGGCTGATGTTCTGTTAAAAGTCTTGGACATGTATGGTATTTGAGAGGCGATTAACTGCATAACTGCTGAGAATGCAACATTCAATGATGGGACTTTTTGGATTTAGAGCTAGAGATGCAGGAGTGGTCATAATAGGATGGCCAGATTCACTGTTTAGCCCATGTTCTGAATCTCGCTGCCCAAAAAGTACTAAAAACACTACAGTCTGAAGCAGTGGTGTGGGAGATTGATTTAGCTAGTCATGACCAGAATAATGGAAGAAACAATAATGACATTGGCGCAGCAACAACTCTTCACAAACTCTATCAAATCATGGCGAAAATTCAATCATCCAATCTCCTTTGGGAGGCACTCCAGGAAGATGCCCAGCAAAAACAAGTGAATTGGCTAGTACCAGTACTGGATGTTAGGGTTTTCTAGAATTCAACCAATAAAATGATACAACGCGCGCTATATCTTTGTCCTCCTCTCTATCATCTTCTTACCATTGACAATTCCAGGAAGTTCAGTAAAGCACAAGTTCCTCATACTCTCTTACGTCACGATTGGAAAATTCTGGAACGGGTGGAGAAAATTCTTTGTCTTTTTGTGGATGCGACTGAATTTGCCAGTGGTTCCACCTATGCAACATGAAGCTCTCAGTTGCCATACTACTAGTTTCTTCAGAATAGATTGCACGAACTAATTGAGAATGAACATCCGATGGAAGATGACCCATATCCAAATTCTGCCAATTATCGAATTTGTGCTGCTGCCGACGACGCCTACCAGAAACTCAATCAATACTAGATTAAAACTGACTCGAATACTGGACAGATCATTACAACCATTCTTGATCCACGGATGAAGTTACAGCTTTTCGAAATCTCGAATGGGAAGCAATTTGGATTGACAATACAGGGGAGAAATTTACTACAGGTTTTCAATAAGCATTATGCAAAGCCCATCACTCCCGCGTTATCAACCATATCCAATGAAATTGAACTAGTACTAGTCCTTCCAAGAGTGAGAAGCAATGTCAGAACCTCAGAGACCCCACAAATTAGGAGGAGGTTTGAAGAACTGGTATTTGGTACTGAGAGATAATGAACCTGAGGAGGATCAGACTAAATCACAAATTGATATCTACCTTCGGGAAGCACGAGTTGGCCAGAATATGGATATCATTCAATGATGGAAATTGAACGAGGATCGACTACCAAATTTAGCCTTAATGGCACGCGATTATCTTTCTCTTCCGGCTACTAGGCATCCCACTCACTTTTAAGTTAGTTGTGATTGATAATTTTATTAATACATCTCTATAGTGTTCCATCTGAACAAGCATTTTCAGTAGCAGGTGACATTGTTACAAAAAAACCAAACCGTCTGGAAGCGAATACCATTCGGCTCCTAATGCTCACTAAGGCCTGTCTTGGATTTATGGAATATGAGAAGGAGGAATATGCTGAGGAATTACTTGGGGATGAAAGGGATTATGAGGCAGATCACGAGGGTACAGCAGAGCATGAGGATAGGGAAGACTTTGTTATGGATTAGGAGTGTCACGGTGTAAAAGGAAGTGTTATTTTTGTAAAGGCATTGATAACCAAGCAGGGGAGATGAGGAAATTGGTTTCTCCTATTATCACATTTAGAAACCTCAAAGCTAAATGCAATACCAAGATTCATAGGCCAAGAATTCCTTTTCAAGTGATAGGAATAATAATAGAATACTTAATCATATTCAAGTAGTGACCATGATCGATCAAGGGATCATGATCGACCTCGTAACCTTCAGCACTTATCAATACAGTCACAAGTTCAACAATCCCGAAGAATGATGCGCAGTGTAGTCTAGAGAAGAGCGGGGAAGCAGTGATGGCTCCGCTATATCGGGGAGGCAGTACCTGCTCCAGAAGTGATACAGCGGATATCTGGTATTCGTACTGATTAAAGAGCTCTAGCGCAAGGGCCCTCGCATTTTCTGAGAGATCCTTTTTCATATGTGCCCCCCAATACCGCGCACAATATTTGAAGAATGGCATGCTTTGAGAGGGTTGGAGAGAATCGGGCGTGAGGCTCTTGACCTGTCGTGAATTTAGGTAGGTTAAACAGGTTTCTGCAAGTATCGAGTGAGGTTTAATGAAGAGAGCCGGATGACTACAAAGGTACTCTTGCAGGGTAGAGTGAATTAACCGTACAGTCGAAGTTTCCGTGTCGACTGTGACCAGGCCGTGGCAGCAGTCTAGTAATGTGCCTATCAGAGGGACCTTTTCAGGTTTATAATCCGTTGCTCCTTTCTCCACCGCCATCGCGTGACACAGCTCACCCCCCTGTAGCGGCCGTTCCGGATGGCAAACCCATGTGAGAGCGGCCATCGCAAGCTTTGCATTTTCCTCATCCTGAGCTTTAATACGCTCCAGCGTCGCACCGTAAGCATCCCCTAACCATGCCTCCTCTTTTATTGACTTGAGTGTTTTTCTCTGCCGAGCAACCTTAGCATCTTTGAGGATAGCCTTGATGTGGAGAGCGGTCAGCAGGAATCTGGGTTCATATATGTCAGCCATTAATTCCAGGCAGCTTTGCCCTTATTCCCGTTCCTACGTACGTTTCCGAACTTATCGCGGGACTATTCGGAGACCCTTGCGGAATCGGTCTTAACGATTCAAGAACCAACATCCGGTGCTCTCGCACACATTCATCAAGTGCATCAACACATAAAATTGTGCGCCTCGTGGCTACGGTTGCCTGGAACATCAAAATCCCTGAAACTTGCAGTCCTCGACCCCCCATAGCCTTTTCTCCTTTCGAACATCCTAGGCTATTGCTTCTGGAATTTCTTCCTTTTCGCTAACGAGCTCTCTCAGCAGGGAGTTAAGCATATTTAGTGGTGACTGCTTATTCTGAGCAGCAAATTTGCGAAGACACGGGATGATAGGACCTCCCCCGATGGCCCCGTCCCACAGCTCGTGCATAATTCGTGAACTGTCATCGCAACCTATTAGCAATAGTATTCTTTGATTCCCCGCAATGATGCAAGCCCCCTTACGTGAGATAGCTCTTTCTCGCTCCCGGATCACCCTCGCGAAATAAGATCGGATGATGGGGTCCATCCTCCCTGCTGCCATGTTTCCAGCGTCTGAATTCTTCAGTTTCCGGTAGCCATGCTCCTATACTGTCGACCCTCCGGGCTCCCGTATCTGGATACTGCACCTGTGACTCTAATGGAGATAGCCACGCCAGTATTTCAGATCTATCATCGGAGGTGGGGTAGTTATCAGTAGTTGTAGTGTTGAAAGAGTTATCGCTATTGTTGAAAGCTTGCAACATTTTTCTATTTTCACCGCTGTGAACGTTGAGAGCAAGGTGTTGATTAACTTAGAGTCTGTTAAACGCAATTACTTGAAATTGCGGGAAAGCGGGTTAGATGAAGCTCTGCGCCTCCCGGAGCTGACAACACTGTTTCTAATCACTAGTCCCGAAGCTCGTTACACAAACGCTTGACAACTGTTTTCGTTAGAAACTCTAATAAAGAGATTCGCGTGTGCCGGTATTAGCCTTATGTCGAACCATACTGCCGTAAAATCTCGCTTTCAGCGAGCTGGCATGTACTAGGGCGGTTCACAAGCGGGAAATTTTCTGAAATTGACGGTAGGGTAAATATCTTCTCTTCAAAATTCTTAGGGCCTGTTCGGCGGGAACGGAAGGCGGGTCAACCGTTCGGTTTCGTAACAGTCAGGCCTCCGGGAACGGTTGTCGACTATTTGTGAACGGTTGTTTACCCATCATCCGTTTGTTGCCATACTGTACAACAGCCAGGTTTGCCCTATCAAAAATTTCCTGTATTCCAACTAGAGAAAATTTTCTCCGGTCAACATATTTATTGTATTGGTATTGGAGGGCTTGTCTTATTTTGAGCTTTTTGAATTGAGAGTATCCGAGCGAGTGCAATTATGGTTTGATACACACAGTTAAATTTCAATTTTATTCCTATTTAATATTATATCAAGAAGAATTTACATTTAATAATATTATTTTAATTGCCAAGCCAATCTTTTTTAAAATAGTTAGTGTAGACCATTTCTTAATGGAGTGGTTGAAAAGCTTTGAAGTTCTGTTCTCCAGTTTTGAAATAGGAGGTGAACAGTCATTTGTATGGAGGAACGGAACCGAACGGTCATTGCCGAACAGGTCCTATTAAAAATCTTAGGGGTGTTTGGCCGCCATGATTCTGATTTGAAAACGTGATTTGACTTCAAATCATGATTTGAAATTATGTGGTGTTTGGCATGCCACTAAGGGTATTCAAAGTTAAAAACAAGAATTTCGAGTGAAATTTAGTGCAGGATCTTGCATTAGGGTACTTTACAGAATTAGCCAATAGTGTTGACAGAAACTGAGTAACATATTTGAGAGGCTAATAAACAATGAAGCATTACTTGGGCTGAGAATAAGTCCTCAGACAATGGATACAACCACAATTCCCCATAAAATTCACTAATCACAATACTAGAACATAACTACATAAGGAAAACTAAAACAATAATTAATTAAATATTGGTGTTCCTTCCTCTCTCCAGAAGAACAAGATCTAGTAATTGAACCTTTCATTTTGCCTGCTATACAGATGTGGGGCTATTGCATGCTTCAGTTTGGTAGGGGATTATGGTTGCCTTGGTTGTCTCCAGACTTATTCTCACCTCATAACAGCAGCTACCACATGTAAACAGCTCCGCTTTCTCATTAATTATCAACAGGTAAAAAGTGGG
>Ga0307507_10012991_pt1 | contig 10191 bp, 6 predicted proteins | sample 7_EM_MG_FD_207223 | JGI IMG/M metagenome (GOLD analysis project Ga0307507, IMG submission 207223) | Populus trichocarpa ectomycorrhiza microbial communities from riparian zone in the Pacific Northwest, United States - 7_EM | ecosystem: Host-associated > Plants > Roots > Unclassified | place... | reverse complement strand
ACTATTACCAGTAATACTGACAGAATTACAACCCCACAAATAGAATCAGACATGCAAGAACTTGTGCAGTTAGTAGTCCAAAATCCCTCAGATGGAATAGATTCTAATATCAAGCAAACGTTCCTTCAAGTAGCCAAGAGTTTTTATTATTCTGCAATCTGTGATCCTGGGACTATCAACTATCACATAGCTAAAGTGCTCTTTGAGAGAGTGCCTTGACCTCTTTAATTATGTGTATTTATTCTATAGTCATTCATTAGTATTTTCTTCTCAAATGAAATCCACATTAAATAAAATCATACAAAATTCAATTGTGTTGTAATCTCTCTCTCTCTCTCTCTCTCTCTCTATATATATATATATATATATATATATATATATATATATATATATATGACTCTTCTAAAAAACACTATTTATTGTAACAATGATTTTTTTTCTTTGATTTTATCAAAAAATCATCTTAACTCAATAATTTAAACTGTTAGATGAGATCTCAATATATGATTTATATTATTTTTTAAAACACCTCCTCAAATAAAAGTTCTTTGATAAAAATTAAACACATGGTAGTGTGGATCTGTCACCATGTCAAAAAATCATCTCAACCCAATAACTTAAACTGTTAGGTGAGGTTCCAAGATATGATTTATATTATTTTCTAATAATTTTTTTTAATTTCACTATTTAACATTCGATTTGCTTTCTATTGTATTATTCCAATTTCATGATCTGCATTATGATTTTAGCATTTTGGCCCTGTTGACTTATTTTCTTTTTCTTTCTCTTAATCCCCCTCCCCCACACTTTCATAGTTTAGTATTGGGTTTGATTAAAAATTAAATTTTATGATTTGTTTTGATTTGCTTTTTATTAGGTTATCATGATTTCATGATCCAAGAATAGTGCTTAGCGGGTTAACCTGGGTTGACTTAGATTTTTTTATCATTTTTTAATTGATTTTTTTTTCAAATTTCATCATTCAATATTAAGTCAACTGAGAATTGATTTTCATAAGTTAAAATAATTTTCTTTCTATAAAATTATTCTAGTTTCATAACCAGGATCGTGATTTTGGCAAGTTAACTTAGGTTAAATCAAGTTTTTTTTTTCTTTCTATAATTATCTTATTCTCATGATCCAGGTCACGGGTTGACGGATTGACTCGAGTTATTTTTTATGTTTTATTTATTTATTTTTTTAATCTCATCCTTTAACACTAGAATGATTGAGAATTGGATTTTTAATTTATTTTAATTTACTTTCTATGAAGTTATCTCGGTTTTATGACCTAGGTAGTGTGTTTAACAGGTTAACTTGAGTTGTTTTTTTTCTTTTTAATTGTTTTTTTTTCAATTTCATCATTTAATATTGGATTGATTGATAATTAAGTTTCAAAATTTGTTTTGATTTGTTTTCTATACGGTTATTATGGTCTCATAACCTAGGGCATGAATTTGGCATGTTAACCTGGGTTAACTCAAGTTAATCCAATATGTTGTCATCTTAATATTAAAAAAAATATTATCTTGATTTTCTTTTTAGTCAAGCAACATTTTTACTAGTATTTTGGGTTATCTTTAAACCCGCCAAGTGAATTAAATCATATCATATCAACATTAGTATTATTAAAAAAACTTTTCGTTTTAAAAAAAAATTATCAACAACTTTTTTTTTCATATTCAGGGGGGGGGGGGGGGGGGGATTTTTTTTTTTTGGTTTTTTGAGTTACCGATAAAAACCAAAAAAAAAAAAAAAAAAAAAACCTAATCTTTTCCCCCCCGCGGGGGGGGGGGGGCCCCCCCCCCCCCCATTCTTATTGGTAGCTTAGATGAGTTCCCTCTAAAATGGGTTAAGTGAAAAAATGGCAGACAAGGTGACATAAAGCATGTTACAAAGTGATGCTATGTTTAAAACAAAAGTGGAGATTCCCATATCATGATATTTGACATCCCAATCGATCAGATCAGGAAATCCCAATTATCTTGTTCGCTTCAATTACCTCCCTCCTCTATCTCTAGTAAGTGCAATACAAGTAGGTTTTGTTTATCTTTATAAAGAATCCATTAGCACGCACTTTAAATAGCACGACACACTTGTATCGATTGCTGACATGGGATGGTTCGATCAATCTACTATGATTACTTCCATATTGTCCAAACCTGAATTATGTGAATTAATGATCATTTGGTTGCCCTAATTTAGTCAGTTAACATGTGTGTGTGGTAAATTAACCCCATTTAGTTGTTCTGGAAAAAGATTATGGACACCTCTTTTTCGAGCTTGTTGCTGTAGGAGTTTCCTCCTGAATGTAGAGCGAAGAATGGCAGACAATGTGACGTGATGATATCGTGTCTCAGAGTTGATTCTCTCTTTGGCCAGCAGGGGCCTCAATTGGTATGGATCATGGAATTAAAGTTTCCAGACCAGAGAAGAAAAGAAAGTTGATGCTCTCTCTTCAACAACAACTAGAGATTATCAAAAGAAGAGGCATGGATAAAATCGTCAAATCAAGGAAGTCATCTGATGATGATTTATCTCCATTAATTAAGATTGGACAGAAACAAGAGAAGAAATCCTAATCTGTCCGTACGGTTTAAGTACGACTATGTATGAATATAGATTATGATGAATTCAGGAGGCATAGCCATCGTCCCGCATACTTTTCGAATGGCCTCCTCATCCTGTCTCTTCCGAATCCAGCAAATCCTAATTCTTGATGCCGAACCACTGATGACATTCCAAAACCCAACTCACTTCAAGCACTTGTAGAGGTGCAAAGATATCTGTGGCACAGAATCAGAGAATCGTAGCTGGAGAAGCTACAGGAACAAACTTCTAAGACCTTTACCAATCTAGATGTGGTTGACTTGTGTGAGGTGTGAGATCAGAGAAAAAATATTATAATCTCTTTTAGCACGGGAATAAAAATCCACAACTCAATGCCAAGTCCTGTCCAAAAGAAACGTTTTTTCTTTTACTTTTTATGAATCAAGATAGTGTTGATTAAAAAAAAGAAAGTTGCCGGTTGTTTACGCGAGTGCGGTTGCTTTTAAAGCAAATCACAGCTTTTAAATATTTGGTAACGAAGAACCATAATATACTATTTATGTGGGACCATTTAAAATTGATTAAAATTGCAGGTTTGCAGAAAGCAGCTCTCTACTATTTTCCGCAAACCTGTGGATGCAGTGGAGAGTGAACTCCATTGTTCACGTGAATAGTGGAGGGTGACTCCATTGTTCCGACCAGACCGGGTTCGGTCCAAAAATGCATTGAACCGGGTTCGATCCGGTTAAAAAAAATTCAATTTTTGTTCTTGATGATATTGTTGTTGCGCGCTTAAGAAACCATAGAAAATATACTTCTTATTGGATAGATTTCGTACGTGATGAAATTGCACATAGTTTAATGGAATACTAAAAAATATTTGATATCAATATTATTTATTTCATGATGTAATAACAGTAGTTAAATCTACAATATTTAAATTAAAAACTATCAATATTAATATATATATATATTTTAATTATTTTATAACCTCAATTTGAAAAGTATTTTTTTAACCAAAGACATTAAACTACTTTTTGTTCAACCTCAATTTCAACCATAGTTTTAACCAAACATATATTTTTCCAAATCAACTTCAGCTAAAAGTACTTTTTATAAAATAATTTTTTTTCAAACCACAACAACTATCACAATACCAAACACACTAAACAAAAAAAAAAAAATTCTCATAAAAGAAAGCTTCAAGACATGAGACCAATGGGTGTAAAAGTTAAAGGGCATATCTTTTTGGATCCGTTGTGGTAGAGCCCTTCAAAGCTCCATCACTAGTTTGTGACATTCGTTTTTGGCTTCAGAACAATGACACGTGAGCCTTCTCTTCATGCTTGTTTCTTTGTTGTGCAAGCGGAAAACATGCAGTTGGCAAAGGTCCCATCAATGCAAATGCAATGGGATTTCAATTTTGAGGTTTGGATTTCATATCCACAGAGTCCACTCTTTGGATTCAGGTGAGGGACTTGTACGCGAAATTCCAAGGGATGTTTTCAGCATGAGAAATGTAAACAGAGGCTGTGGTTGCCGTTGCTCGGAATTTTGATACAAGACTTTTTGTAGGTTTGTGCTTGATAATCCAGTGATCAATTTTTCCCCCAATAAGTTTGATATCTTTGTATCAAGATTATATAAAAAAAAATGAGAGAAAAACAGAGTGCATATCTTTTTTATTGGGCCATAAATAGCCCATTTTGAGTTGAAGGAATAGAAATGGACTAGAATATCACGGAGCGCATGTTTGGTCATCACCAGACATTCACAGCGTAAGATGACTCATCGCATGCTGAGATATTTAAACAAAACATCTAAAAGAAGAAAACAAGGCGATGGAAAGAAAAGAGAGGAATCGAAAAATGCCTTGGCGCTCCTTGTGGTGTCTGGATGGAGAGTTGGCATTCTTAATACTACTGAAGGCAGAAACATAGCATACAGGAAAACAATCAACAAGCTGTCCATGAATCCAAGACGAAAGCTTTGTAGTCTTGTCAGAAGCACATGTCCCTTCTTCATGCAATCATACTGAACAAATGAAAGATAAAAGGCACTACTCTCTTTTATAAAACATAAGTTCTACAATGGACAAAAGATGTCACGGGCATCATTGTTGTTCCAAGAGCCAAAACCATCACTTCAACTTCAATTGTCCACAAAATGCAGATTTAATCATACTCCAATTCATCAGGAGTGACTGGCCGTTTGAGGGGGATAATAGATTTCTTTCCGACATCCCGAGATAAAGCTTTCCTCATATCTGAAAACAGAACACAGCATTGTAAGTGTGAGAAGCAACATAAGCTCAATGGAAGGGATTTAAGGATGCTTAAGCCAAATACAGAATACTCACCTAATCCATCTTCCTCCCCTGAATAATAGCGCAGCACCCTTCTATAGATTACATACCCAAGCTGTTTGCAAAGACAGAAGAATAAGAATCATCTTGTCTCATTGACTGAACAATAAGAAAAAAGTAACATCCAAAACACTCGAGGCTAAGATAATATAACTCCATGGTCATATATAAATGCATTATAAAGACCTACTAAAAGGAAGACCACTATCTGCATATTAATTGCAAGAACAGACCTTATCAAAGTAGAATATAGACCAGAGAATCTCAATAGCAGCAGGTATATGTGAACTTCATAACAGGTAGGAGACTACCTTCATAATGCAGTACATGAAGAATATAACCTTGTCAAGTAGAAAACCCAGATAATCTCCAATAGGAGTAGGGCAACATCGATGAACTGCCTAACTAAAGATATTTATCAGGAGTCTATATCAAGAAAATGAATTGTATAATATCTGCGTACTGAAAAAAAGGATAAAACTGGCAAGGTGGTGCAGGTGGTAGTTTCAATTTTTTCTTTCTTTGAATTGGGATCATTACTTTCATTGTGTACTATGAATTTGGGCCATGGTCCTTAGATCAGCAGTCCTAGGAACCCTACTAATGAGCATATGCTGATTCAACACTACAAAGTTCTAATTCCCGGTTACATGCTAATCATTTGTAGAATAGGGCTTCTTTCATTCAGAAAATAATGACACCGTCCCTCATAGTTTTCTATTAAAAACATCAACTTGGCAGCTAATAAATTCTCTGATTAATCTATATGAACGATCTGAACCGAACAAGCAGCAGCAACCAAATTCCTTTCTAGCTGCCATACTAGACAAAAAAAATTATGAAGTGTTTCCGGAGGGATTGCTAATACAAGGCACGTGACCAAATTCAATTAATACCCTAACAAGTAAAAAAGAATTTGTGTCAGAGAAGAAAGAAGTTAGACATCCATGCATGGGGTCACAAGATTGCAAGAATTACACAAATTGAGCAAATTTCCAGAATTATCCATTCAAAACTGAGATTGTGCAAAAGATTATCCAATAGCAATCTTTGCAAGGCATCTAAGCACCTTATGCCCCTAGATTTGTTTGGAAGGCACCTGTTGGAACAGAAGTCCAGCAACCATTTTGTAAGAAAGGATAGGACTACAGAAACAAAAAAACCAAATTTAAGAGGCAATAGCCAAACGTAGCAATGTGGAATCATATTTTAAAATGACATAAATTGGAGGTTAGGTTCAGCTTCTTTCACTGAAGACTCTTTCATGTTTGTAAAATGCAAGCACTACAGACTCGGAATGATCAAACAGCAAGAAATGTCTAGATCCAAAAAGAATTCAAAGAACCATTACCTTCTCATACATCTTTATGGCTGGTGTATTTGATGCTCTCACAAAAAGATCTACAAAATAAGCCTTATCACTGCAAAAAGGTTTCTCATGTTAGAAAGAAGCTGAGGAGACTTATTTTAAACAAATACTAGCCGAGAGACAATCTGCAATTCAAGAAGATGCAGACACAACCAACCAAACAAACTTTCAATTAATTGCATCCAAATTATACAATATTGCAGAAGTGGCCAACAGGGCAACAATTAGAAGAAGAGAAACATATCATTCAGACAATCTGTTTGTGTCAAGATGCTAGTCAACTTAAATAGAATGATATTTAGCAAGGAAGAAATAACAATGTGGCATAAATTGCAGGAGGGACTATTGCTCCTTCCAAAAACCATAATTCAAAGCACCTTGTAAAACTGCAAAGTCTTGTTGAAGAAACTAATACTAATAGAACTGGAAACCATAAGCTAAAACTAAATTTGAATCAACCTCTCTGAGTTTTCTAAGTCCCACAACAGTTCTATAGAATGTCTAAAACGTAAGAAACAAAAATTTTCCATGAAAACTATGATAAATTTCTGAAAAATCAAATCAAATCAAATTCATATCTCCTATTAAAATAGCAACTAAAAAAAAACATAATTGCAAGTATGGAAGGCTAGTCTTACATCTTGTCACTAATTTCTTCCAAGAGATTCATAAGCTTCTTGGCCAACTGCTGCCTGCGGTATTCTGAGGCCACAGTCACTGCTGTCACGTGACCATGCCACGACTCGCCTTGTCCTTCTACTTTACCCATTACTGCAACCCATTCATATGCAATTCACAATTTATTTTACTAACAATTCATGAAAACAAAAGCAAATTAGTAGGGAGAAGAAGCTTACTGTAACCCATAACTTTGTTTCCTGGACCTTCAGCGACATGGAAATAATCGGGCCATCTTGCCAAATAGGTCATGTAGAATGACATATTGAACTGTACAGGTTTCAAAATTCATTACTATTGTATTACAGAAAAGAATTGAAGGAAAGTAGAAAGAAAGAAAGAAGGGTTTAGACAAGAAGAAAGAAGGGAGGTTTTTTACAGTTTCGGTGAGGTGGTCGAAATTGACGGAGGCGAAGCGGAGAAGATCGTTGCAGCTGAATCGTCGAATAGTCGTCATCTTCCTTGAACCTCGTTGTTTCTTGGATGTGGCTGGCAACTTCCAAAGGGGTCAAAAGTGAAGACGCAAAAGAGGGAGCGAAGCTGGTAAAGGGCGACGTACTGAACTATGCCAATAGCAATACATCGGGCCCTAATTGAGTTTTTTATATTGGGCCGACATAAATTGCATTCACTGGGCCACGATACCCAGGAAACAAAGATGGAAGAAACCTTTGCTGCTAGCGACGAGCAAAGAAAAGCTGTAACCTCACGGTCACGGAGAGAGTAGGATAAGTTTAAAACGTTCCCTGGTTGGACAAAGTTGAACACAGACCGCGCAAGCAAGGGTAACCCTGCCCCTGCTGGAGCTGCTCGGTTGGTTCGAGATGCTCTCCACAGACTCATCATGGGTTCTGAAGCTGGTGTTGGCTGTTGCAACGTTTTGAAAGATGAATCATGGGTTGTGAAGATAGGTCTGGAAATGGCGTGGAAAATGGGAGTCAGGTGGCTCCTGCTGGTGTTTGATTACCAGGTGGTGCAGCTATTTTTGTCTAAAAATCACGAGGAGGCTGGTTGTTACTCTATGGGGCAACGTTAGACAACGATACTGCATTTGAGAATTTGAATAGGAAAAATGAAGGGTATAGGGTTATTGATGGATTGATTGTATGTGATTCTTTTGTTTCTGGTTATATAACCAAAACAGAAAAGAATAATAAATTCGGCAAAAGATACAAATATTCTTTGTTTATATTTGTTGTTGTCTGGAGATATGGGAGACCTCGCCATTACAATACCCATCAGGCACGAAGATGCAAACGATTCATTCAGAAGAAATGCTGTATAGGATTCGGAACAGAATCAGCGAGCAAGCTTTGATGATGTACGACTTTTCAGCGGACTTTGCAGCCTTCGAAAATCAAGAAAAGCTTTAATTTATTCCCAAAATCCATGTTCTATACAAGTTAATAAATGGACTCTAAACGTTGGAAGCATTGGACTCAAAACGCAGAGTTTTAATTGCAGTGGAAACACTGCGTTTTAGTTGTTTTTTATGCCAGCATCTAGTATTGCCACGTGGTGGCGTCAGTATGTTTTCTTAGAGTTTGTTAATTAGTAACTAACTCAACAGGGAAGGAATCCTAAGAAAAATGGCATAACAAATTCAAGCTTCTCTCTCCCTTCTCTTCTTTTCCCTTCCATGTCATCCTTTTCTCTCTACGTCCCTCTCCTTCTAGTTCTTAATATACTCATTGATACTCAACCACTTTTAATTGCATTACAATCATCACCCACGTCAATAGCTAACTTGGGGGAAATCCAAGTTGGGTCTCACTGTTAGGCTCATTGCAAGTGGTATCAGAGTCACATCTCTTCGAACGAGTGCGATGGCTCCTGAAACTCGTTCCCAGGAGGCCAGGAAACTTGAGGATTCTCTTGAGCAGGTTAGTAAGGAACATGCACATAAGCATGAGCAAGTAATGTAGTTGTTGGGTGCTCATGATCAAAAGCTGGAAAGCATCAGGGTTTTTTACGAGGTGAAGTTATTTGAATTGAAGGATCTAATAAGTGGAATGGCTTACTAACAAACTTCTTTCTTACGGACCCTCCAGCAAACTTCTGGTGAGGCCAGAAGCTCCAATGATAAACAAACCCTGCAAGAAAGCAACGTGGTAGTCAAATCATGTTCAGTAGATGAAGGAACACTAATGCCTTCTAAATTACCTAAGCCCAAACATGACTTCCCAGTGTTTGATGAGGAAGAATGTCACAATCCGGCCGAATCTGTCAAGGATTTGGTGTTGTTCTTGGTTATCACGTATAGTTGTCAACAATCAATACTATTAAGACTAGTTATCAAATAATGGTTATATGATGGTCACTAGAGATTTATAGGGTTGTTAACTTCAGGATTCGTGGGATTAGTCGAGGTGCGTGCAAACTGGCCTGGACACCCATGTTAAACTAAAAAAAAAAACAGGTTATCAAATTCTCACCCGCCGCCTATATGAGATATTACAGAGATATGCACAGATAGTTTTATAACTGTAACTAGTATTTTGAAGTGGAGGAAATTGACGAAGGAGACAGACTGAAGTTGGCTTCCTACTATCTTGATGGGGCGGCTTTATATGTGGAAGCTATATGCTCTTAGTTTGGGAGCCAGCAAGACCGTCTCGAAGAATTGATGGAATTAAGACAAATGGGTGGTTTAGAAACTTATATACAGGATTTTGATATCCTATGGAATTGAGCTGAGATCTCAGAGAAACAGGCTCTTGTATTCTTCATTGGTGGGCTAAAAATTGAAATAAAAAACCCAAGTCCCTTAAGTAGGCCTGCAACCTTTCTAGATTACAAGAAAACACTCTTTCATATAGTTACTAGCTTTGATACCCGCGCGATGCCGTGAGTCATTTTTTTGTATAAAAAATATTAAAAAAAATAAAAATTTAAAAATATTGGGTTTTTCTGCAAAGTTATACCCAAGAATCTTGGGTTTTGCTACAACGTCTGACCTAAGAGTAATATTTATAATATTAATAATAAAATTAAACTTGTATGATCCAAGTTTAAGTGAGTCTGGTTGTAACACCGGACCCAAGAATACTGGATGTGGGTCTGGCTATAAGGTCGTGTCATAAAAGTGTGATAATTAAATAGATTAATTAAAAAAAACAAAGAACAAAAATTAACATGAAGGAAAAAACTAATGAAGAAAAGGAAAAAAATTGAATTAATTGGATCAACCTTTCAAACCAGGTTATCCCGTAAAACCTGGGATTTGCGT
>Ga0307507_10012990_pt1 | contig 10191 bp, 14 predicted proteins | sample 7_EM_MG_FD_207223 | JGI IMG/M metagenome (GOLD analysis project Ga0307507, IMG submission 207223) | Populus trichocarpa ectomycorrhiza microbial communities from riparian zone in the Pacific Northwest, United States - 7_EM | ecosystem: Host-associated > Plants > Roots > Unclassified | place... | reverse complement strand
ATCCCTAGCATATCTAGAACCTATGTTCCCACCAATAATCCATCTATTAATAAGCTTCCTGCAGAGTATGAAGAGATTGTGGAAAAAGAATTTCAAAAAGGACGATACATCAGTCCTTTCTCAAGAAAAGAACTGGAAGCCATTATTGGACCCTTCCAGTCTTCCCCCCTCTCCCTTGTTCCCAAACCAGGAAAACCAGGGAAATACCGCACAGTGCATGACTTCTCCCACCTGCGCCAATCTTCCACAAATCTGATTTCATCTATCAATTCCACCATCAGCTCACATGATTTCCCATGCACATGGGGAACTTTTTCCACAATCTGTCTCATCATTTATCAATTGCCACCCGGATCCCAAGCCTCCATCAGAGATGTTGCAGAGGCTTATCGAACCATCCCAGTACACCACGATCAATGGCCAGGTCTGGTTGTACGCCTCCACGAAGATGACAGCTTTGCAGCCAACACATGCAACAACTTCGGCCTTGCCTCAGCAGGCGGAGTCCATGGACTCCTCGCAGACGCCGGAGCAGACCTCTTCCGAGCAAATGGAATGGGTCCAATATCAAAGTGGGTTGATGACCACATATTTTTCAGGATCCGTCGATGCCACCTTGACACATACAACAGCAAGTGACGTTCATGGAGCAAAACCATCGCCTTCAATGGGGGGTGAATACATGAAGGAAGTCGCATATGGTACAAGGGTGACACCATGCCTAATGGATGCCCAGAAGAGTTTGATGAAGACATGGCCACTCCCTTGCGAGACCTCTCCTGCACCTCAGCACACCCTCCAAATGACGCTCTTTACACATACGCCAACAATGACATCAACAACCTCTCAGAAAAGTTGGGCATACCTTGGGAAGTCTCCAAGAGCATCCCCTTCAGATCTGTGGTTCCTTACCTCAGTTTCAGTTGGGACCTCGATGCGCGCACCGTGGCAGTCCCAGCAGAGAAAAAGTTCAAATATCTCAATGCAATTGAGGAATGGGAGAAAAAACCCACACATGCATTGGCAGAGGTACAAAGGCTATACGGTAAGCTACTTCATGTCTCCCTGGTCATCCCTGCCAGGCGCGCATACCTCACCAACCTGGAAGCCATGCTTTCAGGCTTCAATAATAGTCCTTTCGTGCCACACACCCCACCCCGCAACACACCTGATGACCTTAAATGGTGGGCGAAGCTCCTTCGTTCCCCTTCCCTCTCAAGAGACATCCCTGGCCCAGTTCCCCTTATGGACCTCAATGCTTTCTCAGATGCAAGCTCCAGTTTCGGCATCGGCATTATGATTGGCAATAGGTGGCACACCTGGTGCCTACTACTAGGCTGGAAAGCCGATGGACGAGATATCAGCTGGGCCGAGGCTGTCAGATTCGAGCTCCTCACCCTCTTTGTCCTATCATCCAATGGTGGCGGCACTCACTTCAAGGTTTACAGAGACAACAAAGGAGTGGTCGAAGGATGGTGGAAAGGCCATAGTTGAAACAAACAGATGAACACTGTCTTCAGGCGTATTCACTCCACACTCGAGGCTCAGAGATGCACCATCCACACAAGATATGTCCCCAGCAAGGATAACCAAGCTGACCAGCTGTCCAGAGGCATCTATCCGCACCCTGCATATCTTCTGCCCAATCTACCCATCCCCACAGAAATACATGACCTCATCACCGACTTCGACTCTGAACTCCCCTCTGCAAGTCCTAGCCAGTGCACCACGCCAAACACCTTACCAAAACCACACTGCAAACTCTCTGAGGACAAATGTGCATCAGTCAACGCTGAGCTTGACTGTTGGGGGGAGGAATTTTTCTCCTGTTCCTCCCACAACTAACCAGGAACGTCGCTCATGGAACGTACAGCTACCAGCTTTGTCATCAAAAAAGCATACATGGCCAGCTCCATACCGCAAAAACCTCATGCCCCTTCCCTCTCCACTTTGTCCACACTGCCCAGCAAACCAAAGACTGCATCTATGGCGTCCATTGGCACCTCGTGCTCAATGCACAGCACAGCTGTCAGATGACGACCTAAAACACATCGAGGATGTCATGGCACATGCATGGGAACTTGACACACATGCAACATACGCCGCTGGCCTATTAAACTTCATGGTGTTTTGTGATCAGAAAAACATCCCAGAAGGAGACAGAGCCCCTGCCAGTCAACTACTCATCATGTCCTTTGTGTCCACCCTGGCTGCTGCTTACTCAGGTTCAGCGATAAGTAACTATGTTTATGGGGTCCAGGCATGGCACCTACTACACAGCATACCATGGAAAATAAACAAGCCTGAACTAGAAGCCCTCATGAAAGCAGCTGACAAGCTAACCCCTCCTTCATCCAGGAGAAAGAAACGGCGCCCATACACAATCGACTTCATGCTGGCTATCCAGCGCAACATAGACCTGGCCATGCCACTGGGGGCCTCAGTCTTTGCATGCCTATCAACATGCTTCTTTGCTACCGGTCAAGTTGGGGAGTTCACAGTCCAAAGGCTTGATGCCTTTGACCCCAACTTACATGTTTCCAGAGCCCAGGTCAGATATGACCAAGACTGGGAAGGCCAGCAGGTAACTGTCCTACATGTCCCACACACCAAAGCGGCGCCTCAGGGTGAAGACGTTTGTTGGGCAAGGCAAGAAGGGCCTATGGACCCAGACTCAGCACTGGCCCACCACCTTGAGGTCAACGACCCTCCCCTAAATGACCACCTCTTTGCATACCGCCACAAGAATGGGCACAAACCCCTCACAAAATCCAAGTTTCTAGCAGAACTCGCGAAGGCCACATGCACAGCAGGCTTAGAGCCTCTACAGGGCCACGGCATCAGGATCGGATCAACTCTCAAGTACCTGTTGAGAGGCATGCCCTTTGACGTCATGAAGGTAAAAGGATGGTGGTCCAGTGACGCCTTCATCCTGTACCTGAGGAAACATGTGCAAATCCTCACCCCCTACATCCAGGTGGCACCAACGGTGCACGACACCTTTGTGTGTCTCACCCAGTACTTTACCCTCCCCCATGGCTTCTGCCGGATTCCGCCAGACTCCAGTGGAATGTCGGAATTCCATTTGGAATCTGCTGGAATGGTAGGAATGTAGCATTTCTGTGGATTCCACCAGATTCCACTGGATTCTGAGTGGAATTCTGACTATGGTGGTTCTGTGGATTCCACTGGATTCTGCTGGATTCCAAGTGGAACTCTGAGTGGAATTCTGACTATGGTGGTTCTGTGGATTCCGCCGGATTCCACTGGATTCCAAGAGGAACTCTGAGTGGAATTCTGACTATGGTGGTTCTGTGGATTCCACCGGATTCCGCTGGATTCCAAGTGGAACTCTGAGTGGAATTCTGACTATGGTGGTTCTGTGGATTCTGCCGGATTCCACTGGATTCCAAGTGGAACTCTGAGTGAAATTCTGACTATGGTGGTTCTGTGGATTCCACTGGATTCCACTGGATTCCAAGTGGAACTCTGAGTGAAATTCTGACTATGGTGGTTCTGTGGATTCTGCTGGATTCCACCGGATTCCAAGTGGAACTCTGAGTGGAATTCTGACTATGGTGGTTCTGTGGATTCCACTTCCAAGTGGAATTCTAAGTGAAATTCTGACAGATTCTTCCAGTACTTTACAGTGCCCCCCCCATTCCTGCAGGAATACACAGGAATACACCGGAATCTGCAGGAATCCACAGGAATACACAGGAATACACTGGAATGGGACCGGAATCCACAGGAATACACCGGAATCCACAGGAATGGGACCAGTAAAGTCCAGCATTCCGGCTACAGTCCTAGTGGAATATGGTAGGACCTGGAATCCAGGAGGAATACTGCATTCCACCTCTATTTAGATGACACATGACTTATTCTAAAAAGTCATGTGACTTAATCTTTTGTAACATAATGAACATGTAAAATTCATATGTATTTAAATAATCTATATTATTACTATGTACATTAAAAGGAAAGCGGGAGGGCAAAAACAGGCAGGCCCTCGTCGCCGTTCATTGGTGGTGGTGGTCGACCCTCCTCGCCATTGGTTGATGGTGGTGGTTCCGTTCGTGGGTGGTTGCTCATGGCTGTTTGTGGTGGGTGTTGGTGGATGGTGGGGTGCTCATCGCCATTCGTCAGTGGTGGTGGTGTGACCTCCTCGCCGTTCATGGTGGGTGCTGGTGGATGGTGGTGGTGCTCGTGCAGGCATGTAGGTGGTGCTGGGCGGTCCTGTTGGATGGTGGTGGTGGTGGTGGTTTGGGCCCCTCATCACCGTTGGTTGATGGTGGTGGTTCCATTCATGGGTGGTTGCTCATGGCCGTTGGTGGTGGTGCTCGTGCAGGCATGTAGGTGGTGCTGGGCACTCCTCGTCGTTTGTGGATGGTACTGCTGGGCGCTTGACGTTGGTCGTCCGTGTTGTCATCGGTCGTGTTGTCATCGTCCAGCATCATTTCATTTCATGTGGTGACGTGGCCGCTGACATGTCGGTGGGCCTTCCCATTGGGGAGGGGTAACGAGGTGGGCGGTTGACGGTGGTGGCATTGCATTAGTTGAGAGTGATGACAGAGAAATATAAAACGACGATGACGATGATAATCGTCATTGTCATTGTTGTTGTCCCTTGTCCCTTGTCGTCATCCCTTGTCCCTCATCGTCGTCCTGGTCCCTTGTCGTCGGTCTGCATCGCCTGTGTCCATTCGTGGGTGCTGGCCATCATTTGTGGGCTGTGGTGGTGGTGGTGGTGGGCCGTGGTTCGTTTTTTGGGGGTGGCGGCCGTTTTTGTGTGTTGGCCGTCGTTCATGTTCATTTTGGGGGGTTTGTCATTGTTTCTGGGTGGTCGTCTTTGATGGTGGTCCGTTGGCGTCGACGTGGTGGCAGGGCGGTCATTGGTCATCGTTGGGGGCGTTGTTGGTGTGGTGGTAGTAGTGGTGGTGGTGGTGGGTGATGAAAGGAAACCATGTCACACAGTGTTTGGTTGGTGGTTTGTTTGGTAACAGGTGTGAAACAAACAAACAAACAAGCAAACAACCGGATTCCATTGCATTCCATTCCTGCGAATTCCGCGGAACATTCTGGTCTCAATTCCAGAATGCCCAAATTCCGCTGGAATAAAAGGCACCAGAATGAAAAAAAATAGCAGGCCTTCCTGCCAAATTTTATTCCACCGGATTCCACTGGATTCTGCCAGAATGACTGGATTCCTGCAGGAATTAGGGGGGCACTGATAAGACCTCATTCAATTCTCTGAAAGTGCAAAATTTTATTTTTCTTTAAATATAGTAAGGACACTATAAATACTACTGGGATACTATTCAATAATTTATAGTACTTCCATGGAGTCCACCTGGAAAGTTCCATGGAGTCCAAGCTGGATATGCCCTATTCCATATGGAATTAATCATTCCATGACTATTCCATCATCATTCCACATGGAATCCATGATGTCTATGGAATAAGAAACTGGCTGGGATCTCAGCCAATGTTGATTCCATATGGAATAACCCAGGGAAGGTAAAGACCTCACTCAAAATGGAATTAAGTGTTCCTGCTCTAAGTATTCAGCCCAAAATATGTAATCCAATCTATTAAAGTTGAGTGCATGTCTCAGCTCAAGGTAATGTGCTGTCAACCAGCTGGAAATCTATCCCCTTTACTGAAGGCTATTATAAATCTCCATTTTATTGAAGACTACAAATTATGGAATCAAGTGTTTTGTGCTGAGTATTTTGCACATGATGATTGATCCAATCCTTTAAAGCAGAGTGATGCCATCCCCAATCAGAAGTAATGTGTAATCAATTGGAAAGGAAAGTAGGTCTACAGCTTAAAGAATCTCTTGCTACTCATGACATTCAAATACCTTGAAATATTACACCTTTTTGCAAATGGCTGTAATATTGAGCCATATTCACATTGCATGTCATTGTATCTGTAATTGAACACAACACCATGTGGTATATGAGACTACAGAAGATCCTATACCACTTGGAATGGTACCATACCATACTCAGTCATGTGACTTAACCTATTAACTCAGACTGTAGCACAGCAAGCTGCAGAGCTTGCTACAGTTTATAGAGTAAATTGATTTGCAAAAAGTTCTCATGGTAACATGTCTAACTTGTACAAGTTACCTCTGAGTTATATGCTGACCAACATAATTTTGAAGGTGATCTTCACATCTTGTCAAGATGTCTCAGACAAGATTCCCTAGTTTTAAGCCATTTTCTTTGGAATGCCAACATGATTGGCATGAAAGACCTGTCTGGGATCTTTCCCAACAACCACTCATTCCATGTATGTCCTCCATGCTTTATCTTACAACATGAGGGCTTAGATGAATTGCCAGGAATTTGTGGTTAGTGTGGAGCACTGGGGAAAAGGGGTTTGCACTTCTCCAGCACAGGCGGTGTTCAAGCTCCAGTGAGCACTCATCGTGAACAAGGAATTTTCAATGGGCCATTGTCAGATGCAACAGATATGACAACAGCTTTGGCAGGAGATTTATCAAATCTCCTGATGATGTACTGACTAGTGGAAGTCCTGGCCATTGCATCGGGGAAATTTGGTAGAGGGTTGGTCCCTAGACACAATCGAATTCCTGGACTAAGTGACCCAAAGTTCAAGGTAGTCCTTTTTAATTCATTAGGGCTAGTCAGAGTATGCCATTTGGCATCCATTTGAGTCTCACTTACTCTGATCGTGTTGTTCATTTGACCGCAAATGAGAGGCTCAGTGCAGGAAGATATATAAAAATGGACCAAGGCACATGTTCACCTGTCAGGCTGAATGGTCAAAATCAAAATCAAAATGAGACTCAAATGGACGCCAAATGTGCTGATACATCCTGAAGCTGTGGCCCAAGTTGCATGACTGGCCAGTGCTATTCTCTACCTTTCAAGACATGTTTTCAAACATTGGCATAGAAACTATGTACACCAGCAGTGATTCAGGGGCAGATGTCCATTTAGGGTTACTGAAGAAGCTGACAGCTTTGTTCAGCCTGAAGTCTTGGACCAAGGTCTCAATAAACTTCACCTTGGCGGCGATGCATCTAGCATATCTCATGAACACTGATTTTAACAAGGTGTGAAGACCAAAAAGTCATGTGATATGGCTAACCAAATTTCAGGTGATGCCAGACTTGCAGATCTTAACAAGCAATGACTTTGAGAAGTAGGTTTTAGCCAAACCCTCAATGCTATTTCTTATTGGAGTATTTGACAGCCTGAAATCTACCAATACAATCTGGCAAGCTTGCTGCAAGAAAACAATACACTCCAGTTGCGAAACCCTTTAACAGTATCTGCTTTGGTTACCCCACTTATTCTGCAGTCACTTAGGGATGAAATCCCGTGGATGGAGCTCATGGCCTGTGGAGACACTGAGCATCTCTGGTTTAAACCCGATGGCAGTCAGACAGAAATTTCCTTACATGACAATTACTTCGTGGGGGAAATCAATGATGAGTGGCCTCTCGCTTCATGCATCATTCAACCTGCAGCTTCAACAGGTATGGGCTCTTTGGAATTCATATGATCATCTAACCATTTCTTGGATTCAGGCCCCCAAATTGCGACCTTCTCCCTCAGAATATGTCATAGGAGGAGGTCTTAATCATGCCCCACTGATTCCTGCCGGATTCTGGTCATTCCTGCGGAATCCGGAGGAATCAATTTTGGCCCAGAGCCCAGCCAAAATCACATTCTGGGGGACGAATATTCTGGCAGAATGATGTCATTCCTGATTAGGAGCTGGAATGGTCCCCGGAATGGACAAAACGGAATGCATACGGAATGCAGAGACTGGAATAGACATTAATAATAATAAATGTTAATAAACTGTTATGTATATATAAAATCAATATTACATATCGTTGTTGATGGGGAAATAGAGCCTCGGCAAATGCCAAGGCTTGATTTGGCACCATCACAACCATCAACCCTCTTCCTTCTCAACCACCACCATCCTCCACGACGACCCCCCACCACCTCACCACTGTTGCCCATGGCCGCCACCTTGCACAACAGTCGTCAACCGACCACCACCACCACCACATCACACACCAACGACACCACCACGACGCCATGTCACCAGCCACAGCAAATGGCCGGCTCAACACCACGACGTGGTGATGACGTGGCACACAACCGTCATCGACTGCCCACCACTACGGCACACACCGACAACAAGCAATGACAAAAACGATGCTGTGACGCCACATCACCACAGCAACAGACGAGCAGCAGCCGGCTCAATGCCATGACGTCTGATGGTGGCGATGTATGCCATCATTGCCGTCCACAGCAGCAACGACGACGATGAACAACGATGGCTGGGAAGTGAGGGAGGAGAGAGGGCCACCAAAGGTCAGCACACCCCCATACCCTCTTTCTACTGACAAAGCCCCACCCAGCCACCGTCACCCATAGCACGCACCAACCATCACCACATCACCCCCTCACCGATTACTGTTGTCACCCCCCTCTGCCACTTTAGGGGGTGCTGCGATGATACAACAACACGATGACGATGACACACAACGATGACGATGACGATGACGACACACAATGATGACGATGATGACGACAACACACAACGATGACAATGATGATGACACACAACAACAATGTGACACAACGACGGACGACGATGATGCGATGTGACACAGTGGCCAACGACGACATTGTATTAATTATTTATAGTAGGTATTAGTGTACTTATAGTAGGTATTAGCAGTACTTCGCCTTGCCCCACTGATTCCTGCAGGAACGGAGCCATTCCACCGGAATCCACTGGAATCCACAGGAATGGCACCGGAATCCACTGGAAGGGACAGGAATTCACAGGAATGGACTAAAATAGATATTTTGGAGCCAAGGACTTAATAAGGACTTCATTCCAGTGGAATAGACAAGCAATAATGATCTCATTGAAGTTATTCAAGACAAAGTTATAACAATATATTAACTACTATAAGTACACTAATACCTACTATGAATAATTAATAAATGTTGTTGTTGTTGTCGCCATCGTTGTTGGCCACTGTGTCGCATCGCATCATTGTCATCCGTCATTGTGTGTCATCGTCATCGTCGTCATTGTGTGTTGTTGTCATCGTCGTCATCATTGTGTGTCGTCATTGTCATCATCATCATTGTGTGTCATCGTCGTCATGTCATTGTATCATTGCAGCACCCCCTAAAGTGGCAGAGGGGGGTGACAACGGTAATCAGTGAGGGGGTGATGTGGCAATGGTTGGTGCGTGCTATGGGCAATGGTGGCTGGGTGGGGCTTTGTCAGTAGAAAGAGGGTATGGGGGTGTGCTGACCTTTGGTGGCCCTCTCTCCTCCCTCACTTCCCAGCCATCGTTGTTGCTGCTGTGGATGGCAATGATGGCATACGTCGCCACCATCAGACGTCATGGCATTGAGCCAGCTGCTGCTCGTCTGTTGCTGTGGTGATGTGGCGTTGCAGCGTCGTTTTTGTCATTGCTCGTCGTTGGTGTGTGCCATAGTGGTGGGCAGTCGACGACGGTTGTGTGCCACATTGTCACCGCAACGTGGTGTTGAGCTGGCCGTTTGCTGTAGCCGGTGACATGGTGTCGTGGTGGTGTCGTTGGTGTGTGATGTGGTGGTGGTGGTGGTCGGTTGATGACTGTTGTGCAAGGTGGTGGCCATGGGCAACAGTGGTGAGGTGGTGGGGGGTCGTCGTGGAGGATGGTGGTGGTTGAGAAGGAAGAGGGTTGATGGTTGTGATGGTGCCAAATCAAGCCTTGGCATTTGCCGAGGCTCTATTTCCCCATCAACAACGATATGTAATATTGATTTTATATATACATAACAGTTTATTAACATTTATTATTATTAATGTCTATTCTGGTCTCTGCATTCCGTATGCATTCCTTTTTGTCCATTCCAGGGACCATTCCGGCTCCTAATCAGGAATGACATCATTCCGCTGGAATATTCGTCCCCCGGAATGTGATTTTGGCTGGGCTCTGGGCCAAAATTGATTCCTCTGGATTCCGCAGGAATGACCGGAATCTGGCAGGAATCAGTGGGGCATGATTAAGACCTCGGTATTAGTGTACTTATAGTAGTTAATATATTGTTATAACTTTGTCTTGAATAACTTCAATGAGGTCATTATTGCTTGTCTATTCCACTGGAATGAAGTCCT
>Ga0307507_10012989_pt1 | contig 10191 bp, 8 predicted proteins | sample 7_EM_MG_FD_207223 | JGI IMG/M metagenome (GOLD analysis project Ga0307507, IMG submission 207223) | Populus trichocarpa ectomycorrhiza microbial communities from riparian zone in the Pacific Northwest, United States - 7_EM | ecosystem: Host-associated > Plants > Roots > Unclassified | place... | reverse complement strand
TCTGTGGAGGACCTTTGGAGAAAATTTGTCAACCTTAGACATTGGCATATGGAACCGGGGCCCTAGACTTGCTGAAACATTACTACATTCTCCCAGCCTCTTCAGCAAGGTCACACATTTGAAACTCTGTCTCCCCTGGTACAATCTTGTTGCTCCAACAGCCCCCCTTTTGTCTTTCATTGACAGTCTGTGCCCAGCTGTTGAATCCCTTGTGATTTGCATCATCAATACAAATCATGCCTCAGCATTCTTTGTTGATGATGTGCTACTTGCCAATGTCGAATTCACAATGCAAAGCAACCTCCGAGTCATGTCCCAGATACGGTTTGGTGATGTAAATCATTGCTGGGATTGGAAATGCTTGGAGCATTTACTACGAAATAATCCAAAGATCCAGAAACCCTGAATACACAATTATTATTAAATATGGACATTGGACAGCCTATGGGTCACTGTCAACTTCATGTAGTGTTTGGAAGTCCGGTCTCATGACTGGAAAAAGACTGTAACCAGACCGGACCAAGACTGCAAAAGACCAGACCTGCGGTCCGGTCTTTTCATTTTTGAGATGTAAAGACCGCAAAAAGACTGGTTAAGACCGGTCTTTTGTAGCCCTTTAAATACCCTTTAAAACGTACCCAAAAACGTATTTATTGGCCCAAAACTGACAGAGATATGGTTGAAAATGTAAAATATTGTTAAAAATAGTAGGTGTACCAGATCTATTTTATAAAAACACCAATTCCTAACTGAATTTAACGTTCTTGGGCTCTTTTTAAAGCTAATAAAAATGTAAATAAAGATACCCAAGAGCGTATTAATTGGTCAAAGAACCATGGAGATATAATTTAAAACGTAAAATACCGTTGAAAGTAATGGATGTACCAGACTAATTTTATAAAAGCACCAATTCTCAACAGAATTTAAGTTCTCATTTTAAAGCCAATGAAAATGTAAATAAAGATACCCAAGAACGTATTAATTAATCAAAGACAGACGGAGGTATGATTGGAAACGTAAAATACTGTTGAAAATAGTAGATGTACCAGACTAATTTCATAGAAGTACCGATTCCGAACAGAATTTCACGTTCTTGGGCTCATTCTAAAGCTAATTAGAATGTCAATAAATTTATTGATTTATAATTGCAAAGTATTGGCCTAAAGACCGGTTATAAACCGGTTAAAACCGGTGAAGACCGAAACCGAACTGTGGTCTGCGGTCTTTTTGCGGTCCGGTCCGGTTTTTTTGGCTTCTGGGAAAAGGCAGACCGGTTACGGTTACGGTTAAGGCCCTTCAGCATCAAAAAACCGGACCGGACCGGACTTTCAAACACTAACTTCATGTTCAAAAAGAATCCTTCTCTGAAGTGCAAAAGACAAGGCAGACATAGTCAACTGCCATCTTGGGCAAGGTGGGTGGTTGAGGCTGACATTGGCATATACTAGCTTGTGTTCTACTGTGGGCTTGAGGAGGACAAGATCTTTAACGTCATTGAGTCATTTAATAGAGGGATCCAGCTTGGGGTTGTACAGTCATCCACCCCTGAATGGTACACCAGCTCCATTTGGTACACTTTTGTATACTTTATAGCTTCCCCAAATCATCATCATTTTTTTTTCAAACCAGACTACAAATACATACCAACAAGTCTTCCACAAAATTTCAAGTTGATTGAACAAGTTATGGTTCCATGTTTCATGGACTTTGCTGAAAATGCTCTCACCCCCCAATGATACACCCATATTTTGAAAATTTCTACACAACAACACAACAGAGTCTTCTGAAATTTGGAGGCAGGGATCATACTGATTAATAGAGAGTTACTGTGCAGTTTTTATAAGGAAGAGATACTCCTTAGAATTGAAAATTGAATTTAATGATTTCACCATATCATTAAGGGGTGGATGACTGTATATGACCCCACAAATAAATTCAAGACTTCCAGTACTAAGTAGTCTTGTTGACCTGCTTTTCCTCATAAGTTTTGAGAAGACAATTGTCTCATTATCAAGGGGGCCTCAGGATTTGAATGCTGACCTGGGGGTCTAGGGGGTCTTTGATGGCTTAAAAATATTTACTAAGATGGGGTGGGTAATAATTCTATTTTTAGTGCCCTTTGGCAACAGGCAGATGTATTGAGCTCATTGAGACAGACATTGAGCTTCATTCAAAGACCTCAGGGCACTGTAGTAGTCAAAAAAAGGGAATCCATCATTGATTTTGCAGAATCAGACAATAGTATAACCCAATACCCTGATGGCAAAGACAAAGGTATGAATGTCTATTGATAAAGTTAAAGCTGATATACTAGATGATCTGTAAAGGATAAGATAAAGTACAATATCACCACAACTGAAAGCTGGTCTGAGTGTGGCAAAGACATCAATGTAGGGACTGGTGTAATCCTGGAGGATTACTACATTGGATGCACTTGACACATTGGACACTTGTTTGGACATTTGTTTGGCATCACCCTCTACACTATATTTGGACTTCACACACACACACACACTCTCTCTCTCTCGAACCACCACCCTGCCATACCTCATCCCTCACTCTACCTTGCTCTTTTATATCCAGAATCATATATGTGGTTAACTTCTGTTGACCTTCTCTGTGAGTAGTGTGATCTATCCCTTCATAGGGGATAGATTTCCACTTTTTGTGAAGTTATGCCATCGTTATCAGTTCTGACACACACATTAACATGCATATAGTCACCACCTTATTTTGGGCCAAGATTTGGCCATTGTTTGGCATGTGTACATGCTGTTTTTGTACATCAACCATTATATTTCATTGTTTACAACATGTAAATATGAATAGCTGCATATACTCAGTGGAGGATATTTCTTATCTGTACCACCTTGCCATCTCCATCTGTGGGTTCCTTCAAGGACTCAGCCACTCTACTGTCAATCATGCCATCTTCTGCAATCCTGGAACCTCTGCAATTCACTCACACTACTGCTTCTGCACAACAACTCCCCATCCTTGACAGTCTGGTAGCTATTGCACATGTTAGAAGTAACTTTCAGGCTTTGCAACAGCCATCAGGATCCTCAACTTCTTTATCTGCACTTCAACAATCTCTCCTACCATCTCTCTCTCTGCCCCCACCTTCCCTGTCATCCCCATTGTCTTTCCACCTCACATCTGATTCATGACGATGAGGGACACACATATATTCAGCTCAAAACAAACACTAGAATGTCTACTCTTGCTACTGTTGATCCTACTAGTGTGAAAGCACCTGTTTTGACAGCCAGCAATATTTCTCTGGTGGTGATGATGGACTTTGAAAAGGCCACCCTGGATTTTTTTGTCTCAAAGTCTGTTCCTGATGAGAAGCAAGTCACTATGATCATTCCCAGGATCAAGGACATCCATATCCATGATTGGATTACTGCCAAATGTGACCACATTGTGGCGCTTCCTTTTGCAGACTTCATGAAAGAAATGCACTTGAACTATCTACCCCAAGATTGGGAGGATCAAGTCTGGAATGACATCTTAACTTCAATGCTTGCCTCATCTGCATCATCCTTCTGGAACTGGTCCCAGAAGATTCTTAAACTCAACTGTCTCCTCTGCAACACTGCCTCAGCTTTTGATGAAACTGCACTTTGTAACCACCTCAAAGCTCATTTGGACAATGAGCTCAAGGCAAAGGTTAGACATAGCGAAGCACAGAAGGACAAAAACTTCAAGACATGGGTCGGCGCTGTGCGTCTGCTTGACAAAGCACACACAGTCAAAACAAAACATCCATGTGAATTGATTGAGGAAATGCTCCAACATCAGGCAAAAAGACAGAATACCAATAATGATGCATTGCGAGGTCCCTTGCATCATGGTAACTCCTTGCAAACCAATGTGCCCAGCTCATCTTCCTCCACTTCTTATGTCCATCTTCCTGCTCTCACTGATGCCGAATGCACTCTCCTCAAGGAGAATGATGGCTGTACAAAATGTCGTCAATTTTATGCTGGGCACTGGTCTCGATCGTGCCCTGACAGTTTCCTGCAGGGCAAAGAATACAAAACTCTGACTGCGGCTGACATGCTAGCAGCAAAGAAGGCCAAAGCCATTTCCAAACCCAACATTAAGGCTGTGGCAGCTACAAGCACAACAATTGAGGCTGTCAACTCTGATGAAGAAGTATCTGCAGCTGCCACTGTTCTTCCTGAGTCCTCTCATGAAAACAACTCTGACTCTGACAAAGACTGGGATGTCTCGCATCATGAGGTAAGCCCTGAAATCCATGCCAAACACCTCATATGGAACTGTCAGATTCATAGTCTGACAAATGACTTTCCAGTGAGGACATGCACATTGATTGACAATGGCACACACCTTGTTCTAATATGCCCAGAACTCATGGAACAACTCAGACTCAAAATACACAAACTGCACAAACCGGAACTCATAGATGTTGCTTTCAGTAAAGAAGTAAATAAAACAGAACTGTATGATTATGTTAAACTTTCCCTCATGTCATTAGATGTGGTTTGGACTTCTAAATCAGTTAGAGCTATTATCACACCTGGACTTTGTATGCCTATCATCCTCAGCCTCCCTTGGCTTATACACAATACAATTGTTACAGATCATGCTGCCTGTACATGTATAGATAAAGTCACACAATATGACTTATTAAACCCAAAACCCATCCTCCCTCCTCCTCCTAAACTTAAGGTTAAGGAACAAATCAAAAATACAAAGGCCAACAAGAAATTAGTTCTTGCAGAGCTAATGATGGTGTGTAATGATAGGCTGAAAAATTTAAAGTTAAAACCAGAAGAAGTCAAAGCTTTTGACATTGCAGGTGCTGTTCAAGAATGCATAGAAATTTTGGCAGGAAAGGAATCCTTGATGAAGCATGAAAACAAGTTAAAAGCAGAATTCAAACCAGTTTTTGAACCAATTCCACATGTTGATGGACTACCACAAGATGTTGTAGTGGAAATTCACATCAAAGACACTGAGAAGACTATAAAATCATGCTCATATCCATCCCCATGCAAATACAAAGAAGCTTGGCAGATATTGATCCAACAGCATCTAGATGCCAGCCATATCAGACCTTCTTCATCTCCTTGCACCTCCCCAGCCTTTATTGTACCTAAAGCCAATCCCAATGTGTTACCAAGATGGGTCAACAATTTCCATCAACTCAATGAGAATACTGTTACTGATAGTCACCTGCTGCCTAGAATTGATGACATTCTTAACGACTGTGCGAAAGGAAAAATCTGGGCAACAATCGACATGACAAATAGTTTTTTTCAAACCCAGATGCACCCAGAACATGTCCACTTAACAGTGGTCAACACTCCCCTCAGCCTCTACGAGTGGCTGGTCATGCCCATGGGCCTAAAGAATGCACCAGCTATACACCAAAGGCAAGTAATGGCCGCATTAAGACATCTGATAGGTAAAATGTGCCACATATACCTAGATGACATTGTTATCTGGTCCAATTCCATGGATGAACATGAAACCAACATCCACACTGTGCTACAGGCACTTCGGAACACTCAGTTGTATGTAAACCTGGATAAAACACACCTGTTCTGCACCAATATCAATTTTCTTGGGCACCACATCAGCACCTGTGGAATCAAAGCGGATACAAAAAAGGTTGACCATATACTCTCATGGCCTATTCCAAATTCTGCAACAGAGACCCGAGGATTCTTGGGCCTAGTCAGGTATATTGCTGCTTTCCTGCCATCACTCACTGATCACACAGGTGTATTAACCAAACTAATGATGAAAGATTCTGGAAAGAATTTTCCACCATGGGTGCCAAAATATCAGATGGCATTTGATGTAATCAAAACAATTGTCACTGGCTGGGAATGTTTAACAATGATTGACTTCACCAAAATGCCTGAATTCAAAATCTTCGTTACAACAGATGCCAGCAATAAATGTTCTGGTGCAATACTGTTGTTTGGCCATACATGGGAATCAGCTCACCCAGTCACCTTCAACCCAATGACTTTCAAAGGCACTGAGCTCAATTACCCTGTGCATGAAAAAGAATTACTGGCAGTAATTTGGGCCCTTAAAAAATGGCAAGTTGACCTTTTAGGGTCCTCATTTTTTATATACACTGACCATAAGACACTCAAAAACTTTACCTCTCAAAAAGACCTGTCACACTGTCAAGCTTGCTGGATGGAACTGATGTCCCAATTCAACACCAAAATTGTATACATCAAAGGGGAAGACAATTGCATAGCAGATGCCCTGTCCTGACTGCCAGATGATGCTGTTTCCTCCTCCATGGAACAGAAAGTGTGACATCTGTACACCTTCTGTGAAGATGATGATGTGGAATGTACAATCACATCCATTGCACTGCCCACAAATTATGGACCTTGGGAATCGGTCAAAGATCTATCCACTGTGGAAGTGAATCGTTCCTCCAGATGGAAACAAAAATTTTCCAAAGAAGGACAGGTGGTCTGGTCATCTGCTAAGAGAATGAAGTAAAATAAAACCAAATAAAGAAAGAAAAGAAACATGCAAAAGAAAATTCGCATAGATAGAGAGGTTATGGTAGAGGATAATGTTTAGATGAGGAAACATCAAAAGGTGAAAACACTAGACATGCAGATAAGCAATTGATAGGGACTTTTGGCGAAGGATGTGGCATGAGAAGATTTTAGTGAAGGACGACACTTGGAGAACTACAAAAGGGTAAACTAGAAACATCAATTGGTGGTGGATAAAGCTGTCAATGCTTGAAATGTATATGAAAGGATGGGAGGGATTTTTGGTAAAAGACACAACAGGAGAGGAATTCAGCAAAGGAAAAGACTCAGCTGAATGCATGTTCAGGACACATTGTAAATGGAACACTTGTAAATACTTGATATGCCTTGAACATATAACTTGGAGAACTTGAAGAATGCTTGTAGGGTTGTTGTGTAAACTTGAGATTTCTTGAGGAGATGAGTGGACAACTTAAAAAAATCTGACTAAGAAAGAGGGGGGAAAGAAGACAACTCCATTCGACAGGTGGGAGGACACCTTATATACTGTACAAGAAAATATAATCACAAGGCAACACAGGTACTCTTATGCTGCCTGACCAAATCTTTTGGGGAAGAACATCAAAATGTTCAAAAGAAAAACAAAAGAAGTGTAAAAATAAATATGACATCACTCACTCAGCTCCTCAGCTAAATCTCCAAACCAGGTATTACTTGGGGAACGTACCACATTGGGAGAGGTCTATTTGCTTGCGCAACTGCTGCCTTCAGTGCAGACATCCCAAGTGTTGATGCTCTACCATACTGTCTGGTCCTCGGATTGAGCTTCAGGTCAGTGAGGTCTGTTGTAAGTATGAAGAAATAAAAACAGAGAAGAATAATGAATAATAAAATAAAAACATATGAAAAACAATGTAAGCATCCAAGTCTGAATCCTGTAAGAGGGGTGTGATGCAAGCAAGGCCAAGGCCATGAAGTCATATGTCAGTAAATATTCTGTGTTGCATGACAATTTTGGACTTGTCAAATTAAGGCCTGTAGACTCCTAATACTTGTTTACAGTGTTCAGTAATTGGCTCGGCGAAGGTTTTGTTGAATAATATAAAAACTAATAAAAATGTGCATAGGGAGAAAAATAAAATATGGAGTGCATTGTGAATGGAACAAGGTGCACTTCCACACTGCATCAACACTACCACTACCAACAGTAAATGCAACCCTTAAAATTACAGCTGATAAAGCCTTCCTGGAAGCAGTTAAAGCAGGGTACATGGATGATGATTGGTGCAAAACCCTGCCAAATGTGACCATGAGTTGGCCCAGACTCGTTTTCCATGATGGACTTTGGTATGTTGGCAACCATCTGATCATTCCACAGACAAAGGACCTTTGTGAAACCTTGTTTACACTGGCACACAATGTACTTGGTCACTATGGTTTTGATAAAATGTATGGTTCACTCAGAAATGCCTACTACTGGCCAAACATGTGTTGAGATCTTGAATGTGGGTAGATCGCTTCCTGCCCTGATTGCCAGTGGAATAAGTCAACCACAAATAAACCATATGGTCCTCTGCATCCACTACCAATTTCCAACCAACAAGGCGACTCAGTCACAATCAACTTTATTGGCCCTCTTCCAGAAGATGAAGGCAAGAATTGCATTATCATGTTCATGGACAGGTTGGGAAGTGACATTCAACTTGTGCCAACACAGACAGACATTACCGCAGAAGATCTAGCCTACCTCTTTTTTGATAAGTGGTATTGCAAAAACGGATTGCTGGCTGACATCATTTCTGACAGGGACAAACTGTTCATGTCTCAATTTTGGAAAGCACTACATAAGCTAACAGGGGTGAAGCTGAAATTGTCCACAGCATACCACCCGGAAATGGACAGCTCCAGCAAACATACCAACAAGACCATTAATCAGGCTCTGCGTTATCATGTGGAGAGGAACCAACTGGGCTGGGTATGCACATTGCTGCACATACATTTTGACATGATGAATACTTTCAACAAGTCAACTGGTTTTACACCTTTTCAACTACATTTTGGTCAAAGTCTGAGAGTTATTCTGCTGCTGGTACCAGCAAAACCCTCAGCAACGGTGGCAGACATTGATGCATGGCATGTTATTTGGCGATTGGAGTTGGACATGTTGGAGGTGCAGGATAATCTTCTCAAAGCTAAGATTTCACAATCCTTGCAAGCTAACAAACAACACTTGTTAAGTTTCCCTTTCTCCATAGGTTCGAGGGTTCACTTATCCACCCTCCATCAGAGAAAGGAATACACTGCTAAGGGTGAACAACATGTTGCGAGATTCATGCCATGTTTCAATGGCCCTTATACCATCATTGACATTGACAAACAACACTCTACAGTTATGCTGGACCTCCCTAATTCCCCTAATATCCATCCAACATTTCACACTTCCAAGGTCCTTCCTTACATTGAATCTGATATTACCTTATTTCCATCCTGCTGCTTCAAAGAACCTAATCTGATCACGATAGATGATGGCAATGAAGAATACTACATTGATCATATTTTGGATGCTCGGCATTGTGGTCAAGGTTACCAATACCTCGTCTGGTGGCAAGGTTACAGTCAAGAACACGATGGCTACCAGGATCTGAACTGCAAAACTGTGAGGCCTTGGATGCCTGGCTGGCATCTCGGGGTGGGTCTGCTTGAATTAAGTAGATTTTCATTTTGCAATTGCCAACTGGTAGCTTTTTCCCACAGGGTTTTGACACACCTGGCGCTCAGATTTTACCTACATTTCTACTAACCTCTTTTCCAATTTTAATTTTGCTTACATACATTCTTTTAAAGGCATGGAGGGTGTAATCCTGGAGGATTACTACATTGGACACACTCGACACATTGGACACACTTGACGCATTGGATGCTTGTTTGGACATTTGTTTGGCATCACCCTCTACACTATATTTGGACTTCACACACATATGCTCTCTCTCTCTCTCAAACCACCACCCTTCCATACCTCATCCCTCACTGTACCTTGCTCTTTTATATCAAGAATCATATACACAGTTAACTTCTGTTGACCTTCTCTGTGAGTAGTGTGATCTATCCCTTCATAGGGGATAGATTTCCAACTGGCTGGCCTCAGTCAACATATGGGTAAAATGTTTGTCTGCATCTTGGGTCTTGAGTTGAGGAACAGGACTTGGAGTGAGTTCTGGGCTCCAAAACTGCCTTACATTGTGGATATGAAACATCTTAGGTAAGTATTGCATTTATGTGCATACTGTCAATGTACTGACATTTATGTTTTCTCAATTAGTTTCACTTGGCCTGCTTCAACTTCTGAAAAATTGGTGTTGTGAGAATGATGCAGATTGAAAAAGGCAGCATGATTAAGATAAATGGTTTTTTTTTGGTCTTTTGTACTTTGCCTGCTTTTTGTAAACTAAAAATGTGATATGTTTTTCTTGGAATTGCCTTTTTCAGTCCAACATATCTATTTTAGGAAGGAGGGGGGGGTCACTACAAGTGTTAATTTTGGGCCCCCTTGCTTGTTATAAGAGAATCAAGGTCTTAGGGTGCTCTGAAAGTTATGCTGATCTTCATGAGTCTTGTTCTACTTTTATTCTTTCTTTTTTCCTTCTTTTCTACCCCAGTAAAATGGGAGAAGGACCTACAAGAT
>Ga0307507_10012988_pt1 | contig 10192 bp, 6 predicted proteins | sample 7_EM_MG_FD_207223 | JGI IMG/M metagenome (GOLD analysis project Ga0307507, IMG submission 207223) | Populus trichocarpa ectomycorrhiza microbial communities from riparian zone in the Pacific Northwest, United States - 7_EM | ecosystem: Host-associated > Plants > Roots > Unclassified | place... | reverse complement strand
GAAATTAGGATTTCAAAGTCTAAGGATTTCGCTTGTTTTGGTGTGTTTTCAGCGGTACTTTGGGCCACCAACGATGACTTTTGTCCAAGAACTATACAACCCACCGCCAATTGGGCAAAGGGTGCAGGAGTTGGAGGCGTGGCAGGGCTGGACGTCTCGGAGGTTGGCGGATTAAGGTTTCACCTGTTGCCGGGACATCGCGGGGTCATAGCTCAAGGATATAGAACCCATAGACCCTGATCAGAATTATCTCTCCCGGCTCACCCACACCTTCAGATCATCATCATTCCCACAACTCGCGTTCATCATCTTTCCTACAGCTCGCGTTCTTTATTTCCCACCCACCACCCGGCACGGACACTCAGGCGCCCTCATTGCCACGACGGGATATATCGGCGGTAACGATCTCCCCAGGCAAGGGCAGCGACAAACCCCACCAAAGCCTCCGTCAGTGGAACTGGATTACTGGTGGATAAGACGAAGACATTGGATGCTTTTCCTTCTAGCGTTGTTCTCTTGGGTTTCCTTAATTTCCTTTCTTGTTAATTCTTAGTCTCTTCTAATACAGTCACTTCGCTTTGGAAAATTGGGTATGGTTTATTTTGTTAACGGACAATAATTAGATAACAAGTCATACTTTCAGAATCACTCGGGTAAATCCAACAAAGGAACCCAAGAAGACAGAAGGTTCGTGAGATCTCACTAGAAACACCACCAAAATCATATAATTTTCTCTAAAGAAAAAAAGCACATATAAATCACCCGAGGCACCCTAAACATTTTTTGCAAGTCTTTTTTTTTAGGAAAATGCCCAGGGACCCTCCCAAGAGTCCAAGACCCACTGAGACCATGAATGCCACCTCTTTCGGCACTATAAGAAATAATTTTTCACACAACTCGCACTTTGATTCGCTTAGAATATCTGTAAGACTGTCTCAAGAGAAAGATAGATAAATATCCCTTAATCCGATTTATTTGGAAATATTTGGAATTTTTAAGAACTCCGATGGTTGCGCTCCTACGCTTAGAGCATTACTTTCTTAGCTCATAATTAAAAGTTGGGTTTTGCCGGCATGAGAAAACATCGACGGTATTCTCCTTGGGTGTAGAGAGGGCCCGGGATTGGCTGGTATTATCGGTTTTTCCGAAGTTACCTGTCACGGAGTACCGGAAAAACTGTTGGAATTCGCTGTCAGCATCTGATGACAGCCTCCCCTGGGTGGATGACGAAATTGGGCTGATGATGAACAGGGGGGTAATAAAGCTGAACCCTAACCCTGCAGCCAGCAGCACAACCCCCTCCCTTCTACATACTCATCCACATAGCAAATATCAACGACTACGCAGCAGAGGTAGACTCCTATAGAATTCTCCGAATATCTTTACATTTTGTTTCCTATCCTCTCTTTAATCCCTCTTGCTCTGACTCAACTTTAGAGATTTCTGCACGCTGCATATTATCTCTCAGCGTTTTACTAGTGTTGGGTGTAGATCTAAGGGCCCGTTTACCTAGCCGCCCTAGTTCTAAAATTTGGATGATAAAAATAGACGGTCGCGTGTCAACAGGCGTCGTTTCCCGATAGGCGGTGCAAAAGTGTTTATATAGTTTTCTCCCGTCCTAAATTCTTTGTTGCTGGACGGCCGAAACGGTTGTCTCGGGGGTGCGTGAGAAAAATCTCACAGATTCCTACTAGGCACTAAACGGGACGCTATGGTAGGTAAACACTATCTACTTGCCTGTATCCCTCCGCCAAGCACCCATTAACGGTCGGCAGTGTCTCGTGCTGCTAGAAGGTCGTATATCCCTTAGTCTGTCAGAGCGCCCAAGAGATCGGTGGTAACAAGTCTCAGTTTGAAACCCTCGTAATTTATTCCCAGCTAAGGAAGGACACTTCCCGGATCGCGGTATTTTCTTTGCCGGATTTGAAATTTTCTTAACCAGATTTCTTGGGTGCAGCACCCGACAGAATAAGGGATGGGTAAGCGGACTCTAAAGGGACTAGTTGGTTTGTTTTACTCTTGCTTTGCCTTCTTACATAGAAATCTCTGGATATGCACTCTCTACCAAGACTGGCTGTGAACAAGTATGTCTCCTTGGTAGTCGAATTTAGCTCCGTTGCACAGGTACTGTCACCAGCTCCCTGTCACCCGCCCAGTTTCATTATGCCCCCCTAATCTCTAGATTCTGAGTCAAGACATCCGGAGGGATTGGCGTTTTGCTAACGCAGAAAAATATCGGCCCACTTGATACTTGGGTCTCACTAACTGGTATCCGCAAATTCAATTAGCTTGTTGGGATAAACATATCCTGGGTAACGCGCTGATCAGGGCTGATAATAATCGAATGGCGGATTTCAAGAGTTTTTATAATACTTGTACTGTGCTACAACGCCATGAAGGGCTATTTAATTATCTGATAAATAAACTCATGGTGTGATGACAAGTCCGAGATTGATAACTTTTTGCTTATCCGATACCGCATTATCGGTATCTGGTTAAGCTCGTTTTCGCGCTAAGAGGTCATAATAAAGTGTGAATCCTCCTGTTCCTCGGCCAGTCTTTGTCCTTCCCTGATTCAGGACTAGACTATTAGCAATTTATCGTCTAGCCTCAAAATGCTAATATTTCCGGATACTTTGCAAAGCGCCCAAGCGTCCACGTTGCGGGCCTACCCTGTTATCTCTCTTGGGACAATCTCCACTGGGGGCAGCCTGAGATGGCGGATTTCAAGAGTTTTTATTGTACTGTCGGAAGCGTTGTAGGACACGTATGATAGCAATGTGCGAAGTACCTCAGACGCATGAGCCGTAGTTTCTTCTTCAGTGCCCTTGACCTTTGCTAACAAAATTATATCGTATAAAAAGGGGGCTCTGCGGACATTGGGAAAATGAGCAGATGCGAGAACTCGGAATATCCTGCGAAGTGGATGTTATTTGACATTTCTTTGTACTGTCTTTTCCGTTTTTCTTTCGGAGCCATTGTGACATTGATAAACTCTCGCGCCAATACCCACAAAATGATGCCCATCTCAGGAAGGCATCCGTCAGTACTGTACATAAGTTAGACCCCTGCTCAACAGACAAACTAATGAATTGTAAGTTTACCCCCGGAAAATGTCTCAAGAGATGAGACATAGGAACATGACACTTTTTTTATCTATTAGATTTTCAACGAAGGGACCAGGCGCAGACAAAAACAAATACCCTTTTTACTGGTGCAGCATGGGATTGGCTGGTAAAATTTTGGCATGGATTTACTAGCCGGTATCTATTTATCCGCAGCCCGACTAACTCCAGTCACTCATTAGAGGAAAATTACTTCCACAGCAGAAATCTAGAAAACTGGTTCTATATACAGTCATGCGATCTGGGGCAGCCTTCCAAAATGTCATAACCCCAAGAATTCTTTTTAGAGGTTTATAAACCCATATTTGACACTACGAATATAGGGTGATGGTACGGTAACGAAATTATTATCAGCCATTCCAAAACCTAACCCTATACCCCATCCCACTTCACGATCCTGTCCTTCCCATGGTCGATCTATATCCCCCGCATCCTCCGCTTCCGTCGCTAGTGTGTCGCTTCCTTAGTCTAGTCTGTATTTAGCTATAGAATTTTGGGTTCCGCCCGAGATTGGTGTTTCGTTCCACCCCATATTTTAATTCCCTCTGACGGTCGCCAGGTCGAGCAAGGGTTAGGGTTCTTGTTAGGGTTCGGTTTCTAACCGTTGAGTTCTATCTGGGATTGCCTTTCCGGCCTGTCCGAGATTTCGATTGCCTCTGATGTTGGGGCTGCAGCGGGCTTTGAGATCCTAGCGAAGGTTCCGGCTAACGTTGGGATCATGGCCAAGATTCCCGCCAGCATTAGGATTCCGGTTAGAATTAAAGCCAGCTTTGGGATTTTGGTTAGGATTCCAGCCAGCATTAGGAATCCGATTAGGGTTGCAGCCAAAGTCCGGGTCTTGCTTGCCGTTAGGATTTTGTACTTAGTTGATGGTTTTGCCATCTTGGGTTCTGCCATTCCCCTTGCTGCGGGTATTGGGTGCGGTCGTGTGCACGTCCTTTCGGGTGTATTCCGTGGGGCCATTTGCCCATGGGGCCGATTGGGGATTATCTCCTTGGTGGGGACTAAGCGCTGGGAGAGGGCTCGCTGGGGGTCTAGGATTCAACATCCAGTTCCTGTTAGCAACATTTTTTACACCTAAGTTGAGGTTGTATTTGGGGCCTTACTTTCAGGACATGTTGGTGGAATATCGCAGATTTTTTTTTTCCCCACCACCTCCGGACTTTCGAGATAAGGGGCAAAGGGATAGTGTAGCGGCTGTTCAAATTTCTTGAGCCTCGTCTGGACTGTTGGGATCTCAGCGGAGGCTGCATCTGTAGGTGTCATCACAGAGGTGTCCACTGTAGTTTCCGGAATGGCAGAACTGTCACTCCTGGCCGATCCCGAATTCGCCCTTAGAGCACAATCTCCTGGGAAGCACCCTGTGTCGCCCTCCGTAATCAGATCACACCGCTCTCATATCTTAAGTCTGAAATGGTTACTGTCTCACCTTCAACCTCTCCACTATATTCATCGTGACTCTCAAGGCCCGCTAGCCATGTATGTCTAAGTGCCTCATCCACGGTAGGGCGATCCTCGGTTTGTATTGTGAGCATAGACTTTAGCAACGAAATTCCGACATCGTCGGTCGGGGGTGACAGCCCTCTTAGCCGATCTTCGGGAAACGGCCATTTCCCAAAGAAGTAGCCAGATAATTGAAACTCCGAGACGAATAACTTTGCCCCTACAAGTAGCTCATATATCACACATCCAAGTGACCAAATGTCAACAGAATTTGTATAATCTGAGGTTTCGCTACTAGAGTCCAACCCTAGAACCTCCGGAGCACCGTACACCGTAGTTGACACTTGGGTATGAAAGGTTGTGGTAGCTTGAGCTCGGATCCGCTTCGATACCCCGAAATCCCCAAGTTTGACCCACACAGGAGACATAGAAACCACAAAAATATTCTATGCATTGGTCAGTATTATAGGTGCGACATCGTCGGGCGGGGTTATTTGTGGTAAAGACCATACCGCAGGCTTTAGATCTCGATGAGCTATCCCTTGCTGATGCATTACTTTGAGGCCCTCGAGTATCTGCTTTGTGATATTCTGAACGGTTTCCTGGTGTAGCGGCGTACCAATATGCTTGGAAAGGTCGCCTTCCTTAAAATATTCCATCGGAATATATAGTGTCTCGGGTTTCTCGAACCATCCCAGGAACCTCACAAATAGTGGCGGATGCTAGGACGCTTGGCCATCAGACCACAAGAATACCCACTAGGGGTAGCAAGCTCGGGTAGAATCCCTCGGGGGTGAGACCACAAACCTTTGCCAATATTGCCATCACAAGAAGCTCCCGAGAATAATCAAGCTCGCTGGATAGCCTCCTATCAATTGTCTTTACTGCCCGATACCGGCCCGTAGCTTTCTCTATCTGCCTATAGACGACACCAAAACCTCCCTTTCCGAGTTCCCCGCAATTGCTTCAATCCTCTCTCATTTTCTCGTTCCTATCCTTCGCTTCTCCCACATAATTTGTATGTCTGAACTGATCAGAAAAGAATTCGGTTTCCAGTTTATACCAAACTAGCAAATCGGATCGAGCCCCGTCCATTTTTTGAATTTGAGACTCTTTGAATCTAGAACTCTGAATCAGCCGAGAAAGTCGAAACGCAAAGCTAGCTTGAAAGTGGCTAATGAGGATATAGGAGTGAATGTTCGTGAGTCAAGAGAAGGAGGAGTTCCCAACGTAGGGGAAAAGAAGCCAAGCTGCTTTACCCTCTCATGGTGAAAAGTACTCTATGCAAAGGTTGGAATTTTTCGATGCCGAATTTCTCGGTCGATGGTGTCCGAAAGTGTTAACTAAGCACTGAGCACATAGTACCCCAAAGGCTTAACTGGATGGGAGACTGGAACAGTCGAGCACTAGCTTGGCAATGATACATGTATGATTAGCTAAAAACAAATTTAGAAAGGAATATTATGTAAGACAGGGGGGGCAACATTAGCTGGTTAGAGGAATCCGTAGTAAAAAAAAAAGAGATTCCGCAAGTCGTAACCTTACTGGATGATAACGATGGTATCAGTAAGGATTCGTAGTCGTGCCAAGGTTGCGGCGTCGGCCGCAACCCCCGGATGTTTGCCGGCTCACAACCAGGGGCACTCTAAAGAGTGCCTGCCAGATCAACACAACTTTGCGGCTCAACACAACTTTGTGGCTCAACACCAGTTTCTGGCTCAGCAAAAATTTGGGCCTTGGCATTACTTTGAGGCTTAATACAATATTTTTTAAAAATATACTAACCACTCTACACCTATTCTGCTGGTATTTATCTTGAATCAGGTATTTAGCTAAAAATCCATTCTAAGCCACAAAGTTGTATTAAGCTATCATACAAAATTGTATTAAGCCACAATGTTGTATTGAGCCACAGTGTCGTGTTGAGCTGCAGAGTTACTATAGTGAGTCACAAAGTTGTGTTGAGCCGCAAAGTGGTGTTGATCTGGCAGGCACTCTTTAGAGTGCCCCAGGTTGTGAGCCGGCAAACATCCGGGGGTTGCGGCCGTCGCCGCAACCTTGGCACGACTAAGGTGACAAATGACCATCAAGAAAATAATATTCATACCTGAGTATTAGCAATCGAAGCTCTTAATGAGTATTCAGATATGTACAGTACCTGTACAATACACTCGTGTCAAATGGGTTTCTGTATCCCTGGATAGCAACGGAAATAAATACCTACTACTTATATCAAATTTATTTCAAACTCAAGGAAAGAAAATACTATAAAATGAGGATAAAGTGTTAAACCATGGACGTAAAGTAACTTGGCAATTCACGAACCATCTCGACTACACCTCCAGCGATTGAAATCTCCACGCCATGAGATTTTATTGTTAACATCCACCACCCCGACACTCTTAGTGAGCTGCACCCCCCCCCTCCCACCTTACTTCCCTCATCATGGTCTTGCGCTTCGGCGTCCTTGTTTCTAGGGGTCATTTTGGTCTCTATCCCCCTCTTTTCGCTCGCGTCTTCGCTGCTTCACTTGGCACTTACCTGGTCGGCAACACCCTCTTGCCGATGTTACAGAGGGCGGGGCCTACAGTTCACAGTAGGAGGAAACTTTTCAACAGGCCACAGTTGAATTCTCAATTCTCTTCAGTACCTTTAGAGGCTTCCTAGTCGGACACGCACACGGTTGCCAATAGTTTCTATGGTCCTTGAGTCTACCCCTCCTCCTCCCCCTCCGGTCTCGTCCCGTTGCTCGGCTACAGCTACCATCCACTCACTTGGCTGGCACCCTACTGTCCCTGCGCCTTCCCCACAGCTTCTCCACGGTCGCAGCCCTCTGTTACGCACGGTCGTCATATTGCACTCTCTCGGTAGCGGATATCAACGCCTTGGGTTCTTGAGTAATGTTTTGCATGGTCACATTATTTTTAATGGCCCCCCAGGCCCCCATTGTTCTTGCTTCATTGTTGTTACTTTGGGTTTCATTAGTGGTTATAACAGTTCATTCCTTTTATTGGTGTCTATGGCAAGGGTTTTCCTGTTGATTCCTCCCCATGTGTTTATTTGTATTTTTCTTTTCGAGCGCTTAGTCAGAGGGGGATTTCTTATTTGATTTGGCTAGTGTGCAGTTGGTCCCGGACCAGAGCGACTTGGGTTGATGGTTTTTTCCCTGGCGCCGGTGAGGTTTTTTAGGTGGTTTTTTTATCCCATAGCTTATGCTGCATGCACTTTTTCTACCTAAGGTTGTAAAACAAATCCAAGATGATAAAAATAAAAAATAAAATATAAAGTAACTCGGCAATTACTAATTCCTACAAGGTAGACCTCCTTCCATCTTACATAACATACAAGCGATTCTCCGCAACCCCAACCTTAACGATTTCCTTTGTTTTCTGCAATGTGCCCTGTTCGCCACTCTCCTTGTTTCGTCGTCCCCCCTCCCAAGTAGAGACTGTCTCCGGAGGGTATTACAACCCCAACCCCTCGGTATGGAAATATAACTCCGCGGTGAAATCTAGAAAACTAGTTTCCAACAAAAGCCATGCAATTCCAACTTATGTTCTAAATTCTCATCCCACCCGATGAACCAGTCCCTCCTCATGCGCTATCTATTTTCCAGTTTCCTATATACCCCCCACTTACATCGCTGGTAACGTTTCCTTGCTCTGATTTGCTTTCGGCTAAGGCGATTTGAGTTCTCTCCGAGGTTGGCGCTCCATCCCTGACTCCGACCCCCTCCCGTGTTAGGGCTCGAGCCAAAATCAGGATTCTAACTAAGATTCCGGCGAGTAATACGGGTTTTCTTGGTATTCGGATCCTGTCCTGTGTCAGGGTTCGGGGTGGTGCACGGACTTTGCGCCGAATTCATGGTTGGGGCATTATGATTTCCGCTATCTCCCGTACCGGGAGTGCTAGGCTTCGTGCTCTGTATTTTCGGAACCGTCCTACGCGAGCCCACTCTACCGGCTAGGGCAGGTTCACCTATGGTAATTCTTGATGCAGTTTCACCAGGGGTGGGTGTGGGAGCCTTTTGTGTTTTCTAGGGGGTATGTTCCATCGCTTCTATCTGTCTCCGGGGTGGGTGGGTGGGAGGTTATATCCACCATGAGAGTCTGGCCTCGGGGAATCGCTTGCAGGTAGTCTAGGATTCAGCATCCAATTCTCATTAGCGACACATTTTACAGGGTTAGGTTTAGTATTCGAGGTGCTATTTTGTGGGCATGTTTGTCGAAGATTGCGGATCTTTTTCTTTCCCGATGCTTTAAATCCCTTGGAATGAGTGGCCTTGGAGTTATGAGGCATCAATCCTGGTTTCCGAGGCCCTGTCCGGGATACCGAGTTCCTAATAACGGCTGCATCCGATGGTGTCGTCACACAAGTTTTAGCCACCGCCTTCGGGGTCATTGGATTACCGCCACATTGCGATCCCTCACTCACTTTTGAAGCCATATTATTCGGAATGTACCTAGTGTCATCCGGCCTAATCCTGTTTCTTCCGCTTCTCCTTTTCTTTTGTTGGCCATGAGTAGCCAGCCCGATTTTACGCTTCCTGCTCAGGGTGCTCTCGCCCCGACTTTGTGCTGTCTCATCTTGATCGCCTCCGCTATCTTCATTGGCAGTCTTAAGGCCTGCCAACCATCCATGGCTGCAGTAGGGCGATTATCAGGTTGTATTACGAGCATTGGCTCCAGTAACGAAATTCCGGGATTTTCTGTTGGGGATGATAACCCTTTTAGTTGATCTTTGGGAGGGGGTTGTTTTCCCGAGGGGTAGCAGGGTGCTGGGGCCTCCGAGGCGGGTGGCTTTGTCCCTGTGGGTTCGTGTGTCGCGCATCCGAGTAACCAAACGTCGACTTGGTATAGTTCGATGTTTCGCTATTGGAGTCTGACCTCATAACCTCGGGTGCACTGCACACTCGAGCTAATACCTGGGTGCGGAAATTTGTAGTAGCTTGAACCAAAACTCGCTTCAATGCCCCGGAATCTCCCATCTTTACCCAAGAGGAAGACGCAGAAACTACAAAAATATTCTATGTATTCGTCAGTATTCTGCAACGGAATATGGTCAAGCAAGATGCCTGGTGGTAAGAATCATACGGCAGGCTTTAAGTCCCGATGAGCTATCCCGTGTTGGTGCCTTGCTTTGGGGCTCTCGAGTATCTGCCTTGAGATGTTCCGAACGGTTTCTGTGGTGGCGGTGTACCGGTATGCCCGGGGAGTCCACTTTGATAAAAATATTCCATTGTGAGATACAGGGTCTCTGGCTCCTCAAACCATCCCAGGAACTTCACAAGGGATGCTAAAACAACTGACGATTAGATCACAAGAATATCCCGTAGAAGTATCAAGCTTGGGTAGGATCCCTCGGGGGTGAGACCACAAACCTTTACCAATACGGCCATCACAAGAAGCTCCCTAGAATAATCACACCTGGTGGGTAGCCTCTTATCAATCGACTTCACCGCGCGATAGCGGCTTGTAGCTTTCCAGATCTAGTTATGGACGATACCGAAACCTCCACTTCCAAGTTCCCCATAATTGCTCCACCCCCCCCCCCCCCGGGGGGGGGGGGGGGGTTTGGGGTGTGGGCCCGGGGTGGGGGGGGGGGGGGGAGTCCGGGTGGGGGGT
>Ga0307507_10012987_pt1 | contig 10193 bp, 14 predicted proteins | sample 7_EM_MG_FD_207223 | JGI IMG/M metagenome (GOLD analysis project Ga0307507, IMG submission 207223) | Populus trichocarpa ectomycorrhiza microbial communities from riparian zone in the Pacific Northwest, United States - 7_EM | ecosystem: Host-associated > Plants > Roots > Unclassified | place... | reverse complement strand
GGAAGCTGGCGCTCTGTAGGCAGGTTATGCCGGCTATATCGGATCAATTCGCGACATATACTCTCGAGGGAGACCCCCGACACCTTATTAAAACCGAGACTTTGTACACATCGTCCCGACGCCCTTTCAGGATCCTCCTACGGACGACCAGCGCGGTTACCGCACTCATTGAACTCTCTAAATGTTGCAGGACATCCGCAGAGAGATCGGCGCCGCGGCGTCGAAGAGATTCGAGGTTCAATAACCTCATTCGGATGGCATGCTGACGACTGTAGCTGTGCCCGATTTGGCACGCGGCATCATTTTTATTCGATTGTGGCCATCCGTCCTTGATTTGTTCCTTGTGCGCGAGCTCTCCAAACTCCGTGGAATACATCGATATATTGTCAAACTGGCGTATATGATCACTAAAATGACTTACTAGATGTATCTTGATGGAGTTGAAATGCGATTCGCGATGGATCAAGTCCATACGTCGCTCGTGCTCTTCTGCGCGATTATCATCACAGATCCGGCGCCGTTTAGAGGGAGCCACGGGCTGGGTCATCTGCGTTATCTGATGTCGTATCTCCCTCCGTTGCTCGTCAACCTTGGCCAGTGTACGCTTAGTTACTCAAAACTCCAAGAAGATACCTTTCATCCTGTGAAATTGGTCCAGATAATGTTCCATATACGCTATGGTGTCAGACGTGTGGCTTCGGCCTTGTGCCATCATACTGAAGTCGGCGAGCGCTCTGACGCATCCTAGAGCATGTTTGAAAGCTATCACTTGTGAACTCTTTGGCTGACGCAATCCCACCGCGAGAACAGCCAAAATACAGCGCCCCAGATTCCTCATCTCTTTCCCTTGCCACTGCGCAACCTCGCGGTAGGTTTTTTTGGGTACCAAAAACCCAGGGGACGGCGGTAATGCCTTCCAAACGTCGTCAAAAGCTTGCAGTCGCCCGTGTTTCTTGAGAAAGGCTTGGATCCAGTCTATCATGTGCTTAAATAATCCGAGATAAACCCAATGGAGCATGTCCTGGGTGTGCAAGTCAGGTGCCGAGACCCGGTGAAGTCCATGAAAAACGGTTTGGCCCAAATTGATACCAAGGCCGCGGAACTTGACATGGGTGCCGTCTGACTTCGAGTCTGGGAACCGGTTTTCATATCCATATCGTTCGGATCTTGCGTAATCTCTAGCTCGATAGGTCTTGATGTTGGTTCCTAATTTCCCGGCAGGCACCTCACATGTAGGACAGGCGTTGGATTTTAACCCGTGCAGTGTCACGTTTTCCATATAGTCCACAACCCATGCAGACAAGATTGGGGAGCACCTCCGAACCTTCCCGTCAGCACAATCAATTGGGACGCCATCAAGCGCCGCGTGCTGCAGGGGCGCAAAAATGAATTCGAATACGTCCTGCAGTGTGTTGGCGTTCACTTGTCTCTGGTATTGATCTGCTTTGGTGGACTTTGAGAGTTTGGGGGGGACAGGCAATAGTGCGAGAAGCAGAACAGCCATTGATCCAGGGCTGTTGTGCCGGGCTGACGGAAGATTTCCGAGCGTAATATAGACAGGCGACGCTTTGTTGTCACCAGAGAAGTTGCTGAGATGGGTCTGATCGGACGTCCCAATAATGGGAACTACAGTCGCTCTAGGTGGAAGTGTCTTCTATAATTAGTCAGCTACTGTTACAGTAAAGGAGGTTAGGGCGCTGTCCTTGAACATCCCACCACCAGTCCGCGGTGTGCATTTCCGCATAGATCCTTTCACCATTAGGATCGAATTCACGCCACGGTGCATAAAGCAAGTCATCCTGGTATGCGATCCGGCGCAGGAGATATCTGACACAATCCAGGACGTTACGATAAAAGAATGGCAGAGTTCTCTTGCTATCCTCAACTTGTCCTTTAAACCATTGCAGATACGAACTGTGCGGGTCCAACAACCGGAGGTGATTCTCGAGCGTATGCATAGAACTATAGCCGACTAACGCAGAACTAACGAGGCCACTCGAGAAGTATTCATTGATTCGTGATATAGGTACTTTACTCTAAATGAACCAAGACGCCAATTTGAAGCCCTGCGCACAACTAAACGGTGCCCTCGGATCCTCGCAGAGATTGCTGTTTTCTTACTCAAATCCGTCGACGTCTCCAAATGCTTCTCCGCCGCGTGGAAAATGCTTCTGTCTGCCGGGTAACGAAGACGTGGAGTCGTCCAGTATCTCAGTATCAGACTGGTGAGCAGTAAATACGTCGAGCTCGTGTCCGGTGGGATCCGGATCGGATTCATAGTTGGAATCCTGGAGCCCCCTCGCCTCTGGGTGGGGCAATATGCTTGTTTCCACGTCGTTGATAATATCTCCGGATGATGGATATCCTACCGTGGACGCGAGAACAATGTCTAGATTTGCTTGGGCTGTTCGCAGGTGTTTCTCATATGCGCCTGACCGGATGTATTTTCGTCGGCAGAATGGACATTTGCTAGGCATGGTGGGAGTCAGCTCAGTCCATATCGTGAGTTATGTGTGGATTAGAGGGTACTTGTACCGCTATGTTTATTCATGAGCCCAACGCGTGTGGTTCGCACGCAGGGTCAAGGAGCTTAGACGCTCTGAAGAGGAACTAGTCGTCCATGGGGTTTAGCGCAGACATCACATGGCGTCAGCTATAGTTTCTTTCAAGACCAGAGCCGTTCCTGAGCAAATGTGCGTATCATCCGTTATTCAAGTTGAATCGGATAATGGCAGAGTCCTGTCTTTGAGCCTCAGGTTTTACCTATTTTTAGCCAATCTTGAAAACACAGCCTGATTCTTTCAAACTCCCTAGAACGTCTGGGAGTTGTATATATAAAATGGATAGAGCGCCATAGAAGGGACTTCATACCAAAAACCATCCCACATTCAGAACGTCCACAACTGCCACCCTATTCAGCCCACTAGTTCCAATACGCTCATCTAGATACATCAAGAATCAACCAATATGGCCCAAAATATCATCCAGGTACGATACGTCTACATGCATAATCCAGGAGCACAGCAGGCTCAGGCGGGGCAGACGTACCAACTTCCGCCTAATTCTCTCCTAGGGGTGATCAGCGCAACACGCCCTAATCCTGGGGGTGAGTCAATTACTCACTATAAGGGAGCCATGGGCTTCCCAGCTAATAATGCAGGCGCGGTGGTGTATAAAGAATGGCGGCAACTTGTGAAGGATCAGCTGGTAGCAAGGAACTTTACGCCACTCACTAATTTTGCTATCGGAGAATTCCAGCAAATCGTCGCAGGAATGAGGAGATTGCGCCCTCTGTACAAGCAGCTTGCCAATGAATCAGCTGCGAATAACGTGGCTCGTATGCGGGAGGCCGATGTGGCAATCGTTCAACTTGTTAAGGACTGTATAGGTAAGTTGACAACCACCATGAACAAGCTGCTTCAGGTTGTGGCTAAGGGCCAGCCTGCACCTGCACTGGGCTAGCCAGGGGTCCCCACTGCGCAGGGGATTGTGCCCCCGCTACTACTACCTCTGGGCGCCCCAATTCAATGGGGTCTTGCTACGGCTGATCCGAACCCAGCTCCCGTTCCCCAAAACGCTCTCCCGGCGATCAACCAACCGCAAGCGGAAGGGCAAGTCATTCCAGGTGCCGTTCTGGCGCAAGCACAAGTCGTTCCTGGTGTCATTCCGGGTCAACCTCAACCGCAAGCGCAAGGACAAGTCGTTCCTATCGTTCCGGCGCCAGGACAAGTCACTCCAGGTGTCGTTCCGGGTCAACCTCAACTGCAAGCGCAAGGACAAGTCGTTCCGGGTTAACCTCAACGGCAAGCGCAAGGACAAGTCGTTTCTATCGTTCCGGCGCCAGGACAAGTCGCTCCATGTGGCTTTCCGGGTCAACCTCAATGGCAAGGGCAAGGACAAGTCGTTCCCATCGTTCCGGCGGCAGGACAAGTCGCTCCAGGTGTCGTTCCGGGTCAAACTCAACCGCAAGTGCAAGGACAAGTCATTCCTGTCGTTCCGGCGCAAGCACGAGTTGCTCCAGGTGTTGCGCCGGGTCAACCGCAACCACCGATTAACCAACCGCAAGCGCAAAGACAGGTTGCTCAAGCTGCTCACCCTATGCAAGGACAAGGAACACCTGCTCCACAAAAGGCTCCCCCAGTGGCTGGGTCGCCGCAAACACCAATCCTACTCGATACCCCACTCAGCAGCGCAGGCAGCCGCTCAGGCAGTAGCCAAGCTAACAGTCCAGCAAACCGTCCAGCAAACAGCCCAGCAAACAGCCCAGCAAACAGCCCAGCAAACAGCCCAGCAAACAGCCCCCCTGACAGCCCTGCGCCGGCACCAATCATACCTTATCTCCCGCTAAATCGCCTGGCGCCAACAGGTGAGTCCTTTTCAAAATAATCCGCGTGTTTGGGTTTTTCACTTACTGACTAAGAAGTTGTAGATTGGAGCGCTCTACTCGGACGTCCCCGTGCATTGCGTATTGTTTGGATCCGCCACGCAGCTGATATCCGCGCAGACTACCCTGATCATCGCCGGCTCAATTGGCGCCCTGTCAACGGGGTACAGTTTGCTGAGTTGGATTCCTATGACATCCGTGGACTATCAGCGATGATTACGAGATCCATACGACATAAGACCATTCGGTACATACTTGGCGCTACAGGTGAGGGACGCCAACTCCTACGAGACTATCCCAATACGCCGCTGTCGTGGATAAATTATGTCTTCATTGATGACTATGAAGCGGTAAGGGCCTGGCTCCTGTCGAATCCATTTCTTGAAGACCCGCTTGATCTCTTAATCTATTGTCATTGTCCGAATAAAGTAGGTAGGGAACCCACATCCGCGTTGAGGGGGCACAACTATCTTGTACCTGGCGCTGTGACCAATTGGGCGAATGAAGCGATAGCACAAGACCAATTGCGTGGAGGTTCATTTGATCCGGAGGCCAGACGACCGGAGCCCAAAGCTAATCCCGGGCCGGCTAATGAAGCAAGTGAACCGCAAGAGGGAGATGACTCTGACGCTTTACTTGTAGCAGTATCCGGCACGTCATGAGATGTCTCCGGCGCCGGGGATGGACGCGAGGGCACCGTTGGGATGTCGTCATCCGCCGGTGGAGAGCGAAGGGAATCCACCGTGAAACGTATACCACTCGCCCTCAAATCGTCTAGCCGGTTGAATATACAACACTCGGCGGAACTGGGACGGCATCCTGCTCAAGGCGACATGACACGGAAGCGAAGGGGTCTGTTCGACGACGAAAATTGTGATGAGCGTTGGTCCAAGAGATTTCAATTGGCTTCCATGGCTAGGCAATTTTTGGAAAGTGAGGAGGTATGGAAGCGCAGTGCTTCCTTCGATGACGAGGATGGTCACGAGCGTAAGCCCAAGAGATATCATTCGAGCGTCAGAGAGTTGAATTTGACGCCGCGTCTATCGTTTGCTGAGTCTACCTAGACGTATAGTGTATTAGTGATATTGTTTAGCATTAGAGTTCTTAGGGGTTTCGAATATATTTCCTATATCCTGCCTGTCTGCCTCCCTGCCTGCCTGACGATCGCCATCTGATCAGTTCACGTTCGTCTGGCTTCGCTCATGTGTGGTCTTGCGCTGGATGGATGCAAAATTCAAGTGATGTTGATGGTGCCTTGGCAGATGCCAAGAGACGTCGTGTCCCTTACGTCTCTTGGCATCTCTATCCTTGTGAGGCTTAAAACCTTATTTCATCACACGCGGTGGAAATCTCTGAGACTCAGAAGTGTTCACGATCATTAGATTGTCTATGTTCTATATCTTTATCCATCACAATTGGTAGATCCGCTATGTGGCTAGTTCATCTGGCCCACGATACCGGTATCCACTTCGGTGTGCGACGTGGTTGTACTAGCACACCCTACTTCACGTTCTTTGCTCGTACGGTACACCTCCCCAGGGCTAACCGTCAGGAAATGTACACCCAGCATCGACCAGGTGTATATAAGGACCCCTCCTACCCCTCCTTCCACTTTGGCGTTCCCACTCTCCATACATTCCTCTTCGCTCTGCTCCCCACGTCTGGCGCCAGATTCCGACCTACCTACGTCAACCCCCTTCCAAGATCCTCGTCTCTTAGTTGACGTATCAAGATTTTTCTCATCTTTTTCATTGAGTTCTATTCAATCTAAACATCGCACACGTCCCCATGGCACCTTCGAGCTCACGGAAACAGCAGTTAGAGAAGGGAAAGTAAGTAAACTACGTCTATTTATTCATGAGCAATTTTAATATTTCTATTCGCCGTAGACGCCCTGCTGCGCACCCCCAGAGGATTGACGCTGAGAGCGGAAAACTAATAAAGAGTGTGCCGCGTATAGTCCCCCGTCGCCCCGCTGAGGAGAGAGCGTAAGTAATCACGGAAAGCACCAGATTCGCATTACAGGATATTGCGCTCACAACGAACTTTCTTGTGAACAGACACCTGGCGGAGCGCGGGCACTTCAGGCCAGCCGTCGAAGACTCGGGCACTGGGTAGGTCAAAGAAAACCCCAACCCAGGTATCAGAATCTGGCAGGCTAACAATTGAGCACAAATTAGGAAGCTGTATGTCGACATTGCGTACGCTAAAGCGTGGTGCGGGTTCTTCCATGCCGGCGTCACATCTGGTGCCTACTTCAATTGGCGTGAGCAGCTCAAGGCCTATATGACAGCCTGCAACCTGGACCCCGGTCAATTGACAGACACCTCAGTAGAAGCAATCACTGTCTTCGCTCGCGCTCTTCCGCCTGTGAAAGATCGCGTCACGCACATTAAAAAAAGCCACCACCCAGATGACGTCGTGGAACTCACCCGTTACCTGAGGATGCTAGTTAAAGATTTGGCTAGGAAACTCCACACCTCTAACCTACGTCGAATCGCGGAGCGCGCCGGTGGTAGAGACGTCGCGGAATCTCCGAGTGAGTGATTATTCCGATCTATCTCCCGTCAGCCTCGCACTAACTTATTTTGACACAGTCTCAATCGTCAACTTAGTGCCCACAGGCAGTAAGAATGCATATCGTTCGCCGAAAGGGAGCCCCAGAAGCGGGACATCCCTTCCTTGACCATCCCTGGTGTGCTAGCGACTCGGACCGCGGAATCGCATGGGGTGTGTTGACAACACCGAGGATGAAATATCTGGTCGGGGAGGTTAGAGGCGAGCGTGTGGAGGAGGAAATCGGATGTAGTGTTCGTTACGGGGCCTCGAGAGCCCCAAAAACCACGTTCCCCGGGCAAAATTCACCGCCCCGGCCCGCTCTCCGGCCTGGGGCGGGGTGTATTTTGGCCTTTCCCCACCCCTAACCCCAGCCAGGGCCCCGCCCCACCCATGCCCTAGACAGGCCCCCGTATACTTTTGGTGGTGAAAAACGGGGGCCTGTCCAGGGAATGAGTAGGGTCGGGCCCCGGACGGGGGCGGGGCGGGGAGAATGAAAAAAATACACCCCCTGGGCCTGTGTAACGGCGGGGCCTCTAAGAACAAAACCCGCCCCGCCCGCCCCGTAACGAACGCTAATCGGATGCCCACGATATCTGATCGGGGCGACTGGTGAGGGTGCCGTCAGGCTACGTCACCAGCCCCAAAAACCTCTCCTCCTGCGACAGCTCAGATTTCTCCATAGCAATAATGACATTCTAGCGTGGCTCCTTGCAAACCATGTCCAAGATCCCCTGGATCTCTTGGTCGTCGAGTCAGGTCGCAAGAATAGAGAGAATAGAGCCCAGACGCCCGAGCCTGCCAAAGGGAGATACCCGTTTCTCAATCGCAACGTTTGGGAATATCCCGTGGCGATCATGCAAGCGGACGAGGATGAGGATGAGGATGTGGATGAGGATGAGGAGGAGGAGGAATGACTAGAGGCCGAGAGCGAGGGGGAACCGCAGGCGCCTCCTGACGGGGGGGCGATTGTTTTGGACGACATAAGTATCGACACCTAACCTTAACATGAAGATCAAAACACGATGGCTAATTGACGACGTAGGACGAGGAATTAGGATCTCCGGGCCCCTCGACACGACGGAGGGCTACCCCATGAGAAATAGCGGACGCCCTGAGCGATAATCCGTTCCCTCTGCTCTCGCGGGAGTCGGCCTCTAGTCCTTCTGCGCCATCTACGCAAAAGAAACTCCAAGACGTCCGGAACGTTCTACGGGAGATGCCCTGGATGTCAGACTACATTACAGATACCGGGCTGGCAGCTGTGGTGCGTTCGGGACTCGATGGTGCCCAGGTAACCCCTCCTTCTAGCCTACCCGGATTCCGCGACGAACGTCCAGTCTCCCCTGCCGTTGCTCCGATTGATGCGCAGGTTCACACAACTCCAGTTAGAGCGACTGAGCAAGCAGCGCGCACAATGGAACCAGCAGCAGCACTACGTTCAGAACATGATGGTGCCCAGGACAGCCCTCCTACCCGCCTGCCCGTAATCCGCGACAAACGTCCAGCCTGTCCCGCCATTGCTCCGATTGATTCGCTGGTTCACACAACTTGAGTGAGAGCGACAAAACAAGCAGCTCGCACAACTGAACAGCCGCCCACCACGCTCCCAGCCCCGACAGAACCAGCAGCCCCCGTGACACCCCCTGCGCCCAGGGCTTCTTCAACGTCCAGTTTGAGTAGTGCTCCAAACAACACCAAATCGCCATCGCCCCAACAACGCCGTTCAAAATGACGCGGGGCTGGAGGAAAATAATTTCCGATTTCCTAGTTTCTCTGGTATTTCTTTTTTCTTTTTCTTTTTTTCCCTAGATCTTATTTCACTTTAGTCAGAATTCTCAGTTTGTGTTTGGTTAGCTGGTATGTGAGAGTAAACATATCATTGGGGGCCCTTGCTTCAGCTTTGCGTATCCTGTATTGCTAGTCCTTACGCCTCCTTGCGTTAAGATATCAAATTTTTTTCCTGGATCAAGCACGCCGCGCATTCTGTCCTTAACTGGGCTGGCGTCGGCGGACTACACTAGTGAAACACATGAGGGCATGGCGTGAATACAGAATTCTAGACGTTTAGTGGTGTTGATTCAACGTTACGAGATGAGGTTCGATAATCCTAATCTGCTTTAGACGTGGCGAGTGTCTTGCTAGAATTAGTGTCGCTAACCGATACTCGTTGTGGCTGGATTTTGCTTAGCCTCCTACATTAGCGAGGCCTATTTCGTCAAACCTTTTCAACCAGAGTCCGGACGACCATGATACCTGAGGGCGTCGAGAGCATGGCGTGAATACAGAATTCCAGACGTTCACTGATGTTGATTCGACGTTAGGAGATGAGGTTCGACAATTCTAATCTGCTTTAGGCGTGGTGAGTGTCTTGCTAGAATTAGTGTCGCTAACGGACACTCGTTGTGGCTAGATTTTGCTTCGCCTCCTACATTAGCGACGCCGATCTCGCCAAACCTTTTCCACTAGAGTTGGGCCGACCATGATACCTGAGGACGTTGAGATCATGATCATAATGTTGAACAAGCAGAAAACCCCTTTTTACAGGCGAATATTTTCTTTCAATACTGAGTGATAGTGTGTGATTCTCCCAACCCCCCCCCCCTAAGTCCTAGCGTATAAGACCTGACGCGTCCATTGAACATAACCACAGATTCCTCATCTTCACAACAGGAAAGATACATTCCCTTGTTCTACGTCCTGATTCCTATTTTGCCTAACGTTGATTGACCGTTCAGCATTCCACCATGTCTAGACAACCGTTAGCCAATTCACGCAGCCAGCCAACCCCCCGAGTAGGAAATCTCAACGGACGTAGACGCCAAGTTGTATCCAATGGCATACGATCAGCGAGATCGAGGTCGGGAACGCAACAAAACCAATCCGGCAACTCGCCGAGCACACTGCCGAAGGAGCAGCCATCACATGTGCGCCCTATACCACCAAACGCAACGGGAGCACTCGAAAGACCACCAAAGCGCCCCCGGAGAAGGACGATACAAAACACGACGTATACCGATGTTGAGAGGGAACCTGACTCACAGGTAGCAACGGAAACAGTTCGTCTAAGCGTTGATAGCAGTGATGAGTACGAAGACTCTTGTGGATTGGATCAGACTGAATCGAACACTGAGCCAGACGCGGAAGACGATGATATTCCAGATGCTACTGGAGCAGGGCTGCGTCACCGGTCACGAACAGCGGACAAACAAACAAACAATCGGGTATCGACTGTGCGAGTTTCGACCACCTC
>Ga0307507_10012986_pt1 | contig 10193 bp, 7 predicted proteins | sample 7_EM_MG_FD_207223 | JGI IMG/M metagenome (GOLD analysis project Ga0307507, IMG submission 207223) | Populus trichocarpa ectomycorrhiza microbial communities from riparian zone in the Pacific Northwest, United States - 7_EM | ecosystem: Host-associated > Plants > Roots > Unclassified | place... | reverse complement strand
AAATAAAAGTGTTTGCATGTTCTCTTCATCTAAGCTCTGTCTTTTGGTCAAGTTCATTTCTAATACTAGTACGGTAAGTTTTAGCTGGAATAGGAAAAGATGAGATTATTGAACAGCGCAATTCTGCAGCTCGGGTTAAGTTTTTTTTTTAACATAAAAAATTATTTTTTCTTGAATATATAAAAAATATTTAGATTAATATTGTTTTTAGTAAAAAAAAAATTAAAACTATAAGGGGTAATTTGATATTATCTAGTTAACTTTGTGGGTAAAAAAGTAACCTAGAATGAGTTGGATCGACCTAGTGAATGAGAGATAACTTGATATGATCTAATTAACTTTACAGTAGAAAAGTAACCTAGATTGCAAGTAAAAAAGTAATATAATAAATCCGAGATCTAGGTTATGAAACTATGATAATTTCGTAGAAAACAAATTAAAATAAATAATAAAATCTTATTCTCAATCAACTCAACATTAAAAAATAAAATTTTAAAAAATATTAAAAAAATCTAAAAAAACAATATGAGTTAACTTGTCACATCTGTGATCGGGATCATAAAACTGATATGACATCATTGAAAGCAAATTAAAATAAATTACGAAGTCTAATTCTTAATTGACAAAATATTGAAGGATAAGAATAAAATAAGAAATCAATTAAGAAAAAAATATAAAAACAACCCGAGTCATCAATCCATCAAACCCATCACCCCCGATCATGACACTGAGATAATTCATCGCTATACCTGTTGATGAAATTACTGATAAATATGATATCAGTGACGAGATACTTTATGATAACATGTTTCCATTAGTAATTTTTATACCAATAAAATTTGTTTGTTTATACTAATATAATATTCTGTCAATGTTTTGAATTTTTCTGGTTGTGTTCTAGTTATCACCACTCATAGTAGCAATGATAGAGGAATCAAAATTCAAAACATATAAAGTTTGTACAATTACAAATAAGCAATAAAGCTTACTAAAACATGCTACGAAACTAAACATGAGATATTTACCAATGTAAAATAATCCAACCAAATAAATAAACATGTCATTATAATCTACAAGTGAATATGAAAAAAAATAGCTCACAAAGAATAGAAGCAAATATGAAAAAGACTCCATAAAAGTTTTGAAAATAAAAAAATGAAAATGAAACGCAGAAAATCTCCGTAAGGACCACAGGACAGACAGCCTTCACCACCTGCTCTCAAGGCTTAGAAATGGTATGGAGCTTGGTGAAGCAGCTATAGTCATAAGGCCGGCGTAACTTAATATCGAACAACCACTCGATTGTTTATATGTTGAAGATCTTCTCTTTTTCCATCGATTGTGACTTACAAACTCTCTCTGTTTTATAAGATCTTCGTGTCCTCCCGACCCGAGAGAGCTGGCTAGCTAGCACCACATACATCCCAAATTCAAACACCGTAGAGGGTTTTTTTATTATTATTATTATTATTCTTTTTGGTCATCGTGGCCCCTTTTTTTGGGCTATTTGTAAACTTCCCCATCTATCCAAGGTCTTCGACTCGTTGTATCTGGGCTTCAATCCTTATGCTAAGCGCATGCACTGATGATCTAGGATCAGATGTAAGATGGAGGGAAATGGCAATAACATCATTAATTAAAAGAAAAAAAAATTATGGCGAAATGGCATCGTGTTATCCTCTAAAACACAGACAAAGGAGGAAGGCCTCTCCATGGTAAGCGTATAAATACATTTAAGGAAATAATTTACGAGTGCATGAATGAAACCAGTTCCCCCACTCCTAAAAAAAGAAAAGAGAAGAGAAGTGATGCACAAAGCGACGAAGCAGAGGAGGCTCATTGACTGGAAAACTTATATAAAGAACATCAAATCCCCCCTTTTCCCACAATCCCTTCATGTTTTGTCTCCTCTCCTGGATCCTAGATCCCTTACCAGAAGTACAGAAATACAAACCAGACACTAACAACGTTTCAATAACCAAATCACTAGAAATCTAATAACAATAATAAAATAACTGTAAAAAATGGGGGTGCCTCAAACAATGGAGGCGCTAAGAGAACGAGCTGAATTCATAAAAGAATCATTACAAAAAAGCCAAACCATCACTGATAACATGGTCTCCATCCTTGGCTCCTTCGACCATCGTCTCTCCGCCTTAGAAACCGCCATGCGTCCCACTCAGGTACGTTAAGTATCACCCCTACTTCTCACCTTTCTGTTTTAACGGATCTGCATTGTTGTTAGAAAAAGGTAAATCTTTTTTCTTTTTTCTTTTTTTAATTTCTGTAGATAAGGACGCATTCGATTAGAAGAGCACATGAAAATATTGATAAAACGTTGAAGGCAGCAGAGGTCATTTTATCTCAATTTGACCTCACGCGAAAGGTACCTTTTTTATTTTCTTTAATGAAAATGATTTCTTAATTCTTTTTTTTTTTAATGCTATCAAGTAATTAATTAATTTGGATGTGTGTGTGTGTTTGTGAATGTTGTAGGCAGAGGCTAAGATACTGAGAGGGCCACATGAAGATTTGGAAAGTTATTTAGAAGCGATTGATCAGCTAAGAAGCAATGTGAAATTTTTTAGCAGCAACAAAAGCTTTAAATGCAGTGATGGTGTGCTTAATCATGCCAATCAGTTACTTGCTAAAGCTATTTCTAAGCTTGAAGAGGAGTTTAGAAAGCTTTTATCTAATTACAGGTTCGTTGTCTTCGTTTCTTGCTCTTTTTTTATTGAGCTTCAATTGTGTTTTGTTTCAAGAAATGAACGATGACATAGAAAGTTATGATACTTGTTCAGTATATTTGGTTAGATGGTGTCCTTAGATTAGCTTGCACAGAAAAGACTAGTTTTTTTTTTTTTTTTGGTGTTTTGAATTGAGTAATGAATCGAATATTGGAAATGGTGATGACTTCTGCGGCTGCAAAGCGCCAATTAATTGTGAAAGATTCGTTGTTATTTTGTGCCTGATGCAAGCTGTGATTTATTATGATCTCCAATAATGGTTTTGAAATAAGTTGGATTGTTTTCAATGACAGCAAGCCGGTGGAACCTGATCGACTTTTTGAATGTCTTCCTGACTCTCTACGTCCATCATCATCTGGATCGCCTAGGAACCATGGTGATGGCAGCGGCAAGAGTCTTATGGATCACCAAGAAAAGAGCTTAGAAAATGCTGTTTACACGCTCCCAATTCTTATTCCGCCGAGGGTTCTGCCACTGCTACATGATTTAGCTCAACAAATGGCTCAAGCTGGTCATCAACAACAGCTATTTAGAATCTACAGGTAATTTCTCTTTTACTTTGTTATTGTTGCTGGTGTCATTACCATGTTCTTTGTTCTTAGAGCTATCTTAACTAGGTTGTCTTCTGTCTTACAAGTTCTCAAGACAAATACATGTCAAAGGATTCATTTATTCCAATTCTGGTGTCTTTATCGTTTGCTGCTAATGATATGCCTGAAACTTGGAAGATAAAAAAATCTGCATTGCTCTACCGTTCTTGATCCACGATAAAGACTTTGAAATTGGAAAAAAAAATCCTAGCTTGGTTTTTTATGATAATCTTTCTTGGACAATCTTGTGTAGATTAGTATAAATTGGAACAGACTTCAGTTTTGAGTCTTCAACAATGAGCGATGGACTTGCTCAATGCACCAAAGTTTGGGAAATCATTACATGTCTTTGCTGGATTTGATAAGAAATGGAATTACTTTAATGGAAATGTAGCAATGTAGCGGATACATTACCTTTCAAGAACATGACGCATGACAAATGTTGCCTAACAGAGAGATAATGGAGTAAGAGAACATTGCTTTCATTATCGAAATGATTATTTGCTAATAAATCACACAGAAGAACAAATGTAAAGTTTCATGACTGTCCTTATCAGCTAATGATTCTTATTATCACTGACTTTGGAGTTTTGACGATGATCCATGCTGTTTACACATTCCAGGGACACTCGTGCTTCAGTTTTGGAACAAAGCCTCAGGAAGTTAGGAGTTGAGAGACTTGGTAAAGATGATGTCCAGAAAATGCAGTGGGAGGTCCTGGAGGCTAAGATTGGGAATTGGATACATTATATGCGGATTGCTGTGAGGATTTAACTGTTCACTTGTTGGTATTCGTGTTTGTTTGGTTTCTCATTTTTTTTTCAATGCTGGGAACAGGTTAAACTGCTATTTGCTGGCGAAAAGAAAATTTGTGATCAAATACTTGATGGGGTTGATTCACTCCGGGATCAATGTTTTGCTGAAGTCACCGTAAACAGTGTGTCTGTGCTTCTTAGTTTTGGAGAGGCCATAGCCAAAAGCAAGAGATCACCAGAAAAACTATTTGTTCTATTAGATATGTATGAGATTATGCGAGAACTTCACTCAGAGGTTTGAAAGCTTTAACAAATTGTGCTGAAATATCATGAATATTAAATAATCTATCATGTGAATTCTAAATATTTTTGGAGGTAATGATACTATGATGATGATAGAAAGTCATTTCAAGGTGCGTAGAATTTAAACCATGAACCATGAGTTGCAGATGCAAGTAAAATGAATTAGAAAAATGAAAGGATAAGTAAATTTAAGCCCTATGTATGCAAAAATAGTCTTACTTGTGGAAAGCAGATATAACGATGCAAGAGATGAAAATGGGGGCAAATTGAAATGTGAATTTCAATTGAACATGGTGTCCTTGGAGCTCACAGTCCACGGGGATGAATATCCATTTAAGCAAACCGAAATGCATAAAAAAATCCTGCATCTGTACCTCTTGCATCAATTCTTGAGTTCTTCATTAACGAAGGCAACTAAAATGACAATAAGAATATAGAATACCAACTGTTTTCTTTATGATGGAGCTAACAACATTTCATGTTTATTGATAACCTTAAGGCATTCAAAAACGGCACTACGAATTTTCACTGTGGAAAATGTGTTGATAAGTTAATTTCTCATTCTTGCCCTTCTATCTTTTTCTTCAATTCTTGTTGATGTTTATTTTATCTTGTTTCGTTTTCTTTCTTTTTTTGGCACGGGGGTGGGATTGCATCTGCAGACTGAATTACTCTTTGGAAGTAAAGCCTGCATTGAAATGCGGGAGGCTGCATTGAGTTTAACGAAGCGACTAGCTGAAACGGTTCAAGAGACCTTTGTTGATTTTGAAGAAGCTGTAGAAAAAGATGCTACCAAAACCACTGTTCTAGATGGAACCGTCCATCCTCTGACTAGCTATGTGATAAATTACGTGAAGTTTCTCTTTGAGTAAGTTACTGTTGCTACATTTTCTAGTTTCTTTTCTGGTGCGGTTTGTCAATTTTATCAAGTCATCTTCTTTTTTTAAAGTACTTTTTTCAAGTCTACTGCTTGTTCGTTTGGTTAATGATATCATAAGATCTGCTGGTAAGCTGATCTAGTTCCCCTTCATTAAATTGGTTGTGTTTTGACCATCTCTCTTTTTCTGCTTCAACTGTCTGTCTACTTGTTCTTATCTGAGCTTCTGCATTTCAGTCTTCAGTGCTCCAAGTTATTAAGCCTGGCACACTAGTACCATACTTCATCTCCTCTTACTGCTTTCTGCACCCCACTTGCAAATTTCGTGCATCTGATGGTCTTTCAATTTTCGCAGTTACCAATCTACTTTGAAACAGCTCTTTCGAGAGTTCGATGCAAGTGATCCGGATGCTCTGTTGGCATCTGTAACAACAAGGATTATGCAGGCTCTTCAAAATAGCCTAGATGGGAAATCAAAGCAGTATAGAGATCCTGCTCTGACACAATTATTTCTTATGAACAACATTCACTATATAGTGAGATCCGTGCAGAGGTTTGTTTCATATTTCTCGTGTTTTATACAACAACGGTTGATACTCTATACATGCTCTGCCTGCCTGCCACCTTCTAACATCTATTTACAGGTCAGAAGCGAAGGATTTATTGGGTGATGATTGGGTGCAAATACACAGAAGGATAGTGCAACAGCATGCTAATCAGTATAAGAGAATTTCCTGGGCAAAGGTTTGTTTCTTTAACTAGACTTACCCTGCATCAGAATCTTTGTTTCCTTTGACTAGGATGCTGGGGATATCACTTGAACCCACTAATATTGTCCTTCAAGGATTGTTCTTTGCTGGCGTGTTTACTTGGCATAAATAAGGACCCATTTGTTGATTCTTTCTGTTAATTTGTATTTAATTATCTCATTACAATTTCTCAATGGAACTTTTGTTTGTCTACATAAAAATTACAACAGCCTGATACATGCTGTATGAATGAATATCTACGGCATCCCTTTTTTGCATATCAATTTGTATAACATTAAACTTTCCTTGAAGGTGTCCTCATGTGTATTGAAGATTGTTATCCTTTTTTACTTCATTTAGGATTGACAATTGCGCTTGTGATTGACATGAACTAGTAGTTACCCAAAATTGTATTCGACTATATGGTTTCTAGTGATTTTTTTTTTTAATCTTATTCAATAAGAAGTCATGCTAAACAGCTTGTCTTTGACGTGCAGATCCTGCAGTGTCTCTCTGTTCAAGGTGGTGCATCAGGCGGTGGCAGTGCAATGGGAGCTGATGGCAGTGCCAGTGGAATTTCAAGAGCAATGGTGAAAGATAGATTCAAGACCTTCAATGCCCAATTTGAGGAGCTTCATCAAAGACAATCTCAATGGACTGTTCCAGACAGCGAGTTGCGCGAGTCTTTGAGGCTGGCTGTTGCTGAAGTTCTCTTGCCTGCATATAGGTCATTTCAAAAGCGTTTTGGGTATGGTTTTCATCCTTGGGACCTGCTTCCTCCTCTTCTCCTTGCTTCTCCTTGCTTCTCCTTATCATCACATTTTAAAAGAATCCATCCTTTCTTTCTTTTACTCACAGCACAGAGATATACTGTTTTGCATGTTACAGGCCTATGGTTGAGAATGGAAAAAACCCTCAGAAGTATATTAGGTACTCTCCTGAAGTCCTTGATCGCATGATGAACGAGTTCTTTGAGGGTAAGACATGGAATGAGCAAAAACGGTAAACATTTGCGAGAAAGATTTAGGCATTTGGCACCATTTATTTTCCTGTACAACTACAAGGTCAAATAATAGGTGGCTTGATATATCCACGATCCACATTAGGCTTGTATTCTTCTTCTTTAAGTTTTGCTGTTATTTCCCAACTACTGAGTCCTGAGTATGTTTCATTCAAGGCATATATGTAATAAGCACACTTTACCAACAAAATGTACAACCGACCTCCTATGGCGGGATAAACAAACGAAAACAAAACATTTACACTCTCTCCCCTTTGCTTTTCTTCCTTTTTCTTGTTTCGGTGCAACTCACCAACTGGTGGGGAACTCCAAAATCACATACAATCCACTCTAGTTTCCCGATAGCGAAGTTTTGCTCATCAGCCCTCAGCCAAAAAATTTTGGCTGGTCATCATGCTCTCGCTCCTTGTGATTGATCGGTGCCTTCTCTTGCTTTAGCAACAGGAACAATTTCGGGGGGTCAAATATTATCTAATGGCCGACCAGATCTTCTAGATAGGTTTATATATGGGTTCGTCATCGTGCCATGGCTGCTGCTTAACAATGTGTAGCTAGCCTAGCAAGTTTCTTTCCAACTAAAAATGGTACTAGAACATGTATCAGTCCTTATCCTACAGCTAGAGTCAAACATTCTTGAGTCTTAAAGCCTCAAAAATTCTATCCTGAAACGGAGTTACTTAACCATTTTGAAGCTAATGGCCAAAATGATCACCAATTCTTCCTGTTAATTTCTAGTTACCTCTCTAATATATAGTCCATGTCTTCTTCAGGTGATCTTCAATCCAAAAATGTGAAACCTATGCTAATCCTGCCCCGCAACTTCCTTTCAGCGCCAACCACCCAATATACCCTTCAGAGTCCAACAACGAGTCCTCGAGCATCATCCAAATCCTTCTTCTCTTTCTTCCCACCTTAGTTTCAACAATAATAATCCTTAATTCATCAGTAAACATGTCATGATGTATTCTGATCTTGACCCAGAATCACCCACAATCCGATTAAATTCTCCTCTCATTTCAAATCTTGCATGAACAAAGATGTAGTTCGTCTGTTTTTGTATTCTAAAAGCGTTTAAAAAAAATATTTTTTTTTTATATTTGTCATTGCTTTAATTTTTTTTTTATAGTTAAGATCGTTTTAATGTGCTGATGTCAAAAATAAATTTTAAGAAATAAAAATAAATAAGTTTTCAATGCATTTTCAAATAAAAAAACACTTTCAAAAATAAATATTACTATAATACCAAACAGGTTTGAAGAATGTTTCGCCCGATCTCACATTCTTTAATCCTAACTTGAGTTCGGACATTTTCTTGGAAGACATGGATGGTTACTCGCATCTTTTATAAACAAGATATGCTCTTTTGTGTAGCAAGTTTGATGTAATGATCTCCAACCTGGATGAAATCCAGTAGAGTTGCTGATAGGAATGAGAAGAAGAATAGTGACTTTCAATGTTCAGCCATGAACGCTGAGGAGGGTGGTTAGCAGTTCAAATTTGAAGACTAACTTCTTCTTCTTCTCCTTATGCTACTAACACAACCACCCTTCTCTTTCTACAAACCACCCTTCTTCTTCTTCTTCTTCTTCGATCTTTCCATGTACATGCAACATTGTTGAAGTCTTTTTCTTTCCTTTTCCCACGAAATCCCTTCATGTTTTGAATGGATTTTTTTCCAGGTTAACCAAAACATTGATCAACCCAGGTTTTTGATCATATTATCCTGGATCAATTCTTCTTCAATTTCTTTTGAAACTTAAGTCAGTCTAAGCCAGTGATCACCTAGGACATGTGTCAACCAGTCAAGTCGAGCCAAGTTTTTAAATAGTTGTTTTTCAAATATGATGCTTCTAGTTTAGTCACTACATAAGATCATGAGTTTGAAAAGTTAACATGGATTAACATTGTTTTTTTTTTCAATTACATCATTCGAAGTTGTTTGTTTTAAAAAATAAACCTCTTTATTTTCTGTAGTTTTCTTTTCAATCAAGTTATTCCTATCTCATGATCTAGGTGGGGGGTTTATTTGGGTGACCTAAGTTTTTTTAGAAGTCATTTTTTTCATTTTGTCCTTTAAAATTCGATTCTTTTTAAAATTAAACTTCATTTTTATATATATGTTTTTTTTTCTATTGAATTATCCTATTCGCATGATACTACTCGCGGGTTTTGACAACCTCACTTGGTTTTGCTGGTGTTTTGTTTTTTAATACTTTTTTTTAATTGATTTTTTTTATTTCATCCTCTTACAGTTTGATTCCTAGGATTTAACGATAATTATATTTTTTAGTTCTCTTTCTATTATGTCGAGTCATTGATTTTTTTTTGCTCTTTAAAATACAATGACCACGCTTTAACATCGTTTTTTTACGTTGCAAAGAAATTGGCCTAGCCCGTGGTGAAGCGCGAGCCATCAATCTAGTAATAGCTAAAAAGCCTTAATCTCCGTTTGGAATTCAGGTTGAATCTCCTTTTCATCAAAATTTGAAAAAAAAATTATTTTAAATTAGTTTTTCTTAGTAATATTTTATTGTTTTGATGTGCTGATGTCAAAAATAAATATTAAAAAATAAAAAAAACATTTTTATTTATTATTTTCAAGCGAAAACATTTTGAAAAAAAATATTTACCACACTTCTAAATCTATTAGTAGTGAGGATGAATATGAATGCTTTTAATATTTCCTGATATATATATATATATATATATATATATATATATATATAACCATTTGGATTTTACTCTATAAAGAATAAAATATATGGGATTCTTCTCAAAACATAGATGAAACAACAGGAATGAGTATCTTCTTATAAACATTTATTGGATTTGATTTCTGTTTTTGATTTACAGACAATGCATCTCTCAATTTCTTGGAATCTTCGTATCATATCAATAGATATAGCTGGAAATCGCGTGCTAGTGTTTGTCTAACCATGTACAAAAGCTTTTCTCCATCAACGGACTGTTTTGTCTGCCACACAAGCTTCATGTGTCTTTTGCAGCTCAAATTTGGAAACCTCATAGCATCTTTTTATACATTGTAACTTTTCTAGGAGTGTTTGGATGAAAGTTTTGGATTGGTGGGGTATCCAATGTTGTTTACCGAGAACAATTGACTTGCTGCTTCTGCAGTGGCCCGAAATGGTAC
>Ga0307507_10012985_pt1 | contig 10195 bp, 6 predicted proteins | sample 7_EM_MG_FD_207223 | JGI IMG/M metagenome (GOLD analysis project Ga0307507, IMG submission 207223) | Populus trichocarpa ectomycorrhiza microbial communities from riparian zone in the Pacific Northwest, United States - 7_EM | ecosystem: Host-associated > Plants > Roots > Unclassified | place... | reverse complement strand
TCTTTCCACACCCTCCACTTCTCCTTCTTCCTCCTCTTCTCCCATTTCCCCCACGTCAACAAATCCCCTATACCCCTATCTTCCTCCATAAATACCCCTTCCTTCGCCAATCCATCTACCTCTTCATTCTCCCTCACCCCTACATGCCCTGGTACCCACTCCCATCTAATTTCCCAACCCCTCCTTATCAATTCACAACCCTTCTCCCTTACCCCTTGCTTGCATTCTCCACACATTCCCCTCCCCTTTAACAATCTCTTCAAAACCCCTGTATTATCCACCCCCACTACCAACTTCCTTAATTCCCCTTCATATTCTAACACCTCCTTTAAAAACCTTCCCACTCCTTCCATCTCTCCCTCCGTAACTGTTAATCCCAATCCTAAATTGATCTTCCAACTCTTGTACCTCCTCCTATATTCCCACAACACCCCCCCTATACCCATCCTTCCACTCCTTTCAGTTCGAAAACTTAATTTTTTTTTTTTTTGAAAACTTTTTGTATTACGCTACAACTACTCCTAGCGAAATAAACTAAGCAGGTGTGAACTCCACCGGAACCGAAACGCCTTGTTAAGGCCCCAGCTTCTACATCGTGTCCCAACAGGCGTCCAAGCAACTCCAAACCGACAATCCCAAAAGCTGAAAAACTTCCATCTGCGACATAACCTCAACATCGAATACCTACGCTCAGAAATGGCACGAGGAAAACCAAACAAGCAATATACCCGAATACCTGAGCCACTTTCCAGTAATCCAGCCTAAGACCACGCTCCCCCAGAGAAATAAACAACCTCTGCCTCTGCTGTCTCTCCGACCTAAAGGTCCTAGGTCTCCTACGACCAAGCCTCCCGCGGTGGACAAAAGAAATCTAAACTACCACCTCCCGACCGGCGCCATGGCCCACGAAACTTGCAATGGGTCTCGTGAGCCATCCCCGACCTCAAACTCACCTCGTCAAAAGTATGTTTTCCTCCACCCGAATCCTTTCCTTCACACGTAGACGCTACCTGTAACTGAAATCCGCAATCGACGACACGATAAATAGCCCCTAAATTCCTGTTAGTCCATACTGCACCCCTACATTCAGGGCGCCGCGGGTTAGGCCGTGGTCGGGCACCAGGGTGTTCATTCAGCGGGACGGTATGGCGTAAACGACGAAAACCGAAATCCAGGCACTCTTCCCGATCTGGAAACTTTTCGTGCTACCCTAAAAGGTAGCCTCCACACACCCGGTCAACAATTCCTCCGAAACCTAACCCCCCGGTTCAACGCGATTGGCCTGCCAACACCACCACCACCAACCCGCCAGCCGCCTACCACACCAAACCGGAATCCCACCCTAACCCAACAAACTGGGGGTCAAAACGATCCCCCGCTCCTGTCCCAAAACTCGTTAACAAAGGAAAACCGTATCGCAGAGTCCTACTGCCTCCTGCTCGCCCATCGTAATGAAGCTTGCGAAAATCCGCCGATCGTAGAAAATTCGAAAATAATCTTAGAAGATCATGCCGATAGAATTGAAAAGATAATTCCAAAGGAATAAATCTAAACAAAAAGAATGAATCCTCAGAAGAGGAATTGTTGAACTTGAAGCCATCGTGAGATTGGAAACAAGGAACCTGACCGGTCCACGGTGAGAAAATGACACCTCACATGGAGTTGAAATTTCAATCGTTGTGGTTGTAGGGGTGACGGGGGTTGTTTCGAAAACTTTATGCCTGCCCCTTGTACCATAATAATAATAATTATTATTATTATTATGTCCGTGCCTCAAAATGTACAGTGCTTTCGGTGTGGTCAAGAAGTACCGATAGTAGAGTGAGACGCCTTAGCAACCAGATTATTATTATTTTTTCCTTGTTTTTTCCTCAAAACTTTATTGCCTTCGGTTTTCTGTGCCTCTAATATAGGACATCAATGGATAAGGGCCTGTTCGGTTGGAACGGTTCCGTTCCGTTCGGCGACCGTTTCCATAGTAAAAAGAGGGTTCTTTCCATTTGAAAGCGGAAGGAAACAGACCATTTGTATGGGGGAACTGAACGGAACCGTTCCAACCAAACAATTCTGATAACTTAAGCAGGTTTCAGCTATTGTCGAGTGAGTCGTAGCCAAAAGCTCAGAATGAGCCTGGAGATACTGTACTCTTGAAGAGTAAGGTGAATTACCCCGACTGGGGCAGCCTCCTTGTCTATGACAGCAGGTCCTTGGTAACAGCTTAGCAATATCCCTACTGGAGGAATATTGTCACTACTAAGATTCGGCGACCCTATCTCCACTGCTAGGGCATTAAGCTTTTGTAGCCTGCCATGGATCGTGGTTTCTTGCAGGATCGAATCGATATTCAGCGAGACTAGCAAGAATCTAGACATGTATCTGTTAGTAAATAACTTAAGATAGCTTCTGGGGTGTCGTCTCTTCCCATACATTTCAAAAGTACCCTCAGGAACCTTTCCCAGACTGTGTGCCTCCAGACCACCCTCTATCACTCCAAGGCTCGTGTTCTCCTCCAGCCTACTACGCAGATACCCAATGACATCACTTTTCCTTGGAGTGAGGGTAATAGTCGCTACTCCTCCGGAAAGTCGTCTCGCAATTTCGGCTTGATTGCGTAGTCACCCGGTCACAGGGCCATGAATATTCGAGCACCCGGAGAGTTTGGAGGATTCTATCAAGCAAATCAAGAAGCTTGACTAGATGTTCTGCCGCACATCCATCCATGGCGTCAATGCATATGAATGTAAGCCTTTCGGAAGAGGTAATCTGTAGCATCTTAGCGAGATCGGAAAGTTACTGCCCCTGTCCACAAATGACCTTTTTCTCGTCTTCATAGGCTGGTGATATTTCTCCCGGTATCTCTCCTAGATCCCCCACAACCTGTTTAACTAGGGTGCCCTGTATCCTTGTTGATGATTGCTCCCTTCGAGCAGCAAATTCCAAGTAAAAACATTCAAGAGCAACATCTTGCTCTCTGGTCTGATCGCACAGCTTGTCTATGTCAGTACTTATCCTTTCGCTTCCGTCACTCGGGACTCATCTTCTTTAGACATGCTGACCCCCTAACCACCATAGCAAAACAAAACCGCACCATCCGATCCACCTCCCCCACTGACAGTGTACTAGCTTCCAAATTCCCCCGTCTGCAAGAGCCATTCCCTTATACTTCGACTCGACAGTCTCGAATTTCCTGGTGCCAGAGCTTAGGTTCTAGTGACGATAACCAGGTCAAGATCTGAGACAGCTCAACAGTAACGGTAAAGTTATTCGTAACGGTGGTGTTCAGAGAGTTGATATTATTACTAAATGATTGCAAAATTGTCCGCTTTTGCCACTTGGAATATTATAGATGATGGATGACGGAGTCTGTCGACTGCCGGACTGCAATTCCCGGGGCTGAAGAAAACAGTATCTTTTGTGAAACTTCACGGGTATTATACCCATGTATACTCCCCAAATTGTAGCCAACAACACCCTGCTTGTGCTTCCCTTAGCTGGGGCAGGAAATGTGATACCCTTAAGCGGTATCTCGCTGTACGATATAGTACTAATCTTGTACTGAGATGAGGGAACACTTTGAAGCGGCTGCGGTGGAACTGGGCAGCCTGGTACGACCGGACATACACAAGTACATCAAGCCTCCGAGCGAATTATTAGAAAACTTACATATCACCCAACTTCGAACATCGCAGTGCAGCTCTTCGTGATCTCGGAGCAGGTTGGAAAGCTCTCCCTGCAACCTAGTATTATACACGACTCTGCAAAGATGGGTGAATTCTTCGTGACTGCCAAGTACAGTACTCACACAGTGCATCGTCACGATAAGTTTCTACACTCACCATAATCCACCTCATCCTCCTAATGCTCAAGGAACAAGTTCGCTAAAGTCCAATATAATTCTACAACTAACCTAAGTTGTAATTAAAAGAGTCGTTGGATATTCTAATGGATCCTCAAGGCCAAAGATTTACCACAAAACTAACCAACTGCGATCAAGAGTATGCCACCGGTACACAGCTCTAAAAATATTATAATTGGTCCACCCTTAAAAGATTCACAGGACTATGATTAGTATAGTACGTGCAACAAAAAATTAACTCCGCTTCAGCCTCTTCACAGACACACTACTACACTTGGGTGCTGTTATCTTTATGCAGATAGTTTGACTATCACCACCGTTTCTTCAGCCGTTTCATAACGCTGTCACAGGCTATCACTCGCCTAAATTTTAGTTCCAACCTGTTGAAAATATTGTCATGGGCTTCCATTGTTATAAACAATCGCCTCTTCTCATGTGCTTATTTCCTATATGCTTCGTTTATATTAAGTTCATCCATCATGGTGGTCAGACAGGTTTGGTTTGGCCTGATTATTCTGCGGCTATTTTGTAGAGGCCAGCCATCTTTACACTCTTGTAAGATTGCAGGCGTATATCTGTTTGGAACTCATGACGCTCCACAAGCTGATAAAAGGAAACGTGTTTCTTCCCATGGTGAACGAGGTCACTGATGTTCTGTATACATGTTTGGCCATTAGGTCCTTTAGTCTGGTTGATTGTAAGCAAGAATGACTGTTTGATTTGAAGCTGCTCAAAGACTTACGTACCTCCTCTGCGCATCAGAAGATTCAGAACTTATTTTAACATAACCTGTATTTTCATAGCGTATCATACAATACAACTACTGTAGCCTCCTCGAGACCTCACGGGAGACCTCCTCTAGTATTCTCCACCAGTGTTCCGAATCGTCCAGTCCGTCCGTCTTGGAGGTAGGACCGGACGGACCACCGGTGCAGCGTACAGTGCTACTCGTAATGTTGAAGTGTTTTTTTTACAAAGGGGACTCCTATCCTATGCTACCAAAATTTGGCTAGATTAGGGCAATATAAGGCAGCAGCTCTTTTTAAAAACGCTTTGACACTACGTACTCCAAAATCGTACAGAGGGCTTGCATTTGAGACCATTTGCGAAGGGTTTAGTTGCATGCCAAGCTTTTCAAGTTCAGAATATCAATTTGGCGGCTAAAAGATTCTTGATTTATTAGTTTTGCTTGGTGGGGGGGATTAAAGAGTGTGGAGAGCCTCTGAACCTCACCTCTGAGATCCATGGCTGAAGGGAAGGGGCATGGCCGCATGGAAGTATGATCAACACTAAACCTTGTCCATAGTGGAAGCCAATCGTCACCATAACTGAGCTGGGTCGCTTTCTATGAGTGTCAGAAATACTTGCGCTTCCTATTTCTATTTCTCTATCCTAAAATAGTATTCGAACAACCCTCACGCCTAGACTCTGCTGGAGAGGAAAAAAATGCAGAAATTTTGGGGAAAAAACTGGATGAACAAGAAATGTGCAAAGGGGATTTACAATTAGCCTGCAGCAATAAAAATGAATATGATCGAAATCCCAATCCGCACCATCTCATCTTAATAAAACCCCCTCCAATAACAAACTCTAGATTATAAGCACAAACTCACAAATCCTGACTCGACTGCATAAGGAGATCCGTATAGAGGTTGGGGTGGGTATATGATATATGTGTGTATTCCCATTGCATCTGTTTTTCCTTCGACCGGGGGAAGTATTAGATCTAAGCTAAGTTTCCGTGGCGGTAGGCCTACCCCAGAAGGCGGCAATTACCGCGGGGCAGCATTTTCGAATCCAGGAAGAATTTGCTTGGGAATGGGCGGAGGTGGGCAATGGCGGCGGTAGACGTGTTTATGGAGTATTTTGTGGTGTACAAGGGGGTAGCAAAAAGTCGGGCGCACTTCCAAAAAGAGATAGGTCCGTTGTATGCAAACCTTTCCAAACTAGGAAATTCGAGTGATATATAATGAGTGGATTTTGGTGGCGGCAAAAAGTCGGGCGCACTTCCATATGTGGTAGTCTTAATTATATTCAAGAAATAAAACAACGAGTGATGTCTAATGATTCTGATCGTATATCTAAAGTAAATATTTTACACACTATAATATCAATATACAAGACCCAATACTAGTATCTGGTAGCTCCTCCATCTGCGTCGATGACTGCCTGAAGACGCTAGGGCATGCTTTGAATAAGCCTTATAAGCCTTTCATTTGGAATTGAATTCCAAACTGTATTTAAAGCACGTTCAAGAGTAGACATATCTCCTATCTGGCCCCAGGTTTCTCCAACCTCATTTTCCATGTCGAGCTATAGGTTCTCGATGAGATTGAGATCAGGGGACTGGGCAGGCCAGCAGGTAGTCTCCATCTGATTTAAATCTCGATACCTAGTGGAGAACCCTTTATGTCCCGGCGCCTCATCTTCCACCACCGTCACCCATCCATACTCTTCACAACAGCGGTGCCAAAAAGGCACAAGGTTAGGATGCATGATATGAGTAACATACAGCGAGGAATCCACCTTAGCCTTACTAGGTATTAAGACTAACTTAGACCTCATAGTGCCGCAGAAGCCTCCCCAGACCATTCTCGATTGTCGCCCAGACTCGAAGGTTGCGTCCACGCAGTTGGCATGATATTCTTCACTTGCCTTCCGCGTTACCCAAGGCCGGTTTCCGAAACCCACTGTTGAAAAAGTGGACTCGTCAGTCCAGAGTACTCTCATCCAGTCCTCATATGTCCAGTTCAATCTTGCCTGACACCAGGCAACACGTAGTGGTTTATTTGCTGGACGAATGACAAATCTTCGTCTTGGTACCCTCCGGTGATACCCCAATCCCTCCATGACAGCCTTCACTGTTCTTGGGCAGCAAGCATACCCCATCTCCAAGCAGACCTCATCCCAACTTAGACGGCGAGTCCTTGAATCACGGGTAATAAATACTTCCAAACGCGCTTTCTCTTCTTGGATGAAAATCGGACGCCGACCTGACCACCGGGAATTCGAAGGGGTACCACTTTCTTGAGACCGCTGGTAAATCTTGATTATACTAGATGATTTCCAACATTGGTTTGGGTTAGATACTACACTTACTTTTTGACAGATTCTTCGATCAATATTCAACTCCTGCCCAATCCTAGCCCAACTCCAGCTAGCATGATCACGAAGAGTAATGACCTGCATTCGCTCATCACGTGTCGTCTCTCGGTGTTGCACGCCTTGTGGGTTTTGTTCTCGCTTGCCAGTTTGCTTCATAATGCTGATTGAACGTGTAGATGTTTGTTGTGGTAGCCACAGTGTAGGAGACTTGACCGTGGTTGAGTGGTAGGGGTAAAAGCGTGTCCTACCAGGTTTATGTGGTAGGGGTAGAAGCTTGTCCTACCGCGCCCGAAATACCCTTACACCTGTGTACTTGTTCCTGCGGAGACGTAATTGTGTTACCTAACTCTATCCAGAAGGGTAGCAAGCTGCGCACATGACTCGATTGAGAAGGAAAGAAGAGAGTGAGAGGGAAGAAAAAACATATTGAAATTTTTTTGCCCCCACTCGTTTCTTCGCTCGACCAATCAACCACTGAAGCACGCATCCACACTTGTTTCGCCCCTTTGCAGATATCGCGTAGCAGCTAACTTCCCGCTTTGTGATGTCTTTCAAATCCGTTGTCTCGATCAGCTCGTCTACACCGATCATGTCTGGGAGGTTGGACTTGTTGGCTAGTACCTGCGATGGGATTCCGTTCAAGATTGGTTTCTGTAGAAGGGAATGAGGCTCGGCTTTTGCTATGGGAAAGGAAGAGGTATCTGCCGAATCAACGATAAAGTGGTATACCTCTTGTTCGTTCCCGAATTAGTTCAGCTTGTGGGGGTAAGGTAAAATGAGATTTGCGGGGAAAGAGGAGCTAGGGAAGGATTATTACACGATAGGGCTCACATCCCGTAAATACCACAACCACATGGAGCGAAATCTCGGCTGGCCGGCGGGATTCTAGTTATTGACTCATTCATTCCGCAATTAGTTATTTGCTCCTGCCAAAATAAAGTTGAGTCTCTTCGCAAAAGGCAAAATTGGAAAGCGAAACAGGGAAGCAAACGATTTCAAGGTAACATGACTGTTAGGCACAGAGCTCCCAGAAGGATAAGGGGGTCAAGTTACCCTACCTCTGCGCACGAACCTCTAAAAAAGACTTAGCAACACCCCCTTCCAGCCCTGACGTTGGGACAATAGGTCACCATAGGTCGTCTGGGAAGTTGTGTCCCCTCACCAAAGACATGAGTAAAGACAACCCTACTTACAACACCGTATACGTCGCGGCCGTCCGACCGACCGGTTCCTGTTCACAGGATATATGAGAGGAGACCTTAGAGCACTTGATGTAGGTGAAAGCATCTCGATCGGACAACATCGCACAGAGTTACAACCACTACAAGATTGGGTATCGAAAAGTGAATACAAACTCACAGGACGTATCTACCTTGGTTAGGCTTCCTCAGTCTGGAAAGACGCCCAGTAACCAGTAGGAATGCACTATGCTCGGAAAGGGAGTCGGGGAACTCCCAAAGGGATTGTTGGCAAGAGACCAATAACTATAGTCGTAACCATTGGTTCGATCAATAGGAAAGAGTTGTGTAATGCCGGTTAAGACAAGGGAATGCCTCCTGCAGACCATGTCAAGACGGAGCCAACAATATGAAGACTGGCCATTTTCTATCCCAGCGAATAATTGTCTGACATGCGAACACATGGAGATTATTCGTAAATCTATTTAGCAACGGATACATGTTCGTATAGCCATCTAGGTGGATGGGCGCTACACCCTCCCCATGAGAGAGGCATACGTGGCAATAAGTTGCGCGAACGAGAGTAGAAAGATAACGGATGCTCAGGGTCAAGTCGGGCTCCCACTTCAAAGAAGTCGAGCTAGGTGAAAGAAAGATACTTAGTTATAGGAAGAGATTATGTAGCCCGCGAACACCCAGACGCGGAATATAAATATCGAGGTGTCTTCGTAGCTGCTATCCATTATCAAGCAACGGAGAAGAGACCTTAACAATATATACACGTTAAACAAATATTCATCATTTCACCTACTTTAAAATTCTACCTTAACCTTCATCTCCCTAGACGTATTCTCCAAAGTACCAACGAACGGGCTTAGTATATTCGCTTGTCCTTAGAATATTACTACCCCCATAACAATGACCCGGTGTCAAATTCGTCCAAATTTTATTCATAGATCCTTATCATGCTTGTAAAAAACGATGAAGCTATATCTGAGTACCTTGTAAGCCGCCACAGTCACATATAAGTGACCACAGAAGAACTAGTTCCGATCTGCTAACCTGGAGTGATGAGTTGTAGGTCAATTATCACGTCCTTAATGATGAAGAGGAAGAAGTCCGGCTAGGACTACTTCACCGAATCTGGACCTTAGCACAGGAGGACAGAATCTTCAAAGCCTAAATAACCGGATCTCTAAACATAATCCTTGACATCGGGCAGGGACAAGTTTATGGGCAGTTGATGTAGCCGAGTAAATTACCCCCTCACTGCCTCTTTCTTCTCCCTCTCTTTTATTCTTGGAGTTCTCTGGTGTACTGGTGGTAGTCCCCGTTGTTGGCTGGAAGAATTTACTTTCCGAGGGTTTCCAGAGTCGGATATTAGGCGGAGGGAGAGGAGGCCGTTTACTTGCTGCTGATTGTGGTTCTCGGGCTTTGGTAGTTTTGTGTATTTCTTCGTGGACGTGCCAGATGCTCCGTATTCTAGCCATCCTACGCCTATCAGGGCTATGGAAAAATAGCCGATTGTGAAAGCTATCACTATACCAAAGTTGCGCCAGAAGTTGGCGCGCGAGTAGCCCCAGGAGGCTCGGAGGAATTCTGTGCCTGAGACGAATTCCGTGCCTTGTTTAGCGCTGGACGTATGGTAGACTGGTTGAGTGAGTAATGGGTTAGCTAGCACCCGATATTGAGAGTTGTAGGAGAAGGGAAAGGAAAACCTTTGTTTGCAAACTTGCAGATGGGATGCTCGGGATTAGGTCAGCATCTGAAAATTTGATGAATACACTTCGCTGGTTTACCATTAGTGCTTCTAGACAGCAGGTTAGTGGCTGGGTCCAGTATATCCATTTGAGTATCGAGGATTTCATGTTCGCTTCCCGTTGCAGGTAGGTTAGCCCGTGAAGGAGATCATGACGCGCAGGCCGCAAAAGCAGTTCGAATGGCCAGTTGAGGTCTTTGCTGAGGGCGACAACGGCACGCTGAATGCTGTTAGGCGGACGGTGCAGGTCTATATCATCATCATTATCATAATCCTCTTTATCTAGTGGGGGAGGCG
>Ga0307507_10012984_pt1 | contig 10195 bp, 4 predicted proteins | sample 7_EM_MG_FD_207223 | JGI IMG/M metagenome (GOLD analysis project Ga0307507, IMG submission 207223) | Populus trichocarpa ectomycorrhiza microbial communities from riparian zone in the Pacific Northwest, United States - 7_EM | ecosystem: Host-associated > Plants > Roots > Unclassified | place... | reverse complement strand
TTCCGAACATGTTATGGGCATTACGAGTTTTCGGTGATGCCTTTCGGGTTAACCAATGCTCCGGCCATGTTTATGGACTTGATGAATCAGGTGTTTCAGCCTTACCTAGACCAATATGTGGTTGTATTTATTGATGATATTTTGGTATATTCAAACTCTCACTTGGAGCATGAACAACATCTAAGGGTTGTGCTACAGACTTTAAAGGAGAATCAATTATATGCAAAGCTGGATAAGTGTGAGTTCTGGCTTAAGGAAGTAGTATTTTTAGGCCATGTAATATTCACAGAAGGAATAATTGTGGATCCAATAAAGGTTGAGGCCGTGTTAAAATGGGAAAGGCCTACCAACGTGATAGAAATCTGGAGTTTCTTGGGTCTTGCTGGATATTACCGGAGGTTTATTGAGGGGTTCTCCACCATAGCATCACCTTTAACTAAGTTGACCCGCAAGAAAGTCAGGTTTGTTTGGTCGGAAGAATGTGAAGCGAGCTTTCGAGAACTGAAGGAGAGGCTCACTTCTGCTCCTGTGCTGGCCCTTCCATCGAGGACAGAAGGGTTTGTGGTATATAGTGAAGCCTCAAAAAGGGGTCTGGGATGTGTATTGATGCAACACGGGCATGTGATTGCTTATGCATCAAGACAGTTAAAGTCGCATGAGGTGAATTACCCGGTTCATGACCTAGAACTTGCAGTGGTGGTGTTTGCCTTAAGAGTATGAAGACATTATTTGTATGGGACACAAGTTCAAATCTTTACAGACCATAAAAGTCTGAAGTATTTGATATCACAGAAGGAGTTGAACATGCGACAGAGAAGATGGGTAGAGTTAATAAAAGATTACGATTGTGTTATTGACTACCATCCTGGTAAGGCTAATGTAGTAGCCGATGCCTTAAGTAGAAAGGGAAAAACAATGGTGAATGATGTGGAGCATAAGGACCATGAAAGTATAGTGGAGTTAAAGAAAATGGGCTTGCGGCTAAGTGTAGGGCCTGAGGGATCACTATTAGCTCAGTTAAAGATCCGATCTGTGCTTCGAGACAAGGTCTTGGTGGCTCAACAGGCAAATGGGAAAGTAAGAGAAATCAAGGAGAGGGTAAACAAGGGTATAGAGACATCATTTCAAGTGATATCCGATGGGCTAATAGCTATGGGTAAACAAATTTATTTGCCTGAGGATAAGATTTTGAAAGATGAAATATTAAGAGAAGCTCATGAATCTCGATTTGCTACTCATTCTGGGAGTACAAAGATGTATAAGGATTTAAAGGAATACTATTGGTGGCCAAATATGAAGAGGGAAATAGCAGAATTTGTGTCAAACTGTGGGATCTGTCAACAAGTAAAGATAGAACACCAGAAACCTACAATTATCAATTCCGGAATGGAAATGGGGGGACATTTCTATGGATTTTGTGACGAGATTACCTAGGGGAAAGAAGGGGAATGATTCCATATGGGTGGTCGTGGATCGACTAACAAAATCTACTTTGTTTTTGCCTATGAAGATGACTGATTCGGTGGATAAACTGACAAAATTGTATGTAAGTAAAATAATCAGACTTCACGGAGTGCCAGTTTCAATTATATCGGATCGGGATCCAAGGTTCACATCAAGATTGTGGCCTAGCTTACAACGGGAAATGGGGACAAAGTTGAATCTGAGCATGGCATTTCATCCTCAGACGGATGGTCAATCCAAAAGGACCATTCAAACTCTTGAGGATCTCTTGAGGTCCTGTGTGTCGGAGTTTGGAGGAAATTGGGAGGATCTCCTGCCATTGGTGGAGTTTACTTATAATAATAGTCATCAAACTACTATTGGTATGGCTCCTTATGAAGCATTGTATGGAAGGAAATGTCGTACCCTAATTTTTTAGGAGGAAGTAGGAGAAAGGAAGCTTTTGGGACCTGAAATGGTGCAACTGACAACTGACAAGGTGATGGTGATCAAAAAGAGGATGAAGGAAGCCCTTGATAGATAAAAAAAAGTTATGCAGATAGCCGAAGAAGGCCCTTGGAATTCCAAGTGGGGGATAAAGTATTTCTAAAGGTGGCTTCTTGGAAAGGCATCATTCGATTTGGAGTGAAAGGGAAATTAGCCCCGAGATATATTGGCCCTTTTGTGATTAAGGAAAGAATCGGGCCAGTTGCATATCGATTAGAATAACCTGTATATTTGGATAAGATTCACAATGTATTCCATGTGTCATTGCTGCGAAAGGCCAAAATAGACCCCTCACGGGTATTGCCACAAGTTCCCATGAAGATTGAAGGGGATCTAACCATGAAAACTAAGCCCATCAAGATCTTAGATCGAGATGAGAAGTTGTTGAGGAATAAGAGAGTTCCCTTAGTGAGAGTATTGTGGAGAAGCTCTCAAATAGAAGAACAAACATGAGAAAGAGAATCTGAGATGAAGGAGAAGTTTCCGCACTTATTCTCCGACATAGGTGCGTAACTTGAATTTCGAGGATGAAATTTTATTAGGAGGGGAGAATGTAAATCCCGAGAAAAAAAGAAGAAAAAAGGGTTGGATTAAATTAAAGGAAATAAACTAAACTAAAAAGAAGTGGGGGCAAAACGAATACACTTAAAGAAAATAGGGCCTAAATGCAAATAAGAATAATTATAGAGCATAAGTACTTCTCTTCTCACCAAAAACAGATCTGCAAATAACGTACAGAAAGAAAAGAGGGAGTTTTTATATTCATTTTTACAAATCAAGAGAGAAACACCAAAATTTCAAAAACTCATCCAAGATTAAGGGTTATAGGTAGAATAAACACTGGTGGGAAAGGGATTGAATAAGAAGAGAAGAAGGGAGGGCCGGCTGTCATTAGAAAGAAAAGGAGGGATCGAAACCTTGATTCGTATCGGGTAAGGTATTTTAAACCTGCTCTTATAAGTCATTTCAAGTCGATTATGAATTGATGTCTGGATGTTAATTTATAGATTTGAGTTCTTAGACTTGAATTGAGGAAAAAGTATGAGTTGTTAAATTAAAGAACTTCATGTGTTGTATGTAAATGGAAAGATTGACGAATCTGGACAGTTTCGTCTCTTGACTTTCAGAGAGATTTCGGGTAGGAGAATGAAGGAATTAGGATCAGGTTCCTATAGAAATTGTAGGTTTGGATATTGGCTAACTAATGAAATTGGTCTTGCTCAATTTGGAGTTATAGAACTCCAGCTATGGGTCACCAACCGAGACTGGGTCATGACAGACCCTATGGGGTAGTAGGTCTGGTTCGTTGATGATAAATTTTTGACTATCTTAGAGGTAGAACTGGGTTCTCTTTCCTTCATAGAACTTGTAGCCTCATGTCTTAGCTTTCCAAAAAGACTAATCTCGCTTGAATCGGAGTTCTATAACTCTAGATATAGTTAAAAATCTGAGGAGAGGTCGGAGAGTAACGGTTCAATATCTAGACAGTAACAGTTAAAAAATGAGACAGTAACAGTTCAAAAAAACGAGACAGTAACAGTTAAAAAATGAGACAGTAACAGTTCAAAAGTGAGACAGTAACAGTTCAAAAATGAGACAGTAACAGTTCAATATCTAGATAGTAACAGTTCAAAAAAACGAGACAATAACAGTTCAAAAATTGGACAGTAACAGTTCAAAAACAAGACAGTAACAGTTCAATGTCTAGACAATGACAGTTCAGGATTTAAACAGAAATGGTTAATATATATATATATATATATATATATAATGAATGATAACTGTGGTTGGACAAAGAATGACAATATTAATGAGTGAAATGAGAAAAACATAAAATATTAAGAAATGACTGAAAGAAAGACTTATTGGTTGTTGATATGGTTATAATAAAATATATCCTTGGGTGAGGAAAATTTATGAGATAAACCTGTGAATTGCAGGAGGGACCACAGGCGTGGTGCAGCAGCAGCAAGGGAGCACGAGTAGAGCTTCTATTGCAGGTAGGTGAATCGCACCTGTACTTCCTAGTTAATTCCATGAATTATTTATGTTACCAATGTGAAATGTGAATTACTGAATGTATGTGTATTCAAGGTGAAAACTTGTTGTGTGAATTTGGAAATGATGAAATTATCATTAACAAAAAAAATAAGAGAAGTGCGATTTGAGGCGTAAACTAGCATACATTTAGTGTATGTTAGGATCCCGAGGGGATCGCCACGATTGGACTAGCATACATTTAGTGTATGTTAGGAATACATTTAGTGTATGTTAGGATCCCGGGTAAGGGTATCCCCATGTATTGGCTAGCATACATTTAGTGTATGTTAGGATCCTGGGTAAGGGGATCACCTTACATCAACTCCTATGGGGGCTGTTTTCCTTGTGGCTGCATTGGAATCGCTACTAGGTGAAGAGCAGGTCTCGTCGTGCCAGACCAGCGTAACGGCTCAAAAAGCGCCTTAACTTTTGATCCGACCGTTGGATCACTCCTGAATTTTTACAGGAGTTTCTGGAGGCCATTTCCCTTGGAGTAGGCATGGAATCTCTACTCCGGGAAGCGAAGGTTCGGTCGCGCCAGACCAGAGCAACCGCTAAAAAGAGATCTAACTTTTGATCCGACTGTTGGATCGTGCTCAAATTTTTACAGTAGTTTCCGGAGGCTGTTTTCCTTGTGGTGGCCATGGAATCGCTACTCCGTGAAGAGCAGGTCTCGTCGTGCCAAACCAACGTAACGGCTTAAAAGCGCCTTAACTTTTAAATAGACCGTTGGATCACTCATGAATTTTTTTAGGAGTTTTTGGAGGCCATTTTCCTTGTAGTAGTTATGTAATCTCTACTCTGTGAAGCGAACGTCCGATCGCGCCACACCAGCGTAACAACTTAAAAGGCCTCTAGCTTTTGATCCAACCGTTGTATCGTGCCCAAATTTTTACAGTAGTTTCCGGAGGCTGTTTTCCTTGTGGCTGCATCGGAATCGCTACTAGGTGAAGAGCAGGTCTCGTCGTGCCAGACGAGCATAACGGCTCAAAAGCGTCTTAACTTTTGATCCGACCGTTGGATCACTCCCGAATGTTTACAGGAGTTTCTGGAGGCTATTTTCCTTGTAGTTACTATTGAATCACTACTTTGTGAATCGAACGTCCGGTCGCGTTAGACTAGAGTAACGGCTCAAAAGGGCTTTTACTTTTGATCAGACAGTTGGATCATGCTCAAATTTTTACAGTAGTTTCCAGAGGTTGTTTTCCTTGTGGTAGCAATGGAATCGCTACTAGGTGAAGAGCAAGTCTCGTCGTGCCAGTCCAGCGTAACCGCTCAAAAGTGCCTTAACTTTTGATCCAACCGTTGGATCACTCCCGAATGTTTGTAGGAGTTTCTGGAGGCTATTTTCCTTGTAGTTACTATTGAATCACTACTTTGTGAAGCGAACATCCGGTCGCGCCAAACCAGAGCAACAACTCAAAAGGGCTCTAACTTTTGATCCGACCGTTGGATCGTGCTCAAATTTTTACAATAGTTTCCGGAAGCTGTTTTCCTTATGGTAGCTATGGAATCGCTCCTAGGTTAAGAGTAGGTCTCGTAATGCCAGTGCAGCGTGACCGCTCAAAAGCGCCTTAACTTTTGATCCGACCGTTGGATCACTCCTGAATGTTTACAAGAGTTTCTGGAGGCCATTTTCCTTGTAGTTACTATTGAATCTCTACTCTGTGAAGCGAACGTTCGGTCGTGCCAGACCAGAGTAACGACACAAAAAGGTTCTAACTTTTGATCCGACCGTTGGATCGTGCTCAAAGTTTTACAGTAGTTTCCGGAGGCTGTTTTCCTTGTGGTAGCAATGGAATCACTACTAGGTTAAGAGCAGGTCTCATCGTGCCAGACCAGCGTAACCGCTCAAAAGCGCCTTACCTTTTGATCCGACCGTTGGATCACTCCCGAATGTTTACAGGAGTTTCTGGAGGCCATTTTCCTTGTAGTTACTATTGAATCTCGACTTTATGAAGCGAACGTCCGGTCGCGCTAGACGAGAGTAATGCCTCAAAAGGGTTCTAACTTTTGATCCGACTATTGGATCGTCCTTAAAGTTTTATAGTAGTTTCCGGAGGATGTTTTCCTTGTGGTAGCCATGGAATCGCTACTCGGTGAAGAGCAGGTCTGGTTGTGCCAGACCAGCGTAACGACTCAAAAGTGCCTTAATTTTTTAGCAGACCGTTGGATCACTCCCGAATTTTTACACGAGTTTCTGGAGACTATTTTTCTTGTAGTGGCTATTGAATGTCTACTCTATAAAGCGAAGATCCGGTCGCGCTAGACCAGAGTAACGGCTCACAAGGGCTCTAACTTTTAATCTGACCGTTGGATCGTGCTCAAATTTTTACTGTAGTTTCCGGAGGCTGTTTTCCTTGTGGTAGCGACTGGTGAAGAGGTCTCGTCCTACTAGACCAGCGTTACGACTCAAAAGCGCTTTAACTTTTGAGCCGACCGTTGGATCTCTCCTGAATTTTTATAGGAGTTTCTGGAGGCCATTTTCCTTGTAGTGGCTATGGAATCTCTACTTTGTGAAGCGAACGTCCGGTCGCGCCAGACTATAGTAACAGCTCAAAAGGTCTCTAACTTTTGATCCGACCGTTGAATCATGCTCAAATTTTTACAGTAGTTTCCGGATGCTGTTTTTCTTGTGGTAGCATTGGAATCGCTACTAGGTGAAGAGCTGGTCTCGTCGTGCCAGACCACCGTAACGGCTCAAAGACGCCTTAACTTTTTATCCGACAGTTGGATCACTCCCGAATTTTTACAGGAGTATCTGGAGGCCATTTTCCTGGTAGTAGCTATGGAATCTCTACTCTGTGAAGCGAACGTCCTGTCGCGCAAGACGAGAGTAACAGCTCCAAAGGGCTATAACTTTTGATCCGACCGTTCGATCGTGCTCAAAGTTTTACAGTAGTTTCCGGAGGCTGTTTTCCTTGTAGTAGCAATGGAATCGCTAATTGGTGAAGAGAAAGACTCGTCGTGCCACACCACCGTAACGGCTCACAGGCGCCTTAACGTTTTATCCAACCGTTGGATCGCTCCCGCAGTTTTACAGGAGTTTCTGGAGGCTATTTTCCTTGTAGAAACTATGGAATTTCTACTATGTGAAGCGAACATCCGGTCGCGCCAGACTAGAGTAGCACCTTAAAAGGGCTCTAACTTTTGATCCGACATTTGGATCGTGCTCGAATTTTTACAGTAGTTTCCGGAGGCTGCTTTCCTTATGGTAGCCATGGAATCGCTACTCGAGGAAGAGCAGGTGTTGTCGTGCCAAACCACACTAAGGGTTCACAAGCGCCTTAACTTTTGATCCGATCGTTTGATCACTCCTGAATTTTTACAGGAGTTTCTGGAGGCCATTTTTCTTGTAGAACCTATGGAATCTCTACTCTGTGAAGCGAAGGTCCAGTCGCGCCACACTAGAGTAACGGCTCAAAAGGGCTCTAACTTTTGATCCGACCGTTGGATCGTGCTCAAATTTTTACTGTAGTTTCCGGAGGCTGTTTTCCTTGTGGTAGCGATTGGTGAAGAGCAGGTCTTGTCGTGCTAGACCAGCGTAACGCCTCAAAAGCGCTTTAACTTTTGAGCTGACCGTTGGATCTCTCCTGAATTTTTATAGGAGTTTCTGGAGGCCATTTTACTTGTAGTGGCTATGGAATCTCTACTTTGTGAAGCGAATGTCCTGTCGCGCCAGACTAGAGTAATAGCTTAAAATGTCTCTAACTTTTGATCCGATCGTTGGATCATGCTCAATTTTTTACAGTAGTTTCCGGAAGCTGTTTTCCTTGTGGTAGCATTGGAATCGCTACTAGGTGAAGAGCTGGTCTCATCGTGCCAGACCACCGTAACGGCTCAAAGGCGCCTTAACTTTTTATCCGATAGTTGGATCACTCCCGAATTTTTACAGGAGTTTCTGGAGGCTATTTTCCTTGTGGTAGCAATGGAATCGCTAATTGGTGAAGAGGAAGACTCGTCGTGCCACACCACCGTAACGACTCAAAGGCACCTTAACGTTTTATCCGACCGTTGGATCGCTCCCGAATTTTTACAAGAGTTTCTAGAGGCTATTTTCCTTATAGAAACTATGGAATCTCTACTCTGTGAAGCGAACGTCCGGTTGTGCCAGACCAGAGTAACAACTTAAAAGGGCTATCACTTTTGATCCGACCTTTAGATCGTGCTCGAATTTTTACAGTAGTTTCCGGAGGCTGCTTTCCTTGTGGTAGCAATGGAATCGCTACTCGGTGAAGAGCAGGTGTTGTCGTGCCAAACCACACTAAGGGTTCAAACGCACCTTAACTTTTGATCCGACCATTGAATCACTCCCGAATGTTTACAAGAGTTTCTGGAGGCCATTTTCCTTATACTTACTATTGAATCTCTACTCTGTGAAGCGAACGTTCGGTCGCGCCAAACTAGAGTAACGACTCAAAAAGGTTCTAACTTTTGATCCGACCGTTGGATCGTTCTCAAAGTTTTACATTAGTTTCCAGTGGCTGTTTTCCTTGTTGTAGCAATGGAATCACTACTAGGTTAAGAGCAGGTCTCGTCGTGCCAGGCCAGCGTAACGACTCAAAAACGCCTTAACTTTTGATCCGATCGTTGGATCACTCCTGAATTTTTACAGGAGTTTCTGGAGGCCATTTTCCATGTAGTAACTATGGAATCTCTAGTCTGTAATGCGAACGTCCGGTCGCGCCAGACTAGAGTAACGACTCGAAAGGGCTCTAACTTTTGATCCGACCGTTGGATCGTGCTCAAAGTTTTACAGTAGTTTTCGGAGGCTGTTTTTCTTGTGGTAGCCATGGAATCGCTACTCGTTGAAGAGCAGGTCTCGTAGTGCCAGACCAGCGTAACCGCTCAAAAGCGCTTTAACTTTTGATCAGACCGTTGGATCACTCCCGAATGTTTACAGGAGTTTCTCGAGGCCATTTTCCTTGTAGTTACTATTGAATCTCGACTCTATGAAGCGAACCTCCGGTCGCACCAGACGAGAGTAACGACTCAAAAGCACTCTAACTTTTGATCCGACTATTGGATCGTGTTGAAAGTTTTACAGTAGTTTCCGGAGGATGTTTTCCTTGTGGTAGCCATGGAATCGCTACTCAGTGAATAGCAGGTCTCGTTGTGCCAGACCAGCGTAACGGCTCAAAAGCGCCTTAATTTTTGAGCAGACCGTTGGATCACTTCCAAATTTTTACAGGAGTTTCTGGAGGCCATTTTCCATGTAGTAACTATGGAATCTCTAGTCTGTAATGCGAACGTCCGGTCGCGCCAGACTAGAGTAACGACTCAAAAGGGCTCTAACTTTTGATCCGACCGTTGGATCGTGCTCAAAATTTTACTGTAGTTTCCGGAGACTGTTGTCCTTGTGGTAGCCATGAAATTGCTACTCGGTGAAAAACAGGTGTCGTTGTGCCAGACCGCAATAAGGGTTTCAAAAGCACTTTAACTTTTCATCTAACCGTTGGATAACTCCCGAATTTTTACAGGAGTTTCTGGAGGCCATTTTCCTTGTAGTAGCTATGAAATCTCTACTCGGTGAAGCAAACGTCCGGTTGCGCCAGACCAAAGTAACACCTCAAAAGGGCTCTAACTTTTGATCCGACCGTTGGATCGTGCTCAAATTTTTACAGTAGTTTCCGTAGGCTCTTTTCCTTTTGGTAGCCATGGAGTCGCTACTCGGTGAAGAGCAGGTGTCGTCGTGCCAGACCATCGTAAGGGCTAAAAAACGCCTTAACTTTTGATTCGACCGTTCGATCACTCCAGAATTTTTACAGGAAATTCTGGAGGCCATTTTCCTTATAGTAGCTATGGAATCTCTACTCGGTGAAGCAAACGTCCGGTCGCGCCAGACCAAAGTAACACCTCAAAAGGGCTTTAACTTTTGATCCAACCGTTGGATCGTGCTCAAATTTTTACAGTAGTTTCCGTAGGCTGATTTCCTTTTGGTAGCCATGGAATCGCTACTCGTTGAAGAGCAGGTGTCGTCCTGCCAGACCATCGTAAGGGCTAAAAAACGCCTTAACTATTGATCCGACCGTTCGATCACTCCTGAATTTTTACAGGTGTTTCTAGAGGGCATTTTCATTACAATAGCGATGTAATCTCTACTCTGTGGAGCGAACGTCCGGTCGCGCCAGATTAGAATAACGTCTCAAAAGGGCTCTAACTTTTGATACAACTATTGGATCGTTCTCAAATTTTAACAGTAGTT
>Ga0307507_10012983_pt1 | contig 10196 bp, 11 predicted proteins | sample 7_EM_MG_FD_207223 | JGI IMG/M metagenome (GOLD analysis project Ga0307507, IMG submission 207223) | Populus trichocarpa ectomycorrhiza microbial communities from riparian zone in the Pacific Northwest, United States - 7_EM | ecosystem: Host-associated > Plants > Roots > Unclassified | place... | reverse complement strand
ATTAATCCGACTCAATCTCTAGGACACCATCTGATGGCATCACAGTGATTCAGATTGAGAGCGTGTGAACGAACAAGCAACTTAACCACCGTCACATTTGACGGGTCTTGGTCCCCCTTTCGTATACAGCATCTTCAGCGGGGGATATATGGATCTGGGTACGAGACAAGGTCGGCCCTAGGAACCAAGGAACAATCGTCATCGTTGCATAACCCTTTTCGGTCCATATTCGGAAGTTTTGTTCAAAGTTGGCATCGATCCAGTAATGTTGTTGTTCTGGTCCCACGAGAAGATGTCCTAGACATATAAAGATGGCTCCTAGGGTGATCTCCTATTTTATTGCTTTCTGTTCTAATCATTCCCCCGACTCCTATGTCCTTCCTTCGGCTCTCACTTTTGGTTCTTCCTTTCTTTACGATCACCTCACTCGCTGGCGACCCCTTAAATTTACGTCGTGGTCATATCCAACAGAAATATCATCGTCGCGCATCTAACACAACCACCACTTTCCAGTTGACGGACCTTTATGAAGGGCAGGGTTTCTTCGAGTACGATCGTCTTTTCTGTCACAGTATAAGAATCTCAACGTCTTGCAATTGACTAGTCAATGGGATTTCTTCAGCGCACCAGATCCTACTCATGGCAGCGTCAACTACCAAAACAGGGCCAATGCGGTCAAGAAGAATCTTGCCTTTGTCGAACAGGGTGGTCCAACTGTTTTAGCTGTAGATGATTTCTCTACTGTCCCAGTCGGTGGAAAGCGCGACTCGTGAGTGGACTGATTTTAACCTGTTGCTATGACCCACTCGTCTCCATGTAGCGTTCGGATTAGCACAAAGAAGAGTTACAATCACGGCCTGTTCATTGCAGACTTCGCCGCTATGCCACACGGCTGCAGCTTGTGGCCGGCTTACTGGACTGTTGGTCCTAACTGGCCATCCGCAGGTATGTTTGACGCATGTGGCTGTTTCTTTGTGTCAGTATCTGAGCACCAGCTAACAGGGGAGGTTGACGTCGTGGAGGGTGTTCATGAAGGCCCAACTAATATATACGTGCTTCACTCTTCGCCAAGCTGCCAGATAAAGAAAACTTTCAGCAGTAACGAGGTCACTTCCAACCTTATTAACAACGTTTGCACGTCGAGCGGCAAGGACAACCGTGGCTGCGGCTTTTCTGATCCCGATGAAGGGTCTTATGGCGGTAAATTCAACGAAGGGGGAGGTGGTGTCTTTGCGCACCTCTGGGACAGCTCGGGATTCAAAATCTATCGCTTTGCGCGAAATGCCATTCCCAATGACATACAATCGAGGCAACCTAATCCGGCGTCATGGGGTACGCCAGCTGCGTTGTTCGAAAACTCCGATGGCTGCGATTTTTCGTCACATTTTTTCCAACACAAGATTGTACTGGACACAACAATCTGCGGTGATTTTGCAGGACCCACGTATCAGGGTGCTGGATGTCCAGGAACTTGTCAAGAAGCCGTTGCGAATCCCGCAAACTATAAGAGTAAGTTACGATTCTCTCACTCTTCATTGTTGAGGGGCTTACTTTCTTGCAGATGCGAAATGGAAAATCAACTATATTGCGGTGTACGACAGCTAGAAATCGCTTATACTTGTTCGTCCTTCGCAAACCTGACAGTACATATATACCATTTATACATTTTGTTTAACTTATGTTATTTGCATGACTTGATCGTTCCCAATTCGGCAACTCCCGCATGCACAAGTATCGTTGTTAGCCGTCGGCGATATCATGATCATGAACGCGCCAGTCCCGATTTCCGACAGCTATATCGGTGAGACTCCTTCAGTGGGCCCAAGGAGAGCATCGAGAGTGAGTGCCGTTGCTTTGATGATGTCAGAATGCAAATGACCATCTATCTCGACAAGGCTTGTGCCAGCTGTAGGTGGGTGTGCTTACCGTTGGGATCTGTTTGGGATCAACGTTTACGTCGTGATGGGTGGTATGATATGGGCTAAACATGGTTGTTACTTTCTAGACGTGATAAAATTCGATGCATAGGTGCAAGGTAGGTTTCATTTTTGTTGATCAAGATCATCCAAGATCGTCGTCATCCCTCACACACAACCCGCCAACTCATCTTCTTATCATCTAGGCCATGCAATGCATGTGTGAAGAAGGGCTATCCAGGAGATCAGTGCACAAATGGCTGCGAGCCTTGCAGGAAGGCGAGGGTGAGGTGCGAAGAAGGGAATGGTAAACCTTGCAAGAGGTGTCGAGAGATGAACATGCAGTGCATATTAGACGGCCCACTGGCGCCTGGAACACTCCATCAGGCGTCTCATCTGGCGTTCGCGAATACCCAACAGCACCCGCATATTCAAGGTGGTGGGTTGCATCACATGTCTTCAATCCTTGGGTCGATTGGCAGTCCAGGTGAAAGGAGCGATGAATTTGAGACAGGAGTGCAAGAATTTTCTGCGAGTACGAACGAAGGCTTTGGCGATTTTAATGTGTCAACTCTGGACCAAATGGCCTTTGGTGGTCAAGGGAAGTCGTTACGCGGAACAGAACGTGCCAAATTAGCATGTGTTGCTTGTAGGAGGGACAACAAGAAGGCAAGTCCCCATGATCTTGAAGGAACTCGACATCCCTGACAATCCCTTAGTGTGATGATCACAGACCATGTTCGAGGTGCGTTGCGCGATCAGAAGAGTGCATCCATGTCACTCGGGGACCGAAGCTCATCAAGTTGAGGTGCGAGGGATGCCGGGAGGATAATAAAAAGTGCGAAGAATCGAGGCCATGCAAGTATTGTTTAGAAACCGAAAAGGAATGCATCAACGTCCCCAGGAAGGGCCGAGGTCACGGAACGAGGGTGAAATCAGTGAGTTTGACATATTTCTTGTTTATTGTCTGAGTTGATTGAACTCCTGATAGGCTTGTGTGAGTTGCAGGTAAGTTCACAAACAGCATATGTGTTGGGCAGAATTTATCATATTACCAGGCGCGACAAGATACGATGCAATGGCGACAGGTGCCTCGACAAATGTATTTCAATTTTCTGATTTTTATTTCCTCAAAGGCCTTGCGCTTCTTGTGCCAAGAAGGGGTGCGAATGCATCGAACGCGCATGTCCTAATTGTACAATGGAAGGGAAGGGATCAGAATGTACCCACAGAAGGTCTTCAGAAGCCGTGTCGTCTGGATCTTTCTCAGGTAAGCATGACAAGCATCTAGTTTCGTATACAAAGCTGGCACAGAGTTTAACTCAAATGTGGGCCGACAGATACTTCCTCACCAAGTCATACCAAGAACTCGTCCACAACGACAGCCAAGGAGAAAAATTATCACTTCGTACCGTCACAGGATGATTCAAGATGGATCTCCTTTGCCACTTCCTCAGCACAGGCGGAACCTATCCTACCTCCCAACCCGATGTATTCCGAGCAGCAGCATGTCGTGGTCCCCCCTGCGAATGACTATTACATATACCCAGATTCCGGGATAAGTAACCAGGCTGTGCAGGTTCAGACGCCGACTATGGTGCATCATCACCTATATGGCCATCCGTCTCCCAATCCTATCGCTCCTTATTTCTTTGATGCCCTTGATTCAGGTCTCAGTAACAATTATCAGCTCGCACAACACATGGCATCTACTAGTAATAATCGCACCTTCTTTACAAGTGATTGAATAATCTTTCGTTTATTCAGCTTTCATTTTGTATATAGCATCTACATCATCATAGTGGAATACTTAATATTGAATGCACTATACTTAATCTCTAGGAGTCTACTGTCTAGGGACCGTGACGGCGCGACTTTCCACGTGTTCCGACGGAGTTCAGATTCAACAACGAACATGGTGTCATTCTCGTCTCCCACCATCCACATTCTCTATCTTTCAGTTTACATATCTTAATCGACCACACTCCCTTTATTTTTTTTAATGGATTCCTACCTTTTATCCTCGCCCGAACGACAGTAAGTATGTCCTTGGACAATTAAGAATATCCAACTGAGTGTCCCTCCGACGCCATTCAGCAGCCGACAAGCAACTTACAAAGACAGGAAAAAAGTAAGGATTTCAAAATATCGCTCGGCTTTTTATTGATTATGGCATCGTAGAGAAAGCGCACACTCTCCCATCAATCTGAGTATGTTGTCAAGCTATCCAACCCACAAATCCTGACTTAACATCCTTTCAAGCTCTGAATCCAGCATCGAATCAAGACAAGATGTACCTCCCACGAAGAGCGAGGATGACCAGGTTTGTCGCCCATAGCACGCTGTGGAATGTGGTGCGGTTGTTTAATACTTTTCTCCAGGTTAGCAACGGGTCAATTAATGGAAAACTCGAGTGAGCCAATTATGGTACTGCGGGTTTTAACACACTTAACGCCGCATCCCGCAGATACGCATCCAGCCCGACGAGAGCCCCACATGATACAAATGAATTGGCAAAACCTAGAGTCAAGAAAGCTCGGCATACACGCAATAAGTCATCTGTTACTTTCAAGGAAGTAGATAGGGAGATGCAAGCAGTTACCCCAGCAAAGAAGCGACAGTCCTCTGGAGGCTCGGTTGCCAAACCCAGATCTAAAGCGTGCGCGTGTTAATTTTACTCTTCGCGTTTTACTCATTGGTTTTAGTAGGTCGATTGGTGATGACGAGGATGATAATGTTTCAATTGCTGAATCAACAATCAGTACCGGAAGGGTCCGCCGCAACGAGGCCGAAAGAATTCAATACTTTGAGAATCAACCTGAATGCGGCAAGATGGAACCCCATCACGTTCAGTGTTTGAGGTGTGATAAGTCTGTAAACCTCGGTCGGAGGCAGACTTATGCTGTCCGACCATGGGAGATTCACAGGGCGAGTTGTGACCAACGCCCTGCAAATAAGAACCTGTAAGTTGTTTCTCTTCTCAGGTTACACATTGGGCAATTGGCTATTTCAGGACTATGCCAGAAGGGAAAGAGGTGTTGAAGGATGCTATGCAAATGGAATCACCTTCCGCACAACTGCCAACGTCTCAACCTACTTCCGCACGGCGGCCTTCTGAGCAACAACGGAAAGAATTTTTGGAATCCGATAATCAAATTGAAACGGTCGAGAAGCATCGTGTTTCTTGCCGTAAATGCCTGACTTGGATAGACCTCGGCCGTGCGTCCTCTTATGCTACTGGCAATTGGGTGAAGCACAAAGTCCGATGCTCGGCCGCCATGTATGTCTTTGTCATTTTGCCTTTGAGCATTCGGATTTTATGGGCTTTACATCTAGCCCGAGCAGCCGCGTGGCAGCTGCAAAGCGAAGATTGCTTCTCGTGAACGACTCGCAAGCCGTGTCTTTTGATTCTAGGAATGTCTGGTGTGTATTGTGTGGTGCGAATATTGCACTAGAAGGAGAGGGTGACTTCAACCTAACGAAGTGGAACGAGCACAAAGCGAGTTGTATCAAGTGCGTCCATTCGGCACACCCTTTTATGTTCTTTCCTGAAATACTTGATTAGACCTGTCCCAGTCTCCAAGATTGACTCCGCCAATTCCATACAGTTCCCAGGCCATTCACCTCCGCATCCCCCGTTATCTTCGGCCTCCACCGAAGACACACTTGTTGTAGACTCCGGATTATCAAGTACACGTCATAGTCTGAAACGCTCCCGTGAAGAAACAGACATCCCGGTAGACGATATGCCCCAAACTGTTCGTCCGCGTACTCAATCCTATCTGCCGCCCACGGCGGAGCCACCAGACTCGATCTTTGGGTGGTTTATGCTGCCTTTTCATTCCTTCGTTCGTGGCTTCAAGGAAAGCCTAATGGAACGGTCCTGAATGCACCCAAAGTCTCCCCTTCATTTCTTGTAACACCGCTGTGGTTTATCTCCCTAGGGATTCTAATCTATGTTCTTATCTATATTAAATTTGTCTGTCTTAAAACCCTCCACCCCAGCCCTCCCTCAAGCAAAAGCGCATGAAGACTGGTGATTATGGTTTCAACGGCCGCAGGATCCTCACTCTCCCAAATGTGACTCCGCCCGGTATGTGAGTATCGGACTCGGAATACGGATGACTTTCGCTGCGTAATGCGGATGTTGCCGTGTATTGGCTAATTAGGCAATCCAATTTATCCGTGTCACCTGCTCTACTATTCATTCTCTGACTCTCCCAGCACGCACACACTCCTCCCTTCGCCTCGTTGGGTGATGATGCAGAACTCGAGTACTGCCCACCGCAGGCATGTCCCCTCTCTTTGTTCCAACTCTCATGCATACTCATGGCAAGCTGCCTGCCAGATCCTCAAGTCTAAGCTATTATTCATACTCTGAGAAGGTTCAGTGCATCCCGAATCCCCTTCGCGCAGTAGTTCATAAAAACTGAATCCCCTTGCAGGGTGACCCCTCCAACTCGTTGGGCGCTTCTTCCCCCCGATTGTAAGCATCCATAATCACTCGATTCGTAGAACAGGCGCAGATTCTGATGCTGCTTTAGGCGTCATCTACCTTGGGGACGTGATGGAGACAAGAGAACCCCAGAACACGGCGCCCCGAAGATAGCCGCCCGCTCGTGAGATATCGGGTCTCCCGCTATCGAACTTCATCTTCGTCTGACCATAATCCCTTGCAGTGATCGTGCCATGAAACAGACGAAGACCCCTGCAGAAAGGGCCCGCGAATTATCCATTTTGAGTGATCCATTAGCTAATCTCCTCAGCCCTGATTACGTCGAATGCAAACAATGCAAGAAAAGAATCAAACTCTCCTCGAAAAGTGCATACGACACATTTCATTGGCGAAACCACCGCAAACGATGCGTGAAATCTTTCAAAAAGAAAGGCAAACAATCCCAAACCACAGGACCTGTCGTACGTTGGTCTTCTTTTTCCACGGGGTTTTTAATTGATAAGAAACTTGTAGACACCAGTGGTTCCCCAGACAAACTTCTTGAAGAATACCAGGCCACCCAAATCACCATCAACTCTCGTAAACTCCAGAAGACCAAAGACACCACCGCTAATTTCGGACAACGAAGAGGATCACCGCTCGGAACTGTCTTCGGAAGCTCAATCCCCCATCATGGCCAGCCATTCCATCCCTTCCATTCAAAGCCCACCACCAGCTCCATACTACGACTATAACGTACAAGACTATTTGGGTCGCTCTCACCCGGGATATGTGCCGAGACAACCACCACGACATTCGTGGTGCACGAGCACAGGAGCAAGCTTGCAGAATTGGAGTTGGTCACAGCTCAAGCCGTCTAGATTCGATACAGCCAAACACAGTCCTGGGGGCGATAGGGAGGATGATGATCTCTCGATCGAGGAATCATTTGATAGTTTGGGGGATGAGAGAGTGCAGGAGGCAGCCAGAACCCTGTCTATGCTTTCACAAGCTCGTTGATCCAACCGACCTCGTTCTGGCCTCTATCACATATGAAATCGTTTGTCAGTATACTCAGCTATCTTCACATCGCTATCCATTTTGTTAACTAGTTCAGTGACCACATTTTCTCCGAAACATACTATTGCATTATTATTAGACAACACGATTGTTCCTGGATACTAACCTGCAGCCCTTGGATGTCTGTCATCGTCGTCAGCTGAAGGTGGCCTAATAATCCCACTCCGCAACATGGCAACGAAGGTAGGATCGTTTCCTACAAGCGGACCACTTCAATATGTTCAGTCCATGTCCAAAGGCTCATTCAGAATTCAACTGACGCTACGATTTTTGCAACGCTGCGCATTACGGTACCTGAAGCGACGTCAAGTTTTTCGACACCAGCAAGTCCATCCGCTCTTGTGGGACCGAGATTGAGAAGTGCAATTGGTTTACTCAGCTCTAAGGCATGCTTGACCAACCTTGTCCTGGATTAGTGGAAATGGAGATTTCAAATAAGTCAACTTACCGAAATGCGGAATATGTCGCTAGAGTCGTGCCCATAAGGAGCAACCTATCGCATTGTTCAATGTCTTGGAGTCTTTCAGAATATAATTAAAAATAAGAATTCGTTAGAATGTGTGATTGAACATCAGATTACGCTAAGTACGTACGATTGCTTGACGACTGACTTGGGTATGGACTCCCCAAAGAATACAATTGTTGGCTTATGCTATAATAATATTAAAGGAGTTTTACCACAAATGATGTAACTCACTTGAGAATTTCGGTGGCCATCCATCGCGCAAGCAGGACATTCAGGAACGACGAAATCGGTATAAGACAAATTAAGATGTTCGATGGCAACCTTAGTAAGACTTTCAGATGGAATCTTCATCATTCAAGGAATGTGTATTTGAAACTTACGTCCCCGTCAGGGTTGGTTCTTAGGGGAGCCCCACTACGCTCAACCTCTTGCAAATATCGATGCCATTGAGGATTAGCTGTGGAAAGCAAATCCTGAAATACAGTACGATCTGTAACGTGTCCTCTGTTGCAGTGCACGCGCTATTGCAAGTTGTTCCGTGTTCAAAATGGAAGACATAGGCTCACATGGAGACTCCCATGCAATTCTAGGACTGATTCCTGTATGCGAGAGGAAAGTTGACCAGAAGGTAATGATTGTTTGACAGCTTTCTGATGTAATCCGTCGACGTTCTGAAGCGAGTTTGTAGGTGTAGCATACAATAAAAATAAATCGAACCTGGGTGATTATGCGCGAGATGTGGGAAGAGTATTGTAATGCTGCCAGGGCAAAATGTGTTGTATTGGGCTGGGTATCTCGCACTGGTGGATAGCCGAGGTACGATCGAAGCCTAGTTTGTAGGGGGTGAGTGAATAAGCTTTGCAGATGCCTGACTTAGGATACCAGTATCTCTGCCTGGAGTACTGGATGAGATCGAAGGGGAATCCGGAGAATAATCAAACTCACCTAAACATGTAACCTTTCGTGGTCGCATCCATTAATTCATGATAGAAGATCGGACTTTCTGCTGATGAGCCATGCAATTCGTAAGGAGATGTTGAACATACATATAATTCGGGTTCGCATATCTGCCGTCCTTCCCTCTGTATGCGCGAATGCCTGAATCAACGCTGACGCCTGCACCCGTTATCACGGCAACATTTCCACCCTCAACGAAACGCGACAGACGTTCAATAGCTTCGTCGACACTGTGAATAGTGGAGCTAAGTGGTTTTGCATTAAGAATGGCCTTTGGAATGCCTGGTACAGACACCCGCATGTGACCGTTCGTTGCAAACAACACAACTGCAACTTTCTCATGAACACCGTCTCCCTTCATACTCCTGGTTTTGCTCATTATGCCGTTGCATGGTCGTCGTTTCATCCGACACGATTGGCCCTAGCCTCTGCAGCAAATTTTGGCCTTGTGGGCAACGGCAGGCTGCATCTTGTCTCTTTTTCACATGATCCTGGAGGGTCGCCAAGCCTGCGCATCGATAAAAAGTATAGAGAACTCTTATCTGACACCAATGTCCTGACTGATAGCTGAAGGTATCAGATATGAAACACAAGACGGTCTTTACGATGTCGCTTGGTCTGAGATACATGAAAACCAACTGGTTACAGCGTCGGGCGATGGTTCGATCCGAATGTGGGATGTAACGCTCAATGTATGTGCTTTTAGTCTTGTTTTTGGTGGCTTGGGTTCATAAAATTCAAGGATCTACCTATCCGGGCGTGGCATGAACACACAAGAGAAGTATTCTCCGTGGATTGGTCAAATATACAAAAGGATACATTTGTTTCTTCGTCCTGGGATGGTGCTGTGAAAATCGTAGGCAATTTGGCTTATAAAAAACATTGCGCTTATCGTCTATCAGTGGACACCAGAACGCGCACGATCAGTTGTGACATTACATGCCCACCATGCCTGTGTCTATCAAGCACTGTTCTCTCCACACCAAGCAGATCTTGTTTCGTCATGCTCAACGGACGGGACCATAAAGATCTTTGATCTTCGGGCTCCGGCTTATCTAAATACGGGGCCTGATACTAATACGTTCATTAATCCAGTTTCCGCAGCCGTTCTCACAATTCCCGCGTCTGGAACCGAAGTACTGTCGATCGATTGGAACAAGTACCGGCCAATGGTGCTGGCAAGCGCTGGTGTCGATAAAGTGACCAAAGTGTGGGATTGTCGCATGTTGCAGAGAGGAGGGGTGGCTCAGGTCGGAGGAACATGCGAGTCACAGTTATTAGGTCATGAATATGCTGTTCGAAAAGTTCAGTGGAGCCCGCACCGGGCAGACATTCTAGCAAC
>Ga0307507_10012982_pt1 | contig 10196 bp, 2 predicted proteins | sample 7_EM_MG_FD_207223 | JGI IMG/M metagenome (GOLD analysis project Ga0307507, IMG submission 207223) | Populus trichocarpa ectomycorrhiza microbial communities from riparian zone in the Pacific Northwest, United States - 7_EM | ecosystem: Host-associated > Plants > Roots > Unclassified | place... | reverse complement strand
AAAGTCTAGGACGCAATTATCCTAATAGAAGATGCGGATACTCTAAGAGAGTTAATAGATTAGTTAATAAAGATTAATAATAGGATCTACTAAAGGGAACAAGCTAAGAGAGGGCAAGACAGAGTTCTATAGTTATATAAGGCGTAGAGTACGCAATAATAGATATTAAGTTAAAAACTATGGAATAGCGTAGAGCTAATAGACCTAAGCGGTACTAAAGAAACCTAAAGGTGGGAAAAGAAACTATAGAAACCTAGAGGTTAAAGATTAAGTAATTAAAGGACCTAAGAGTAGAGGCCAAACTAAGAATCTTAGTAGCAGAAGACATTTAGGCGGACTCTATAGCAAGAAAAATGGTTTAAAGATAGAGCTTGCATAAATTGCGGAAAATAAGGTTATTTCGCTAGAGACTATAGAGGTGGTTAAAGTAACTACATGGTAAAGGGAACTAGGCCAGTAGGAGACACGTATATATAGAGGGATAATAGTGCACTATAAGGAATAAAAGAGTGTTTAATTAACAGTTTTGCGTATTGTTATAACAACGCATGCTAAATTTATAAGGATGCTAAGTACAGCGTAAGCTATTGGCTATAGGAGCTATTGTTATTTAAGTTTAAAGGAACTAACGAACCAGCTTATAAATTGGACATTAAAGACAATAAATTTAATATAGGTAAAGCATTTACCAATAATAAGGCAATAAGGGCAGCTTACTAGAAGCATACAGACCTTAGAGAAGTTGAAATAGAAGCAGAGACTAAGACCATTATAAAATAGGGTTTAGTAACAGATATTATAACACTATTAGATACAATTTCCATCGCTTTATAAGACAATAGGAGTAATGTTTAGAAGAAACTAAGTAAGTAAATAACTATAAGTGCTAGCTCATCACTTAATAAAGGCAAAAGGCCATAGGCTTAAGATTCTTAAAATAAGATAAGATATACCTAAGGACCCATAATAAACAAAAACCGATGGGAAAGGGCAGTGACTTAGTTTAGTAACAAATAAATAAGTATAGGACGTAAGTTTAAGAACCGTAAGTTTGGAGAATAAATAAGAAAATTAGCAATCCTAGGTAAACGTAGTATTTAGCCTAAAGATTGAACAGTTAATACTAGGATTAAAAAGCAAGATGACTATAAAGATCTAGCTATAAAACGCAGAAAACAAGAAACTATAGATAAGTTTAGGATAAGAATTATTATATAGCAAGAGCAAAAGCTAGATAAGAGGTTAGCTATGCCAAGTTATATAAGGGATAGAGTACCTATGTAAAGAGTTACTAATAGGCCAAGTGCAGGAACACCTAGGGTAAAATGGTTAGATAAACTGGAATAAGAAAAGGATCTAGATATTCTAACTAGGTTTAAAGAAAGATATACTAAAGGATATTATAATATAGCGATAATAAGGTACTTTTTAACGGATAGACTATATATACTAAACCAGTTATATGGAAAGTGGTATAGGCAACAACATAATAACGAATAGAAAGACTTTTATATATAGCTAAATAAAAAAGTTGTCTAAGACCAACCTATTACGGAAAAACGCATAAGTTATATTAAAGGAGTATTAATTATAATATTAAGGAACCTAGAAGAAGGATCTAGGGACTAAAAAAGTAAGTAATAAATCTTAGTACCTATAGCAGAGATACCAGTAGTTAGGTTAACTAGGTATAGGTTTAAACTTAAGGATAAAGATAAACTAAGAGTTAACCTAAAACATATAGCGCATTATATACTATTGTGGATAGCTTATGTGGATAATATATATAATATATATAGAGCACCTAAAGATAAGAACCGGAAGTACCTAGTAAAAATATATTAGGCACCAAAGGAAAAGCAGTTTAGAAATGCTAAGTATATATATAGTTAGCACCTAGTAGAAGTACAAGGTTAAGGAGACTTAATACTTTAACTAGGAAGATTCCTTACGGAAGAATACCTAGATAGATAATAGTAGTAGAAGTGCCTAGAGAACACTTATCTATGGTATATAGAGGAAAAGAAATGAACTAAGTATTAGCCAAAGTTAGACTAAGTATAAGTAGGATTAAGCAGCTAATAGTTAGAAAAAGGGGAGGCGTATAAAACTAGAGGGAACTAGTATTAGAGCCTTAGACCCTTAAAAAAAATTTAAGGATAATACCTAAATTTAAGAGCCAAGTGGCAAGATCAGCAGTTTAAAGTATTAGTAGATAGTGGAGCAACTAGGAACCACATATTACTAAAGGTAGTAAAAAGGATAGGGTTATTATATAGACAGAAGGAACACCTATATCCACTTATAATAATTTTAGGAGATTAGATAGCCTATAGAGGAGGTATTATTAATTTTAAAATAGGACCTATTTAGTTAACTATTAAAGGGAGACTAGTTAGAATGTCTTTTAATATCCTACTATTAGGATAGGACAAGGCAATACTAGAAATGCCTTAGTTATAGGAATATAATCCAAAGATTAATTAGGTTATAGGTTAGGTTAATATTAAAAATATATAACAGTATAAAGTGCGACAGTAAACTAAGTTAGTATAGTACTAAGTTGGAGCAATGTACGAAGAGATTGAGTAAGGCTTAAGTTATATACCAAAGAAATACCATAAGTATAGTAAAAAGTTATAGTCACTAAAAAGTAAAAAGCTATTAGAGCATGCAGTATAGGACTATAAGATAGAATTAGAAGAAAAAATAAGTCTAAAGTTCTTTCTAATCTATAAGCTTACTAAAATAGAGTTAGTAGCGCTTAAGGAGTTTATTTAGAAGAACTTATAAAAGGGATATATTAGACCGTTATAGTTATTAGTAGGATATTCAGTATTGTTTATCCCAAAGAAAAACGGAAAACTTAGGATGTGTATTAACTATAGATAGTTAAACAGTATTACTAGGAAGGATAGATATCCTTTACCCTTAATTAGCGAAATCTAAGATAAAATAGGTAACGTAAAGATCTTTACAAAGATAGATCTAAGATGGGCGTACCATTAGATTAGAATTAAGGAAGGCAATAAATAAAAGGCAGCCTTTAGGTTAAAGGAAGGACTATATAAGCTATTAGTTATATAGTTTAGGCTTATAAACGTACTAGTAACATTCTAGAAGCGAATTAATAGTGTGTTAGGAGAACACTTAGATAAATTTATTATAGTATACCTTAATAATATTATTATCTACTTAGAGAGTGAGGAAGAACATAGAGAATATATTAAATAGGTCTTAAAGAGACTATAGGAAGAATAAATGCTAGTAGCAATTAAGAAATGCGAGTTCTTTACCAGGAAGACCAATTTTGTTAGATTTATTATTAAACTAGGCCAACTTAGTATAGATCTAAAAAAGATCGAGGCTATAGTAAATTGGCAAGAACTAGAGAATATTATATAGTTAAAATTATTTCTAGGGTTTTGTAATTACTATAGAAGGTTTATAGCGCAATAGTTATAGGACATTAAGCCATTTATATAGTTAATAAAGAAAGAAGAACTATAGGTATAGGGAAAGGAATAATAAGAACTATTTAAGAAAATTAAAGAGTTATTTACCTAGGAGCCAGTTCTTAAGATCTATTAACTAGGTTTAGAGACGGTTATAGAAACAAATATATTAGACTTTACACTAGGGGCATACTTTATATAGAAATATTAAAATAGATAGCACCTAGTAGTATACTATAGTTGAAAGATAACACTACTAGAGTTAAACTACGATATCTATAATAAGGAGTTGTTGGGTATAGTTATAGCACTTAAGGAATAGAGAGCATTCTTATAAGGCATAGAGAAACTATTTATGGTTAAGATGGACTATAAGAACCTTATAGGATTCCTAATAACAAAGGAACTCAACTAAAGATAGGTTAGATGGGTGGAAATGCTTATAGAATACTATTTTAAAATTTAGTATACTAAGGGTATAGACAATATACAAGCAGACGCTTTAAGCAGAAAGGCTAAACTATAAAGTAATAAAAAGCTATCGGGAGCTTTGTTATAAAGGGATTAAGATAGATTAATTAGGTATAATTATTTAAAGATTATAGTAACTAAGGAAAGTTAGATTCATAAATTACTAGAGAGTAATTGGATATAAAAAATCTAAAAAGTATAGGCAGAGGATCTAGACTTAGAGTAATATAAAAATAGAGAAGTAATATATATACCTAAGTCTATTGCAGAAGAATTTGTTAAGGAATTCTATAAGGGAATAATATAAGAACATAATAGAGCTATAGGCTTAGTATTAAGACTTTAAAAGGAGTATATTATTTAAGGAATCTAGGGACTAGTAAGATAAGTTATAAAGAAATATCTAAATTGCTAAAGGAATAAACCGATAAGGCATAGGCTATATAGAGGGCTATAACCTATTAAAACACTAGAAAGACTATAGGAGGTTATATTATAGAACTTTATTATTAAGTTACTAAAGTTAAGAGATCCTATTATAGGACAAGATTATAATGTAATTTTAGTAATAGTGGATAAGCTAATAAAGTGGGGATACTTTATAGTATACACTAAAGAGATATTAGTAGAAGATATTACTAGAATCTATATAAAAAAATTGTTTATAAGATATAGAGCACTAGATAAAATTATATTGGACAGAGATTTAAGATTTATAGTAGTATTTTAGGAAGTGTTTCTGGCAGAATAGGGAGTTTATATAGTAATATCTACAGCGTATTATCTGTAGATGGATAGATAAATAAAAAGACTAAACTAGACACTAGAGTAGTATCTAAGGCACTATATTAATTACGCATAGAATAATTAGGTATTGTTATTACTAGTTATATAGTTTATATATAATATAACACTACAAGAAGGAATGGGGACATTATTATTTAAGGCGAATTATGGGTATAAGCCAAGAATATCATTATCGCTATATTAAGTAAAAAAGACAAGTAGCATAGCTAAGTAAAGGATAGAGATATTAATAAATCTTTATATAAACCTTAAAGAAATGGCTAAACTAGTATAAGAACGAATAAAAAGGTACTATAATACTAAGAGATCTAAGGGACCAGATTTTAAGGAGGGGGATAAAGTATAGCTATTATACAAAAATTTTAAGAGTTAACGACTAAGTAAGAAGTTGGACTATATTAGACTAAAACCTTTTAAAGTTAAGTAAAGAATTTTATTGGTTACGTATAAGTTAAACCTACTAGCTAAAATGAAAATCTACCTTATATAATATGTTGCAATGCTAGAGCCAGTATATAGGAATATTAAGCCACTAGTCTATAAAGCAGATATGTATAGAGGACAAGAGGAAGACAAATAGCAAGTTTTAAAGATTATTAGTTATAAGGACATAGATAACAAAACGTAGTATAAAGTAAAGTAGATAGGCTATAGTAAGACTATTTAGGAACCACTAAGCAACCTAAGGAACGCTATAGGAAAGGTATAGGAGTATTAGAAGAAAGCAGGTTAGGTAATATTAATAAAGGAGGATCGCCAAAGAATGAGTCACCTAAGGGGGACCTAAAAGGAGCAATTGCTGAGCTACTTGGAGTTGTTTCCCTTATAGGAGGAGAGCTAGTCCTTTTATTACCTAGCTTAGATAAACCCTATTAAACTAGTTTCTATTTCTTAGAATAAACTTTCTCGCAAACCTTCTTAAGATGGGTTAATTAAGCAAACGCAACCTGCTAAGATTTAAAGGAGCGATATTAAGCCTTAAGGGCCCGAGCGGTCTCTTTAGCAGAACAGTAGAGTTTGGTGCGCGTGGCAGCCAACTTGGATTTAAGCTTTATAGCAGTAGATTAAATATAAGACCCTATAATAAGTTACTTAGGGAACTTAAAGACTGTTAAGAGTTATAGGACATGTATACTTAGCGTTAGAAATAGAGCGAACATTATAGAATAATTAAACGTTTGCTTTAGTGCACTTTAAGTAAAACAAGGGTTATTAAGACGAGGGACTTGCTATTATAATATACACTAACCCTGCTTTTATATAATGAGAATATAGAGACGACATTATCTTACTAAGCAATAGTATGGCAGCCATAGTACGAGCATAACATTGCGCTTATAAAGAAGAAGAAGCTTTAGGTATAATAAGTAAGAATATTAACTAAACTAATTAAACGGATATTATACCTCTAGTGAACAACTTAGAGATATTAGGAATCTTTAAGGACGAAGATAAAGAGGAGGGAGATAGTGTTATAGACGCTTTAAGTATAATATTATAACTACTTAGGGAAGAGTTGTAGGAAGCTAGTTAGTTAATATAAGTATAATCTAAGATAGATCTAGTAGAACTATGTAATAAGGGATAGTAAGTAAGTCATATAATATTATACATAGTGTATAGAGTATACGTAGTGTATGTCTATGTATAATACGTATAACACATGCCTTATATATAAGAGAGGATTTCTTAGGAGTATGGTTGTGTATTTAAGGGACCTTAGTCCCTACTATAGATAATTCTCTCCTTATAGTAAATCTTAGAATATAATTAGAGTTAATCTATTAGGCAACCACTCCACCAGTTATTATTATGTTATTGTTTTATTCTTACCTATATACCTAGCCTAATAACAGAACCTACTGTAGTTCCTACTATAAGGTTCCGTTACACTATAAGCTAGTTTATTAGTTCCTTTAAACTTAGATAATAATAGCTCCTATAGCTAATAGCTTGCGCCGTACTTAGCGTCTTTATAAATTCGGTATGCGTTGTTGTAATAATATACAAAACTGTTAATTGAACATTCTTTTATTCCTTATAGTGCACTATTATCCCTTTATATATATGTGCTATCTGCTGGTCTGGTTCCCTTTACTATATAGTTACTTTAACTACCTCTATAGTCTCTGGCAAAATAACCTTGTTTTCCGTAATTTATATAAGCCCTATCTTTAAACCACTTTTCTTGCTATAGAGTCCGCCTAAATATCTTCTACTGCTAAGATTTTTAGTTTAGCCTCTATTCCTAGGTCCTTTAATTACTTAATCCTTAACCTCTGGGTTTTTATAATTTCTTTTCCTACCTTTAGGTTTCTTTGGTACCGCTTAGGTCTATTAGCTCTGCGCTATTCTATAGTTTTTAACTCTATATCTGTTGTTACGTACCCTATGCCTTATACAACTATAGAACTCTGTCTTGCCCTCTCTTAGCTTGTTCCCTTTAGTAGATTCTATTATTAATCTTTATTAACTAATTTATTAACTCTCTTAGAGTATCCGTATCTTCTATTAGGATAATTATATCCTAGACTTTAGCCTTAAGTCCCTGTTTATACTATGCTATAAGCGCCCTGTTATTTCACTTAACCTATATAGCTAGTGTTTAAAACTGTGTTGTATACTTAATTACTAAAGTGCGTTGTACTAAGTTCTAAAGCTTTTGTTCCGCTGTGGTTGTGGCCTCTAGGTCTCTAAATATCTGCATTAGTTATTCCGCGAACCTATTTTAACTAGTAAATATATATTATACATCCTGGTTAGTAGTTGTTATGCTATTAACCTATATTTCCGTGAGATACGGCTTAAACCACTTAAGTGCCCTCCCTGTTAGGAACAATTCTGCATAGGCTACTTAATCTAACAATATTGCTAACTTTGCTCCTTTTTATACTACCTTAAAGTGCATCTACGTAAGAAATCCTTTGAGCTTTAACTTCTCCTCTAAGAATCGTTTAATTAAAGGTAGTTTAATTTTTACTGCTCTAATTCCATTAATGCGTTCTTTAAGTATCCTATTATTATTTTATAAGTAATTAACCATTTCCTATAACTAACCTTGCGTAACTACCTAAGAATCCCTATTGTCTATACTGGTATCACCTAGCCCTAAGGTTGTGGCTGCCGTTAACACTGTTGTAACTAGTGCTCTGGGTAGCATATTATTTAATCTTGTTTAATACCGTAACCTTAGTAGTAAATGTGTAACAGAACCTTATAGCAGGAACTATAGTGGGTCCTATTATTAGGCTAGGTATGTAGGTAAGAACAAATTAACAATATAATAATAACTAGTAGAGTAGTTACCTAATAGACTAACTCTAATTATATTCTAAGATTTACTACAAGGAGAGAACTATCTATGGTAGGGACTAAGGTCCTTTAAATATATAACTATACTCCTAAGAAATCCTCTCTTGTACGTAAGGTATGTGTTATACGTATTATACGCGGGCGTATACTACGTATACTTTATACACTGCGTATAATATTATGTGACTCACTTACTATTCCTCGTCACATGGTTCCACCGGATCCATCCTAGACCGTGCCTATATTAACCAACTAGCTTCCTGCGACTCTTCCCTAAGTAGTCGTAACATTGTACTTAAAGCGTCCGTAACACTTACAACGCTATAATGAGCGGCTATGTAGCTGCTAATGATGGACTCTACACTGAATGTATAAGAGGATCTTACTAAGGATAAGCCTAATATAGTCTGTTATTAGACAGCGGCACTAGAGGTTTAGAAGGACCTCTTATTTAGTGGACAACCTTACTATTGTTATAAATAGAACGATAGAGTTTTAAGAATAAAGCTTTATAATAACCGTATTAGTGTTGGATTAAAAGAAGCTTATTGGAACTGCCTATACTGGCTAAGGAATATATTGAGTTAAAACCTATACTATAAATACTCCTTATAAAGGAAACTAATCTAATAACGTTGTCTTAATAAGGCCTATAGACTGCCTACTATAAACCACCTACTATATAAAGCCCTGTTAATATAAGCGACGAATATACCATCCAAGCCTCCATTTAAAGGTTTATTAGACGGGAAGACTGGCTAATGTTTAGTATTAATATATAAAACCACTTCCGATTTAGAAATATTAAGTAGGTCCTTAATAATCCACCACAGCCTCTTTCTATACTTAAGTTAATTAAGAAGAATGGGCGGACTTAGGCTTTACTAGTAAATAGCTAAAAATTAAGCCAGCTAACCTAGTAAAGGAATAGGAGAAACACGAGGAATAGCTAGCCTATATAGCCGGTTTTATTAACTAAAACATTGGCAATATTTATAAGCCATTTATGTTAAATGCCGGAAGGGCACTTAAAAAATGGAAGGCCCTAAAAGAACGCTTTAAGGATCTTAATCCGGTAGCTGTTATTAATATTATAGCTACCTTTTTTACTAAACGCGTTTAAGACTTTAAGAATATAGAGGAGTTTGTTTTCTATATTATGTTAAACCTTAATTGCCTTATTAAAATAGACTAACCTATTAACTACGAACTCCTTGCCTAAGCGGCCCTTTTATATAGAATTAACTCTACTAACTATGCTTAGTTTAAAATAACTAAATTAATAAGTTGGATATAGGGAAATACTAACCCGCAAGCCTTAGGTAAGGAACTTATTATCTTTAATAGTAAGCTTAATTAAGAGGCTTCTACTATACTAGTAGTATGTTTAAACAACAGAATCTCTATAAAGAGAAAAATTGTACTAGTAGGAATGTGTAAATACCCTAACTGTATAAAATATAACAGAACTACGCACTATAAAGAAGACTGCTGGGAGAGAAACCTAGAAAACGTACTAAAGAATATTGGTGATAGAATCCGTGTAAGGAAGAAGTAGAGGATAACTAGGCTACCTATTTAACTTAATAAACACTTTAATTAAGTTAAATTTGAAGCAAATATATAACGCGAGCTTGTAGTAGTGGTAGTGTAAGCCTAACTAAGTAGGTATAACTTTATCTATAATACCGCCGCTACCGTTTACTGCTGTAAGAATTATAAACTTCTTTTTAACTACGTTAATGATAACACCTTATTAGGTACAGTTAATCCCTATAGAGCTTAATTAGTAGGCAAAGGATCTATCTCTATATAAACCGCACTACTTAATAGAAGCTACGGAAGTACGCTTACTCTACACATTGTTTTTTATATGCTATATTTACTAGAAAACCTACTATTTAGAAGCCGACTTGAGGAAATGGGCGTTTTCTTTAATAACAAGACTCACGAACTTAAATGTAATAGTAAGGTAATAGAATACGCACCTAAAGTTTAATAACTCTACCTAATTTAGTAGTGTAGCCCGCGAAGCCCTACTGCACGCGTCCACGTCGCCGCGGGTGGAAACATCATCTGGAATCCTATTCCTATTAATGGCCAAGTGCAGAGGCGATGGTAGAGAGCCGTCGCAGCGCGTGCAGCGCTGTC
>Ga0307507_10012981_pt1 | contig 10197 bp, 8 predicted proteins | sample 7_EM_MG_FD_207223 | JGI IMG/M metagenome (GOLD analysis project Ga0307507, IMG submission 207223) | Populus trichocarpa ectomycorrhiza microbial communities from riparian zone in the Pacific Northwest, United States - 7_EM | ecosystem: Host-associated > Plants > Roots > Unclassified | place... | reverse complement strand
TTAATAAACAGCTTTTTCACCAAGGTTTGTAAAATCCATCGTACTCTCTACACTTTACTTCCAGTTACCTTTATGCATTCAAATATGCTACTCAAACTGTAAGAACACTATTGGCTCACACCATTAGATAACGTAATGCAACTTCGGGCGCTCACTCATTACCGAAAAGTTATTTTTTAACTTTGAAAACCCCTACTGGTTGACTCGGTACCGTACTTTACTATGGGGTAAGTTTGGTAATATCACAAGCACATCCGCCGAGTCGCTATATCAGACAGCTGTGTCCAATGGTTACACTGCATGCCACCATGTTTTATCGGAATCTGTGAGGCGAAGTCAGGCTGCGGAAATTGATCAATTCTTTTAACCCCCCGGCACCTCTCCGCCACCAAGATGGTTGCTAGGCAGTTTCCACAAAAGATGCCAAATCACCCCGCTTTTCTTCACCTTTGCGCACAGAAAGCTTTTGTATCCCCCCCATTACCCGTTCATTAGCTCTTCATATTTCTCTACCATTTCTACACACTACCAATATTTTTGACAGAGCATCATGGCCCAGACTACGATCAAATTCGGTGACAACAATAAGAACTGCATCACCACAATAGGGAGCAACAACAAGACAGTTAATAACACAGTTCATAAGACAGTTTATATTAAATCCAACGAGGACGCACAGATAATGAGCTGGCTCTCTCCACTAGAGCCAGACAACAGACACCATACCGTCCGGACTAACCGACATGAAGGTGTCGGGAATTGGCTTTTAGAAACAAGCGAGTTTCGAGAATGGAGGAGAATCGAGGGTGGAGTCGACAAAGCTGTGTTGTTTTGCTCCGGGAATCCGGGAGTGGGCAAGACACATCTCAGGTAAGTGGCTGGATCCTTTTAAGTAAGTGAATATCACTAACCGCAGGAAATACTAGCTCCCTAGTAATCGACAGGTTACGTAATTGGGCGGGGGAGGAGGGTCTAGCGGTTGCCTGGTTGTACATTGACTACCTTGCTCAGGAAGAGCAGACAGTCGCAAACATGATGGGAGCGATTTTGAAGCGGCTGGTAGGCAGAAGGGGGGTCCCGAAGGAGATAAAGGAGGCGTTTCATGAAGGGATAAAGCCGCTACTTGCGGATCTGATGCGAACGTTAAAGGGCGTTATGGCCTCCCTGCCACCCGTTTACATCTGTATCGACGCGCTTGACGAATGCCTACCGAAGAATCGCCCAGAGTTACTAGAGTCGCTAAGAGATATTGTTCGGGAGTCCCCAACGACTAGAATATTCCTCACTGGGAGGCCCCATGTCAGGGAAGCGATTCAGAAATATTTCCCAGGGGCAGTTGAGATACCCATCAGTCCTAACACGGATGATGTGAGGAATTACCTGCAGATGAAGTTAGACAGAGATGACGAGCCAGAGGCGATGGACGATAGTTTACGGGCGGATATCGTGAAAACTATTCTAGACAAGATGTCTGATATGTGAGTAGGATCATTTAGCCTTCCATGCCTATTGATGTATACTTACAGAAAATTCTGTGTAGATTCCTCCTCGTGTCGTTAAAAATTGAGGCTATTCTAGGAGAAGTGACAATTACTCAGAGAAGAAGAAAACTGGAAGAGATGGCACGAGGCAATGGACTGAGCGACGCCTACACGGCAACCCTGACCCGACTCAAGGGGCAGAAAGGACATAAATCGGTACTCGGGCTGAAGGTCCTAACGTGGGTGTCGTATTCGGAACGGCCATTACGAGCGGAGGAGCTCTGTCATGCGCTGGGAGTGGAGATTGGATCTGCCGATCTGGATCCGAAGAACATCCCTGCGATACAGACACTCCTATCATCTTGTCTTGGTCTTGTCATGGTCGAGGCGCCTTCGTCGACACTCCGACTGGTACACTTCACTCTACAGGAGCATATTGCGAATAATCCGACCCTACTCCGGAATCCCCACTCTACCATTGCAGAGGTTTGCTTGACATACCTCAATTTCAGATATCTGAGAGATTATTCGCCGGCTCTTGGCTGGCCCACCTCAACAATGCCTCTGCTAGAATATGCATCTTTTTACTGGGGGAGCCACACAAGAATGGAGATAACGGAAAATGTCAAAACACTTGCACTCAGGCTTCTCGATAGATTCGACGAGCATGTATCTGCTCAACTCCTGCTGAGGAAGTATAGGGAACTCAGTGGCCCGGGCCATTCTTTTTACCGCCCGAGTGAACCTACGAGATTTACCGGACTCCATGGGGTATCACTTCTCGGGGTAGTGGAGATGATTGCCCCTGTACTGCAGATGAAGCAATGGAATGTTAATGCGACAGATTGCATGGGGAGTACGGCTCTCACATGGGCAGCTTGGAGAGGGCATGAGGAGGTTGTTAAGATACTTTTGGAGAGAGAGGACGTCGATCCCAACCAGGCAGACACCGAACATGGCCGAACGGCACTCTCGTGGGCGGCTGGGAACGGACACGAGCGGGTAGTCAAGATGTTTTTGGAACGGCAGGACGTCGATCCCAACCAAGCAGACAGTAGATACAGCAGATGTGGCCAAACGCCACTCTCGTGGGCGGCTGGGAACGGGCACGAGCGGGTAGTCAGGATGTTTTTAGGACGGAAGGACGTCGATCTCAACCAAGCAGACGGCAAACGTTGCCAAACGCCACTCTCGTGGGCGGCTGGGAACGGGCACGAGGGGGTAGTCAAAATCCTTTTGGAACGAGAGGACCTCAATCCTGATCAGGCAGACACTGAATATGGCCGGACGCCACTCTCGTGGGCCGCTGGGGGTGGGCACGAGGGGATAGTAAAAAAGCTTTTGGAACGAGCGGACGTTAATCCCGACCTGGCAGACACCGACCTTGGCCAAACGCCACTCTCGTGGGCCGCGGAGAGGGGGCATGAGGGGATAGTCAAGATGCTTCTGAAACAAAAGGATGTTTACCCCGACCGGGCAGACTTTGGCTGTGACTCAAAGGCACTCGCGTGGGAGGTAGGGAATGGGCGTAGCGTGGGTAGGCTACCAATACAGATGATGCTAGAACGAGAGGACGTCACTCTCCACCAGGCAGACACCAAATATGGCCGAACGCCGCTCTCACGGGCGGCTGAAAGGGGACATGAGGGTGTAGTAAAGATCCTTTTAGAACGAGAGGACGTCACCCCTGGCCAGGCAGATACCAAATATGGCAGAACGCCGGTCTCGCGGGCGGCCGAGGGAGGGCATGAGGGGGTAGTAAAGATGCTCTTGGAACGTGGAGACGCCAATCCCAACCAAGCGGACACCATGTTTGGCCGAACGCCACTCGCATGGGCAGCAGTGAGGGGGCATGAGGGGATAGTTAAGATGTTTTTGGAACGGGGGGACGTCAATCCCGACTGGGCAGACAGAGCCGGTCGAACGCCACTCTCCTGGGAGGCAGAGCGGGGGAATGAAGAGATAGTCAAGATGCTTTTAGAAAGAGAGGACGTCAATCCCGACAGGGCAGATACCAGAATTGGCCATACGCCACTCATGTGGGCGGTTCAGAACGGGCATGAGGGGGTAGTCAAGATGTTTTTGGAACGAGAGGACGTCAATCCCGACCATGCCGACACCTTTTATAGCCAAACGCCACTCTCGTGGGCAGCTGAGAGGGGGCATGAGGTAGTAGTACTGTTGCTTTTGAAAAGAGGGGGTGTCGATCTTAATACGGTAGACACCGAATTTGGGAAGACCCCACTCTTGTGGGCTGCTTTGCGTGGGCATTGGGGGGTAGTCAAGATGCTATTGGAACAAGAAGATATCAATCCCGACCAGGCAGACAGCAAATATGGCCAAACGCTGCTCTCGCAGGCGGCCGAGAGGGGGAATGAAGAGGTAGTAAAAATGCTTTTGGGGCGAGAGGACGTCAATCCTGACCAGGCAGACTCTTACCATGGCCAAACGCCACTCTCGTTGGCAGCCAAGAACGGGAATGGGAGTGTAGTAAAAATGTTTTTAGAACGACAGGACGTCAATCCCGACAGGACAGACACTAAATATGGCCGAACGCCATTCGTATGGGCGGCAGAAGAGGGGCATACGGAAGTAGTAGAGATATTTTTGGCACGAGAGGGCGCCAATCCCAACCTAGCAGACACCAAAGATGGCCGAACGCCACTCTCCCGAGCTGCTAATAATGGGCACGAGGGTCTAGTCAAGATGCTTTTGGGAAGAGAGGACGTCAATCCCAACCACCCCGGTACCGAAGATGGCCGAACACCACTCGCGTGCGCCGCTGAGAAAGGACATGAGGGTGTAGTAAAGATTCTCTTGGAACGAGAGGACGTCAATCCCAACCACCCCGATACCCAAGATGGTCGAACGCCACTCGCGCACGCTGCTAAGAACGGGTATAAAGGTGTAGTAAAGATCCTTTTAGAACGTGAGGACGTCAATCCCAACCACCCCGATACTGAAGATGGCCGAACGCCACTCTCGTGGGCGGCTGAGAACGGGCATGAGGGGGTAGTCAAGATGTTTTTGGAACGAGAAGACGTCAATCTCAACCAAGTAGACACCAAATATTGCCGGACGCCAGTCGCATGGGCAGCTAAGAGTGGGTATATGGGGACAGTAAAGATACTATTGGAACGTGAGGGCGTCAATCCCAACCAGGCAGACGCCGATGGCCGAACGCCACTCTCGTGGGCGGCTCAATATGGGAGCGCAATCGTAGTAATGCTATTAGAACGAGGCGACGTCAATCCCAACCAGGTGGACACCAAATTTGGCCGAACGCCACTCGCATGGGCAGCTATGAGTGGGTATAGCTGGGTAGTAAAGATACTTTTAGAACGTCAAGACGTCCACACCACCGCACTAGATAACGACAACCAAACCCCACTATCGTTAGCCCTCTCCAGAGGACGTAATGAGGTTGTGCGAATCTTGCATGATAATATCAACTCTCGCACAGTAGATCGTGGTGGCTAGGAATCCCTCCCCCCGCCCGCTAGGCATGGGGACAGGTGTTTGGTGGATATAGAACCCCAAGTTCATCACCCCAATTACAGTCCCACAGACCTTAATTGCAAGCCTCCATCCCTATCAGTCGACCCCATGAGCAGGAATGGGTATCGGGCCTCGATAGCCCTCTTCCCAAGCCTGCAGATAATGACCTCGCCGCAACCAAACCATCCTAACGGCGGCGATTCCTCTCTATCAGGCTCCCAAAGTTCTTGCGCCTTCCAAGGAAATCTAACAACACTCGATGAGGGCTCTCTTTCGCACTCAGCCAGAAACTCCTAATTGCCTCTTTCATTTGGCTCCCAGTCTTCCTCGTTTGCATAATTCTTTCTTCGTTACCACACATATCCTCATCCCCTAAATAATTACCGAGTGTAAGATTAGTGTTGGCATGGACACTATCGATTTAGGTGTAACTAGACTTTGATAAAGCGTGTTTTTTCTAATTCTCATTCCCGAATTACTATTCTACTACTTTTCTTTCTTCCTTTTTTTGTCTCTTTTTTCCTCTACATTTTCCTTTTTCGGAGTTCCGGTTAGACTTTATCCGTATAATAATCTCCCCTGACCTTCATTCGATTTATTCGCTAAGCCAATGATGTATAGTACAGCCCGTTATGGGTATATACAGTACATATCATAAAAGTGGACAATAAGCTCAAAGCCGGCAATTTCTCTCAATTCCGTTAAATACTTACTATCCGCTCCTTTAACTGACCGTTCCTGATACTACCGTACTAACTGCTTCGCCTCATACCATCCAGAGTGGATCCCGGCCAGTGGTATAAAAACCTAACCCTCACTCATTACATAGTACTTGTATGTTCATTTTTAATACTGGAAAATAGTTAAGGCGGTAACGGGTTAACTGGAGGGAAACGGTGGGGTCGGTGGGTCGGCGTGGTCATGCCACCCGAGGGAGTACTCCCCGCGATGCGCCTGGGTAGATAGGGTAAATTAAAGTATTGTACCAACAAAAAAAAAACATAACATCCCCTTCAAAGCGTCCACTCTAGCCCGCTAGTTTATCCATATGGCCGGAATTTGGTTCAAATTAGACACCCTAGTAAACCACGTTGCGCTCAACACCTTGAAGCGCGATTTAGAAAGAAAAAGATGAAATAACACAGCAACTATAATTTTTGTTCGCTATGGTACACTCATCTAACTAACCAATACTTCCTCCGCTCATCATCACAACTTCCAAAAACTTCTATACTACCTCCGTAAAAATCCATCATCCCTGCAAAACTCCCACAAGACGGCAGGCGTTTATCTGTGTTCTCCCCCGCCGGAAAGAGTGAACATCCATGCTTTTACCATAGTAACTAAAGGTCCTCAGGTAAAACGACATTTCGTAAAATCTAGTAGTTAATGTGCTAGGAGTCTCCGACACCGCTTAGCATGCTCAGCCTACAGGGGGCGCGCATAGGTCACCGTTCAGGCAAAGACTTCGGATCTGCGCTGGGGATTGATGCAGCGCCGGAGAGAGGGAGGCCTGAAAGGGTCGGATGCGGGAAAGGGTCGGATGCGCGGCGGCACGGAGGCGATGGAAAGTGGAAGTTCTTAAGAAATGTTTGTCTTTCCTTTGTTAGCGTGAGAGTTTGCGGAAGGGAAAGGGGGAATTACGTGGGAGAGAATGGACTTGTGTCGCGATCGATAGAAGGATGGAGGAAGCCTTCGTTGTCTTTATATCTACGCTTGTCTTTATCATTAGCGAGTTTAGTTAGTTGAGTGTTGTGATCGTGAGCGAGCAGTTCAGTTGGATAGATGTGAACTTCCCCACTCCGAGTCCTGCATTAGCGATCGAAGTTCCCGTGTTTCTTACTCGAGGCGTTTCGTTTCGGTGTTTCGGCGTCGTCCGTCGCTTATCGTCCAAGTCGCCGTTTTTCGCCATTCTGCCGTCGGCGTGTAATACTCGGCATGCTCGAAATATCGCTCCAGCATATCGCGCTCAGCCTGTGGCTTTGTCGCGCGGCGTTCGGAAAACGGCTTTTGACCGATACAGCGCCGGATGTCATACGACACCTAAAGAATCGGATGCGTGAAACAGCCGGGAAGGAGAATGAAAGCGCCGGATGCGCGGACGCGATGGGCAGTGGGAGTTCTGGTACGGTAACTGTGGGACCGCACCCGAGTCCAGTTTTGTCGTTGCTGTGTTGTCCTTGCTTCGGCCCTGCAAGAGGCCTCCAGGCCTTTCAGAGCCCGGCAAATCCCGCACTCTGGTGAACGATGATAAAAAAGAAAAATCTCGCTTGAATGAGTCCAATCTGCCAAGTGCACAATTCAACAAAGGGGGGTCTCCCCGGCCCAGTGATATTGTGCATGGACAAAATTAATGCGCGGTTAATTTTCTCCACGGACAATATTAACGAGCCTCCCTACCTGCACATTTGCCTCCCCAAACAAGGAGAAATGGATGCAAGATATACCAAACAAGAGTTAGTCCGCTAGGGTAGCGACATGGAGTTCACTGGTGTGGGCATTTAAAATAATCTCCTTTGGAATGTGTGGTCTAGCTCTTGAAGTATTCAAGAGTGGGCTGGGGAGTTTAATTTATTTTCATAGTCTTATTCAGATTCGAACCTATTAACTCGGAAATGTGGGAGAGGGGCTGCATAATATCACAAGCACATCAGCCGAGTCGCTGTATCATACACTGCTGTTTTCAATGGTTGCACTGCATAGGACCGTGTTTTACGGTAACCTGCGAAGTCAGGTCCGGGCAATTAATCAAAATCCCCAATTTGTTGCTATTTCCTTGGCGTGAAGATAAGTGCACAGTATTTGCCACAAAAGGAGCCAAATTACCCCGCTATCCTTCAGCTTTGCCCACAGGAAGCTTTTGTATACGCCCCCGTTACCGGTTCATATTTCTCCCTTATTTCTACACACGACCTATACTTTTAACAGAGCAAAATGGCCCAGTCTACACTTACACAATCGATGGGTTTCGGCAACAACAATACCAACTGCGGAAATATATCAGGGAGCTACAACAAGACGGTTTATAAATCCGACGAGGATGCTCAGATAATGCACTGGCTCTCCCCCCTAGAGCCAAAGAACAGACATCAAGGAGTGCGGACCGACCGGTTTGAGGGTGTTGGGGAATGGTTTTTGGAGACAAGCGAGTTTCGGCAGTGGAGGGGGGGTGAGGGTGGAGCCGATAAGGCTGTGTTGTTTTGTTCCGGGAATCCGGGAGTGGGGAAAACATATTTGAGGTAAGTGGTGAGATTGTTTGAAACAAGCGAATACGGCTGACGGTGAGAAATACTAGTTCCTTAGTGATAGACAGGCTGTGCGATCAGGCTGAAGATGTTCCTGCCGCGGTTGCATGTTTGTACTATGACTACCTTGCTCAGAATGAGCAATCAATCACAAACATGGTGGGAGCAATTCTAAAGCAGCTAGTCGGCGGGGGGGATATCCCGAAAGATATACAGGAAGCGTTTCAAAAGGCGAAGAAGGAGTTGGGTGGCAGAGGGCTTTTACGTGCAGATTTAATGCGAATGTTAAAGGTCGCTATTGCTTCAAAACCACGAGTTTTCATATGTATCGATGCGCTCGACGAATGCCTACCAAGGAATTTGCCAGGATTACTTGAGTCGCTAAGAGATATTCTTCAGGAGTCCCCAACGACAAGAATCTTCCTCACCGGGAGACCCCATATCAAGGAAGCGATTCAAAAATATTTCGCGGGGGCGGCTGTGATGCCCATCAGTCCTAACAGGGATGATGTGAGGAATTACCTTCAGATGAAGTTAGACTGGGATGAGGAGCCAGAGGCAATGGACGATGATTTACGGGCGGATATTGTGAAGGTTATTCTAGACAAGATGTCTGATATGTGCGTAAGAGCATTTGCCTTTCCCTGCCTATCGATGATGTATCTTACGGAAAGCTCTGTGTAGATTCCTCCTTGTTTCACTAAAAATTGAGGCTATTCTAGGAGAAGTGACAATTGGTCAGAGAAGAAGAAAACTGGAAGAGATGGCACGAGGCAACGGACTGAGCGATGCCTATACGGCAACCCTAAGGCGACTGAAAGGGCAGAAAGGAAATAAATCAGTACTCGGATGGAAGGTACTGATGTGGGTGTTGTATTCGGAACGCCCATTATACGCTGAGGAGCTCTGCCATGCCCTGGGAGTGGAGATAGGTTCTGCGGATTTGGATCCGAATAACGTCCCTGCATTACGGACACTCTTAGCATCTTGCTTGGGTCTTGTCAGCCTTGAGGCATCTTCGTCTAGAGTGCGGCTAGTGCACTTCACTCTGCAGGAACATTTCTTAAGCAATCCGACCCTATTCCACAGTCCTCATGCAGCAATTGCCGAGGTTTGCCTGACATACCTGAACTTTGGATCTGTCAGGGATCTTTCGCCAACTCTTGGCTCGGCTCCCTCAACAATGCCCTTTCTACAATATGCATCTTGCTACTGGGAGAAGCATGCGAGAATGGAGATGACAGAAAGTGTCAAAATGCTTGCACTAAAACTTCTCGATAGATTTGATGAGCACATATCTGCACAGTTATTGTTATTGCACCATAAGGGAGATAGAGCCCTGGGCCGAGATTTTAAGAAGGAGGGAGGACCAAGAGGATTCACCGGGCTTCACGGGGCATCATTTCTCGGGGAAGTGGAGATAATGTCTGGTGTATTGGAGATGAAGGACTGGGATATTAATGGGACCGATTGCATGGGGAGTACGGCTCTCACATGGGCAGCTGGAAAAGGGCATGAGGAGGTTGTAAAAATGCTTTTGGAACAAGGGGACGCCAATCCCGAACAGCCAGACACCAGATATGGCAGAACGCCACTCTCATGGGCAGCTGGGAGGGGGCATGAGGGGGTTGTAAAAATATTTTTAGAACGAGACGACGTCAATCCCGACCAGCCAGACACGGATTGGGGCCAGACGCCACTCTCGTGGGCGGCTCAGGAGGGGCGTGAGGGGGTTGTAAAGATGCTTTTGGAACGAAAGGACGTCAATCCCGACCAGCCAGATACCAGATATGGCCGGACGCCACTCTCGTGGGCGGCTTGGGGGGGGCGTGAGGGGGTTGTAAAGATTCTTTTGGAGCGACAGGACGTCAATCCCGACCAGCCAGACACCAAATATGGCCGGACGCCACTCTCGTGGGCGGCTCAGGAGGGGCATGAAGGGGTTGTAAAGATGCTTTTAGAACGACAGGACG
>Ga0307507_10012980_pt1 | contig 10197 bp, 11 predicted proteins | sample 7_EM_MG_FD_207223 | JGI IMG/M metagenome (GOLD analysis project Ga0307507, IMG submission 207223) | Populus trichocarpa ectomycorrhiza microbial communities from riparian zone in the Pacific Northwest, United States - 7_EM | ecosystem: Host-associated > Plants > Roots > Unclassified | place... | reverse complement strand
GCAGAGAGAGTTCGAAAAAAGAAAAGGGAAAAAAAAAGAAAGGAAAAAGTGCGAGTGGAAGGGATGTTAGGTTAGGGGGGGAGAGGGAAAGTGAGTGAGGTAAGAAGGGTGATGAGAAACAACGATGGGGTTGTCACCACACAAGAAATTCCTACGGACAGTCGGCTTAGGCATAGCCCAGCGAGACATGAACGGACGCACGGACTTACACTTCCGAGTCACCTCCCATTCAGTCAAGGAGGACAAGAGGGTGGTGGTCAATCAATCAAGAAAATCAATCATCCACAACATTTAGCACAGTTTACTCCACTCCACTGACAAGCGCAAGGGCATGTCTCTTTTCTTGTCTTGCACCCGCTACATAACATGAACTGAGTACAAACTGGTACCATCGTGAAACCTCAGAGTGAGAGAAATAACGCAGGAAGTGTAGAGGAATAACGAATAATAACAGCCTCACTCAATCGGATCAAACCTAGCTAGAAGGTTCAGACGACGTCCGCCATTGGGCTTGAGGCTGGAGGAAAAGGAATGGTGGCCTGTTGTCTCACATCGCTTGCCTACTTGCCATGCTTTGCCTGTTAATAACACCCGCACCGTACTGCACGGCGGGGTTCCCTTCTCCTTCTCCTTCACCCTCCGCTCTGCTTAGTCTACTGCCCCCTTGGGGAAACCGTAAAGGAGGGAAAGGTTCCCGGCCAAAAGTCGAAAATGTGTAAGGGTAAGGTGGGCGGGCAAGTAGGTAGGTAAGTGAGACGGCCAACTGATCAGCTGGACACAACTACTACAGGGGGGTTGACAGAACGAGGGGGCGAGTACTTGACAATAGATCGTGTGCGTCAAAGTGTGTGGGCTGCCGAAGGGGGGAGGGGGCATGGGGAAATGGAACAAAGTCCGCCCAAAGCAAAATTTAGTACTTGTACTGTACTTATGAAAAATATATCTATTCTGACTGACTGACTGACTGCTTTCCGTAATGGTAATGTATGTACCTGTACCTGTATCAAACCTGTACCTTGGGAATTAGTACGGTAACTGCGCTGCACAAGTACTCGAGTACCGTACATATCATGGATGATGTCTTGTGTGGGCGCCTCACGGGCAGGGGTGTGCGTGTGGGTGAGGATTGAAAGAAAGGTTCCTGATCCGTCGCGTCGGGAATCTACATCGCTGGTCGGCGCAAGGGCTGGGGATGTTGAATTTCGCATGACAGGCGGCCGCCGGCGCTCATTACAAGTACTGTACCCCCTTCCCTTCTGCGGATTACTGTACAGTGCCGTGCTATACTTGCACTAACCGTGCTCAAACGTCGGTGCAACTTTTTTCACATAGAAATCTAACAGAACTAACATTTAACAGCTAACGGCATGAGAAAAAAGGAATAAACTTCTAGAACCTCACAAGAAGGAGTGGAAAAGAAAAGAAGGAGAGAAAAAGGAAAGGAGCGAAGAAAAAGTAATTTCTCCTCACCCCTAACTTATTTTAGCAACGATATCAAACATAGCACTAGCAACCAACAAAAATCTAAACAAACCTTCAGCCAACAATGGAAAGGAGAATGGGGGCAAAAAACGATGAGGAACCGTAGATTGGAAGGGAAGAAGAGAAAAGAAAAGAAAAGAAAAGAAAGGCTTGGAAATCCGTTACATACGCTATTACTTTTGATACAAGATCGCTCACGCAGTGTACGAGTACACGCTAGCAGTATGCCATCTGTCCAAAACGGAGATTGCGTTTGAATACCGTGGGAGCTGGGAGAATTGAGAATCTCGCTAGAACGTTGGAGTTGCCTCTCCTGGTAAGGTCTGTTTGATTTTCCTTTATTTGTCTCAACAGAGGGCTAAAAGAGAATCTTTTCGCTGTGTTCTCTCCCCTTAATCCAAAGGGGGAAATTCTGGACGTCCTAGCGTCCTTCTCAATTATTCGAGTTTTTACAATACTGCATCGTACCCTTTTCCCTTCCCAAAGAAGGAAAGGAAAAAGAAACTTCCATCTCCGCAAATCCTTCTTTTCAACCATCACCCCTTTTCTCAAGAGCACCACGATCCCGACGATACCTCGTGCGGTATGTGTAGCCAGGCAAACGGCTAACCGCATGGGATGAAACCAATCTCTCTAATGATACTTCCCAGTGGCACTCAAGCTCATTCAACAGCTCGCCCTAAGTTAGGCATGCGGCGGCAACAAATGGGGAGGAGAGCTTAGACTAACGTGACAAAACGGAGATCGAAACGAAACTTTTTTCTCTCTCCCTACCATATCACAGCCCTGAAAGAAGAGTTAGCCATCATAGCTAGTAGGGATGATGAAGTGCGGAAGAATCGGGAAATTTTACTAGAGCAACCGTTAGCGTAGGGCTGTTTTTCGCCACGAGCCAATCGGCGTATTCAAAGAGCCACCATACGAAAACGAAAGGGGAAAGAAGGGGAGGAAACAAAAGAAGGGGAGGAAAAAGAAAAAAAAGTCGTCTTTCTAGTACGTCATGGCTTAGGCTAACTGCCGTCGGTGATTGTTGGGAAGGCTACAAAGGCTACAGATGATGCTGTTGTTGGGTTATCATGCTTGTGCTGGTACAAGTACGGTGCTCTGCCCGCCAGCTCTAGTTGTAGTTAACCTTAGCCCCAGGCACCATGATACTCCTACTACCGTACAATACTAAAATTTCAGCAAAACGAGCCATTCGCCCGACCTCACTCGAATTGGAACTAGAGAAATGCTAACTGTAGACCATGCTGGGCTGCTTTGTTCTCGTCTAGACCGGAGGTTGGGAACGTACGATATGGTACGTGCAGTGCCAAGGGGTGTGGGATATACACGATGGAAACATCAAGTACTCGAGTACACTTTTCATACTTTTGTTAGTAGCTCTCCCCGCAACCTAATTTACAATTACCATATCCATCCGAGCCGTTTCTTCCAGTTGTGAACTTTCGGTATTTCCCATCAGCCAATGGAAGCCAGATAGCCAGAGGAATGTAGAGTACTGTACACGGCTACAAAAGTGTGGCTGCTGCGCATAGCATGGGAGCCTGCGCTGGGACAATTGGGAGATTTGTTCATCCGATATACCGGTATTCTCAATGAATCCCTAAAACGCCTCCAATCTTTCCTCCACCTTGCTCAATTAACGATTTTAATCTACAGTACCATCCCGCATTTAATCAATCGGAGAAAAATGGTGAGGGTGGAAAAACTCCCCTAGTAACTTCCTAACAGAGCATCATCAACCGAAGCTGGGAAGTCTAGACATACCGGTACTTTTTTTTTGTCCCTTTCTCCCCTTCCCTCACAGTTGCGGCCTGCCCCGACGTCGCGAGATACTAGCACTGCGAGTACCTGCACAGAAAATAAGCACCGCAGACAGGTCTCGACCGGTCAGACTGCAACGACTTGCCGGTTCTCGCGACGCCGGAGCAGATTGTGGAGAATTCGAAGAAGTTGGTGCAGTACGGCAGAGGCAGCAAGGCGTGCACGGTTACAGCAAATTTTAAGGGTAGCGAAACCAAAGCATTGACAGAAATCGGGATGCCACGTTTTCACGTTTTTTTTTTTCCTTCTTCCTTCCCTTTTCTTCCCCCTCACTTTTCCTTTGGCTCTGGCTCCCTCGCCGAAATATGTTTGTTTGCCAATAGCGTAGCACAAACCGCACCACACCGCCCGAAGATGGCAAAAAAGGTGGGGATGCAAAATAATCTGATAGAAAGAGAGAAGAAAAAGAAAGGAAGCCGCACTTCTAAGACAGACTTAGACAGTGAATCACCGCAGCTCTCCTTGCTTTCTTTTCTTTTTCTTTTCTTTTCCGCCCTCGCTGAGCAATTCAAGGCCCATAGTTCTGCATTCTGCAATGTCTAACAGAACAACTTTGTTGGGAATTCGTTCCAGCCCTTACTTTTCTCACCCTCACTCTCATTCTCTCCACAATCCACAATGTGCGATACTAAACTACCCAACACGCCTCAAGCCACAGTGGAGTAAAACACTTCTTGTGCGAGTCGAATAAGTCCGCCACAAAATCTGCATATGCGCCCGCCTTCGGGTTCGTCAGGTCGACCATGGACCATACCGTACCATGCCTGCCACACCATGCTATTCGTTTGAAGTGTGTGGGTGTTGTGGATTTTTGGCTTATTATTTTTGTTTCGTTTTCAGCTTTTCCGATGACCGCATTTCTGGAGATTCGTTGGTTACACATCGCTCTGAGTTTCCTCCCTTTTGTTTATTTTTATCTTTTTGTGGGTGAGGGCGAGATCGGATGTTCGTTTATGTTTCGATAACAAAAGCCAACACAGGCAAGCCCCACTGGGGAAACGAAGGCTCCACCAACCTCCTCTCACGTAAGTTTCTTGTTTTTGGCTTTTTTCCTTTCTTTTTTCTCTTCTCTTCCCGGGGTGGTTTCTCTTGAAGGAGGGTATGATAGTATTTTTTTTTTCTACACTTCAACTCCTCTGATCGCGGTGGAAAAGTGTAACAGGGATTGACAGCGGAGCATGACAGAAGGACATAGAGATAGACACACATACACCGACCTACAGACAAGGCTGTCTGTCTTGGAGGAAAACATTTATGATAACACGTCGATTTTCGCCCCAACTGGCGTCCGTTGGTTGAGTTCAGGTTAGATACCGTACTGTACTAGTACCGTCTCACAACCGAAATCAGTGAGCGCAAAGATGCGATGACTATTACGCAGCCGACAAGCCATAGGAAAAAAAGCGAGGAGAGAACCAATTCTAGTTCATTTCGATATGTTGTAGGGGGGGTAAAATGCATACGCCATACCATACGGAGTACGCACACCACCTCTTCATTCACCTTCCCTTCCCTCCACTCATCAATTCTTCCTTCCATCCTTCCATTCACCCATGGTAACTCCTTACGCCAGTCGAACCCGTTGGTTACTGCACGAGTGCGAGGCCCAATCACAACGAGGGAGGGAAAGTATGCTTCTATCGCAATCTTCTCTCACATGCAAGAGTACCAGCACTACGCATACAACATGCGATGGCAAATTACAAGGCTCTTATCAATCATATCGCGGGAGGCTCCAGGCCGAAAGCCGAAGTGGGCGGATTATCACAATTGGGCCTTGGGTATAATAAGATTAAAAAAGGATTATGCTATGATTTCCAACACGTAGATAAGAAAATAAAAAGTCTAGAGTATGAATCAGTACGAAGGAATAGAACACCTAACGTCTCCCCAAGGCGGTTAGATGCGGTATCAGACTTCAAAATTGCCATGCATTTCAACAGCACCCTTCTCCTTCCCTTCCCCGTCCTCGCGTTGCAGCACGTCCGGACCCCTTTCCCCTGCTTTCCTTCTCCTTTTCAACCAAACCGTTTATTAATGTATCCGTACTTAATTATATGATGAACAGATATTCCCACGTATTCGGAAACCCAATCTTACTCAACTACCAGTATGTGGTGGGAAAGGAGAGAAAGGAGGCGAGGAATATGGGAGTAGTGGAGAGAACGTTCATTAGGCCAGCATTTTGGTAGAATAGAATTCTGACAACATTACCAAAGAACACTGCTTGAGCTGTGCCTTGTTGTGCTTCAGAGGCTCGGAATGAGGAAGCATGAATCAACTAGGGAAATGCGAAATGCGAAATGCGAGGGTGTGGCGCCTGGTTACCGATACCGGGTTAGATCTTGATGCGGATTATCGTACCGGTGCCCTATGCAAAGATTCCGAATAGCCAGTAGGAGAAGAAGAAAAAAAGTCTAGAGACTCCCATCTGATATCACACGTGGAACCTTTTTTTGCTGAAGATCCAAAGTATCAGGTGAACCACGGGCCATCCATTCGTCCGTTCAGACTTCCCACTTCATGAGACATCGTACCTCGGAATACCATGGGGCGATCTGGCCGCCAAGATTTGTCTGATACTTGTAGATGATGAATATCATGTCGGTGCGCATAAGGGCATATATAACATAGGATATATAGAAAAACGTGGCAAGGGTTTTATTTACAAATTATTTCTTTCTTCCACTTCCGGAAGTTGGATTTTAAATATTGCTTTCTACATTGTAGAAATCAAAGGAGGTACGATATGACATGGGGGGGAGCGGGAGAGAAAAAGAGATGGTAATCTGACAAAACCCTATTTCTTTACCTTGAACCTCAGGGGACATAATAGAGTACCAGTACCGGTAGTAGTACGACGCAGCAAAATTTGACAGATAAGCCAGCGGGAGTGTGAGAAAAAGGAGACCATAAGTCTCTCCCAAGCAGATAAGGAATCTGCAATATGGCAAGCTGCACACTTAATCAATCAAACATCGTGGTAAAATGAGATAAAGTTCGACTCATGCAAAAGTTGCCTGCTGCAGCAGCCAAGCGGGCAGGCAACTTCGGAATTACCCTCTCGAACTCCGGGACTAGTAGCGGCAACCGAACCGGACCAGACCACAGTAAACGCCACGTTATTATTATTATCATCATTGCCCGCTCTCGACCGGCCGAAGGAAGGGGAAGGCAAGGATGGGTCACCGGAATAACTTTAAGATGAGGGATCTCTTTTCAATCTCGATTTAGTGCAGGGTTGGTTTCATGTATGTAGCATGGGAAAGAGACGGAAGGAGCCAGTATCATATAGGGCCTGACTCTCTCCAGTCTACCGTTGGAGAAGGGGAAGCGAGAAAGGAAGGAAGGGAAAAAGAAAAAAGGTTTAAGCAACGCAACGTTTGATACGTGGGAATTGTGCGGTGTGTACCATGCTCGAGCAGAGTACCGGTATGCAAATAATTCATCTGATCTGATCTCATCTTTCATACACATTATGCACCGACGACTCGAGTACAGAGTACCAGCACAGTGCCAGTGCATAAGGCAGCCCCGCCCTACTTTGGCTTTCAACTGCAGTAACTTAAGCCTTTAGTCTAGCTTTCGCCCAACTAGCCGGAAATGCCATACCATAAGCTCTTTTTTTATACTTTCGCAGAAAGCCGAACTCGAACCACGCTGTCACCACCCTTCTCCCTCGGCACCCCGGACTTGGTTCCCACCCACCTCACGTCACCTCCCTTCCTTCCTCGAGAAAACCTACAGAATACCAGCGAATCCCGGGCCCTCCCTACAAAATACCATCAATGTTTTTTTATGCCAGCCAAAGTTAAGTTTCACCTTTTGCCAAGAAAACCAAACTCATCCCCTAAGGAAGAAAACACTGCCATAAAAAAATTAAAATAATAATTAAATGGTTCTAGAAAATAAACTGGAATTAAGCATATTTATTGATATTTTAAAAAAAATTCTTGGAGAAATATGAAGCACAATTTGTTTAAAAGTTGATTTCTGAGGGTGTTCTTGGCAGGAAAAACCCCTATGAATTTCCTAAAATGGAGATTTGCTAATGAATTTTAAGCAGCACAGGCTCTCTGAATAATTACTTTCTAAAAATTAAAAAAATGACTGATTTTTAGCAGTGTTTCTAGTTTGCTTTCTGTAATTTTTCATTAATTTTTCAAATTTCTTTGACTGAGTAATTCTGGAGATTCGGCTGCTGTTATCATTTATTACTGTATTGGGGGTGAGATAGGAAAGTTGAAATTTGGATGGTATTTGCGAGGGAATGTCTGAGAGTCGCTGGTATTGAATAGGTTGCCCCGTCTAGAATTGCATGTTTTTTTCTTTTTCTTCCCCCCTCACTTTTTCTGCACTTTTTTTCTTTTTTCTTTTTTCCCTTCGTTTTTTTTAAATTTTCGTTGCGTTCCGTCCCCTTGTCGGAGGGAGGAGTTCTGTTGGGCAGTTGGAGAGCTGCACGGCAATACAATAGAGTACGGAGGAGGAGAATGGAGCATCTACGGTAGGTTGAGTTGGTCAATTACGGTACAGTTCGGTACGAGTAACTCGAGTTACCGTACCGGTAGGATACCGGTAGTGATTATGAATATAGGGCAAGGCAGGCACGTACGCACGATCGACAGGGGCAGGGAGGCCACGTGGAAATTGTGGGAAATTGAGAAACTTTTTTTTTCTTTTGCAATCGGATTTTGGATGACGGGGGAGTTCTGATTTGGTAAGCGGTTTGATCAAGAGGGAAGGAAGTTATCACACGAGCGAAGTACAATACCGGTACGAAGGGTAGGGATTGGGGATGGAGAATCTTTGGGAATAACTTGGGGTTTGTGTCACGGTGGTTCATGGTTTAGTACCGTATGTGGTGGAATAGGTTGGACTTTGGACTTTGGGAATTTGGCGGGATTGTGCTTCTGCTCATTGACGGTTCTTAATTATTATTTTTTGCTTTTATACTTTGATGGAGTAATTCGGTAAGAAGTTATTGCGAATGTGTATTGAATTCCTTTTTTTCTCCCATAAGATAAGCTCCTGCAAGACCGGAAGTGCAAGAATATGGGGAATACCGGTATGACTGAGTCTCAATATATATCTCATGTTTTTCTTTTCCAGGTCTGAATATCACACAGTTACCTGTGGTGCGAGGAAGAAACCACCTTGCCCACTATATTCCCTGCGATACTCGTAATTACTACTATCAATATATCAATGAAACGGTCTACAATGAAACGTACGATAATCTGCACTATCGAATAAACCTACTTGTACATGCTAGCTGGTCAACTGTGCGATTCGAATTGGACCCCCACGCTCCCTCCTACCGAAACAAACAACCGACGACCGGCCGACCGACCGATGATCAATCATCCGTTTCGTCGTGGTCCTATTCGAGCACGGATGCTAATCAGAGTTGCAGTAAGTTATATTATCGTGAAATACTAATGTTGGGTTCCATGGTAACTGCATCTATATTTCTATATTGTACTGCACTGTACCTAGATTGCTAACCTGACCGATTATCCCCGACCCTGAACTGGGGAGGCGAGCGGCAGCTTTTTCATCCTTATCCTGTCTATATCATATCCGTATCATATCACAAAGTGATAAGCAATGGAGGAGGGGGAGCAAATTGATGCGGACCATGGAACAAGGCCAAAAATGTTCTTTATACAGGAGCATAGAATAGTACTCGCTCACACACAGTCAGGTGTTTTAGGCTGTGATGGAAGTAAAGAAAGACTAGGCTATGCCGATCTGATCTTCCGTTTTATCCCAGTTTCTGGAAGTCATATCCGGGAGCAAGAGTTCAGTAGTCTCGGAAGGGTTCTCGACTGAGTTGATTGCCATAGTGGTGTTCTATACGGTACTAGAGGTGTGCGGGCATGAAATGATCACCTTCTCAACCTCTAGCAAGACCTCAAACGGTACAGTAACTAATCCATATTATCAGGCTCCAAGTGTACCCTAGATGGAACTGGTACTACGTGGCACATCGTGATTATAAAATACGAGGAATAGCTACGATGACTCGTTCACTCACCTACTCATTCAGGTAAAAGCAAAAAGCCCTCTCTCTTTCTCTGTCTCTCCCCCGATTCAGTTTTACGCTTTGCATCTCATCCACCCCCGCCTCCTACCAGTATCGGTACTCCTCCTTCCAAAACGCACCTCTACGAGGCTCGAGCAAAAAAAAAAAAAAGTAAAATGTGACGGCGAAATTGTCCGGTTAGCCGGGGAACCAAGCCTATAATTCCTTCAAAGTTGGGTAAAACTTTGTCTCGACTGAGCTCAGCTACTTTGTTACGCCATGTCGTGCCTGTGCCTCCGCCCGTAAGCAAAAAGCTCACAGTATCAGGCAAAGATTGAAGGGAGTACAAGTGCGACCAAGAAAGTATAAGGAAGCCCTGCAAAATCGTACCTGCATGAATTGCACCAAGGCAGGCATGCATGTAACCATGCGATTAGTTAGTATGGTACCGGTATGGTATCATTACCGGTACTGATATGGCATAGCTATGATGTGGTTGTCCTTATAGTCGCTAGGGCCACGATCTATCACTCACGATTACAATCTTTATTCTATTTTGGCGGTGGGGCGTTGACAAGAGACAGCTACTTGTAGGGACAAGAGAACTAAGGGAAGAGCTTCCAAAATGGGTAATCTATCATACTATTGGAATTGGCGGAGAGAGGGGGGCAAGGGAGAGGAGGAAATGAGATGAAAGAGCGGCGGTATTGGCGGTAACATGTTAAAAAAGGGTAGTCTACTTACCAAATCCAAAAGTCTACGGAAATCTTGGCGCCAAGATATTATGAATAGTAGGGAAAGCAACGGCGAAGCCATGAGAGGAGAGGAATGAACAAGACGAAATAAAGTGTAGAATTAGAAGA
>Ga0307507_10012979_pt1 | contig 10197 bp, 5 predicted proteins | sample 7_EM_MG_FD_207223 | JGI IMG/M metagenome (GOLD analysis project Ga0307507, IMG submission 207223) | Populus trichocarpa ectomycorrhiza microbial communities from riparian zone in the Pacific Northwest, United States - 7_EM | ecosystem: Host-associated > Plants > Roots > Unclassified | place... | reverse complement strand
TTTTCACTCAAATGGCCGAGAAAAACACAGTCACATACAATTCAATGATCTCTGTCTACGCGAAAAATGGAAGAATCAATGCTGCACGCAACCTGTTCGATAAAATGCCTCGCAGAAATTTAGTTTCTTGGAACACTATGGTTTCTGGGTACTTGCATAATGGGAAGTTTGATGAAGCTTATAAACTGTTTGTTATAATGCCTCGAAGGGACTTATTTTCTTGGACTTTGATGATTACTTGTTATACGCGTAATGGGGAGGTTGAGAAGGCGAGGGAGTTGTTTGATTCGCTTCCGTGTAGTTATAGGAAAGGTGTTGCTTGTTGGAATGCGATGATTTCAGGTTATGTGAAGAAAGGGAGAGTTAATGAAGCTAAGAGGTTGTTTGATGAAATGCCGGTTAAGAATTTAATTTCATGGAACTCAATGCTGGCTGGGTATACTCAGAATCGAAAAATGCGATTGGGTTTGGAGTTTTTTAATGAAATGGATGAACGCGATGTAGTTTCATGGAATTTGATGGTTGATGGGTTTATCCAAGTGGGTGATTTGGATTCTGCGTGGAAGTTTTTTCAAGAGACTCAAAAGCCTAATGTTGTTTCTTGGGTTACAATGTTAAGTGGGTTTGCACGAAATGGAAATATTTTGGAGTCTAGGAGGCTCTTTGACCAAATGCCGAGTAGAAATATTGTTTCTTGGAATGCAATGATTTCTGCTTATGTTCAGAGATGTGAAATTGATGAGGCTAGTCGGTTATTTGAGGAGATGCCGGAGAGGGATTCTGTGTCATGGACTACTATGATTAATGGGTATGTTCGTATTGGTAAGCTTGATGAAGCAAGAGAGTTGTTGAATGAAATGCCTTACAGGAACATTGGGGCCCAAACAGCAATGATTTCTGGTTACATACAATGTAATAAAGTGGATGAAGCTAGAAGATTCTTTGATGAGATAGGCACCTGGGATGTGGTTTGTTGGAACGCTATGATTGCAGGTTATGCACACCATGGAAGAATCAATGAAGCTCTCTGTCTATCCAAACGAATGGTCAATAAAGACATGGTCACATGGAATACCATGATTTCTTGTTATGCTCAAGTAGGCCAAATGGATAGAGCCGTGAAGATCTTTGAAGAGATGGGGGAGAGGGATTTAGTATCTTGGAACTCATTAATTGCCGGTTTCATGCTAAATGGACAGAATTTGGATGCTCTAAAAAGTTTTGCATTGATGGGGCATGAAGGTAAGAAACCTGATCAGTTAAGTTTTGCTTGTGGACTAAGTTCATGTGCCACTATTGCAGCCCTGCAAGTTGGGAACCAACTTCACCAGGTGGTTGTGAAGAGTGGTTATTTGAATTATTTAGTTGTCAACAATGCATTGATCACCATGTATGCTAAATGTGGAAGAATCTTGGAAGCTGGGCTTGTGTTCAATGGAATTTGTCATGCTGACGTCATTTCTTGGAATTCTTTGATTGGTGGGTATGCAATAAATGGATATGGAAAAGAGGCACTTAAACTCTTTGAGGAGATGGCTTCGGAAGGGATGGCTCCTGATGAAGTCACCTTCATTGGTATTTTGTCCGCATGTAATCATGCTGGCATGGTTGATCACGGCCTAAAATTGTTCAAATGCATGAGTAAAGTGTATGCTATAGAACCATTGGCGGAGCACTATGCTTGTATGGTTGACTTGCTTGGACGGGTGGGGAGGTTAGACGAAGCCTTTGAAATAGTGAGGGGAATGAAGGTGAAAGCCACTGCAGGAGTATGGGGTGCATTACTCGGGGCTTGCCGTGCACATGGGAATCTGGAACTTGGAAGGCTAGCTGCTCACAAGCTTTCGGAATTTGAACCTCATAAAACATCAAATTATGTGCTCTTGTCAAACATTCACGCAGAAGCAAACAGATGGAATGAGGTGCAGGAAGTAAGGATGTTGATGAACGCAAGCAGTACAGTAAAAGAACCGGGATGCAGCTGGGTTGAGGTGAGAAATCAAGTGCACGGCTTTCTGTCAGATGATTCAACTCGGTCTAGACCGGATATTGGCGTTACTCTGGCAAGCTTAAATTCTCACATAAGAAACGCATTTCACATTTCTGAAGTCTCTGCTTGACTATACGATTTTACTTTGGAGGTCACAGTTTGTTCATCTGTGTTCTATTAGCAACTTGTACATTAGAAAATATACAATTCAATGTAAACTATGTAAACTCAGAACAGAATGCCTCAGTCTTGAGCTGATTCATTTCTTTTCGGTGGTGTTTCGCATTACAGTCAGTCTGACCATATTTTTTGAAACTTTTATGATTTTTTTAATTTTTTAATTATTATTTTTTTGTTTTTCAATCGTTTGTATCTCTTAATGTCAAAAATAAGTTTTTTAAATTATTATTGATCACCACACATAAACTTTAATTCTAAATTTTATTATTAAATATTTTTTTTCCAAGTAGTTTGTCTTTTAAAAAATTTACAACTCAAATAAACACAAAAATTAACTTAAATAAACTAGAAAATCTGAAAAAAAAAATAATAACAACATAACTAAGCTAAAAAGAACCTTCCAGCCTAATTTGAAGGTCTTTCATCAGTGAACCAAGCATGTAGAATTTCCTAATAAAATTTAAACATCATCCAATTATCACTCTATATAACTCAGATCTCTTCTTATTAAATATCTGTACAGAGCTCTTCATATAGCTCAATGATGACAGATCAACAACTGTCAGATCAGAACCACTTACATTGATGGAGAAAGGCGAAGTAGAAGTTTCCATTCATTCCTAACTGACGAGTTCCAAAAGATAACAGCACAGTTATACAAAAGAGAAACAACTGCATTGAAAGAACCAACTAAAAGAAACCACATTAAACATTGGTCAAGGTCTTGATTATCCAAATGTCATAAGCTGCCATTTAACACAAAACAACCTTTGTCAAGAAACGATCTTTCCTGTCGTTTTCCTCTATACGTAAGAATTTCATTTTGGATTGAGGCCTGGTTACATCCCCATAAATTTCTTCTAGGATGCTTTGCCACTTGAAAACATCGAGTCAGACATCTTCAAGTCTATTTGGAAATGCTTGCAAGCATTTTCAAATCCGGTTTTGTCATTGTCTTTTTTCTGCATGACTCAGCTTATTTAGCTTTCTTGTCATTAATGTCACTGTACACAAGGCGTGGATTTATAAGCGATAAAAATATGTTTGGTTTTAGGAACAGAGATATAGATATAAAATAAATTTATTTCTGTTATAGTTTTAAAATGAATTTCTGTATTTTTAAAATAATTTAAAATAAAAGTTACAAGAGGATATATCTCTTTTGTTTTTTGTTTTTTTTGTTTTTCTCTTCTATTTCGAGATAGTAATCAAATGCTTGGTGATAGAACTATGAGACTCCATATAACATTTTCATCCCTTCTAGTTAGTTTCTGATTCTTCTTCTCTGCTGCTGGAAGCCGCAAATAGCACTTACCATTCTCCCTCCCTCCCACTGCGACACAGACAATGGTAATTTGAGTTTGGCTTGCTGTATATTGTGTGCTTGAACTTGTTTGTGTTTTTCTATGGATCGAAGGAACAAAAGACAAAATTAAAGGGCCAGATCGTAAGAAACCCTCTTAAATTTCAGGAAAAAAAGAGAGAGAAAATTATGTTAATTTCCATTAGCTATTAACAATTGGAATAACATCTACACGTTTTGAAACTTATAGGGTAACATCGAAAATTCTTAAGATACAAAAGTAGAAGTGCAACATTGATGACTATGTATATGCATCGTAATTTGCATTGCAGCAATCACCAAGTCCTTTTATTTACAGATCTATTGAGATTTTATTCCAAACCTGTGCAGGAGTAGAATAACTTGTGATTTTAACCCAGCTATACTAACGACAACATTTACTGATATGACCAAGGATTGGATTGAAACGACTTCCCTGTCGAACCCCTTTGTGCCTGTATGAATATAATGAGAAACTACAAGATCCTATACATCTCTATCTATGGATATGTCGAAGTATATCAGACTCTTCTTTCTTTACATTATTGAAGTTTCCTACAGCTTCTCAGACCTTCAAAATTCTGTGTACGATTCCTGGAATATAAGAAATGTGTGTTTGACCTTAATCGGATGACTCTAGCAAAGGTTTCTATAGTGCAATTAACTGTGACTGTAACCATTCAAATGTGACTTCTGCCATTTCCATGCAATCTGCAAACTCTTCTTAAGGTCAGTATATTGAGCTTTCCAGTTTAGCTCTTGTTTTATTTTGGAAGGGTCACTGAAGACCTCAGCATAGTCTCCTGGCCGACGATTGAGGTATTCAACCTTTATGTCCACACCTGTTGCCTTCTTACATGCCTCGACAAACTCCTTCACTGATCTACCTGTGATTGAAAGGAATCAAGCAATATTCAGGATCAAGAAATGCAAGAAAAACTGAAACACTCAAAATGGAAAAATATGAAATTGAATTTCAACAAAAAAAATATAGTAAAAAAACCTTTTCCAGTTCCAACATTGTAAATGCCAACTTTTCGAGGCTTTGCATGGGCAAGAGCTTTCACATGGGCATCGACCAGGTCAGTGACATCGATATAGTCCCGTACACACGTGCCATCAGCAGTTTTATAGTCTATCCCTTTAACCTGAAGCCATTGACATAAGCAGAACTTCACTTCCTTGATGTGAGTATGATCATATATATTAATCGATTAATATCATAGGGAGGTAGCCCCAACACTGAATTGTGATTCTCTGTTTTAGTCCTGGTATTATTCCTCGAGCTGCATCAAAACAAGCGCCAGAGATTCGGCCATGCTCACGAAGTTCAGGTTGCGGAGCTTCCCCTAATCTTCCTTCTGGATCAGACCCAATAACATTGAAGTATCTGTAAACATGGGCATTATTTTGATCAGAGTGCTGGCTGCTGGACAACAGTGGAAGAAACATATCTGTGAAATTAGATAAGGAAAATTCATGCAAAATCACTAAATTAATTTTCAGAGAACAGGGATAACTGATTCATCATCGAATTCAGAAATTGTACTTCAATGTCTGATAAATACTGTCGAAGTCCTCGATAGGACATCCAGGATTAAGCAGAGGGAAACATGGTACTAACAACAATCGAAGCCAGAGCACCACTCACCTTAGGATCATGACAGCCATGTCAGTGGTTTTTGAGAAGTCAATTATGATATCTTCTGCCATTTTCTTGGCTTTTCCATAGGGGTTGATTGGAAGCTGAAATCACACACCAGTTAAACGAGTGAAGCACGAGGAAAAATGAGCTATGGAGACATTTTGTCCTTGAGTCAGAATAATCTTCAACACAAGAATTACAAAATTCCTCTGTAGTTGAACAGACATGCTAGAGTCACTGCTGGTCAACACCTCAAGGAGCTATTTGATATCTACATGGTCTAATTCATATTATATTGTTTAGTTAAAGAAGAGGTTTCTGGCATGTCATATGGGGATTGAGCTACAGCATTTGCATATTCGAGGGGGAAAACTCATCATAGTATAGAACCAAGAATGATAGCGTAAACCAGAAACTTACCTGAGGAGTTTGTTCTGTAATCGGCATCTTAACAGGCTCGCCGTAAGTTGCACAAGTGCTAGAATAAATCAATGTCTTCACCTTATGTGCTGCCATTGCTTCTAAAACTACCAAGGTATTTGATGTGATGTTGTGATAATATCTGCACAGCATGGTAAAAATTAATTCTAGAGACAACTGCTAGCAGATACATTGAGATGACAAAGAAGAACTGTACTTCTATGAAAAACAATTTAAGACAGTGACCGGATGCAAACAGTAGATTTAGCAAGATAAATGTTTGAAATTGAAGATTCGAAGTATACCTGAGAGGTTCCATTGTACTTTCACCAACATATGCAACAGCAGCGAAATGCATCACAGCATCAAATGCATTTTCAGCAAAGATTTTGTTTACAGCTTTTGCATCTCCCAAGTCTGCGTATATGAACTGTAACCGCCCAGGCTCCGGAAATAGATCTTGGAGAACTTTAACAGCACCCAGATTCCCTCGAGAAAGATTGTCCTGACAGAGAAGGCATAGAGATTATAAATCCATGAAATGACATAGTTAATTCAACATCAGAACTCATATGCTTAGACCAAAAAGATTTCAAGTTTCCCGAATGAATTAAACATACCACTTTAGTTACACGGTATGAATCCTTCAAGAGTCGAAGTGCAGCATGAGAGCCAATATACCCAGCACCTCCAGTCACTAAGACATGCGTTACGCCGAGCTCATGCTGGGAGAACTGGATTTCATAAAGAAAGAAAATGTCACACACAGCAAGAACTATTTGTCCTCTTAAGACTCTAATGAAGGACTCACAAATACAGGGCCCCTTTTCCTTTTCTTGATAAGAGCTGCTAATAAACACTGATATAGATTATAAAATCCACATGGATAACAGGCATAGATTGTATGTACACAGGTTTCATATATGAAGAGAGTAATATACCAAGCTGAGGCTGCTATAAGTAGGTGACTGGTTCTGCTTGAGGATGATAATGCATACTGTAATGCAGAGCGCAGCTGCAATAATTTTTCCAGCACATCTGCTCTTTCGTCTTGAATCCAGATAATCCATGCCTAATGGCACAAATATATTAAGTAGCAACAAAAATCAAACTTGAAATATTAGATATGATCAAGGAATTTTCACAATAAACTCAGCTTAAAGGTGCATGCCATCACAGTACTCTACTGATCAGCGAGATTCAAAAACATGAAGTTAGAGCTGAGGAGTAGGCATAAAAAAACTGAACAACACAAGATTTCCAATTCATTATCTCCAAAGAAAGCCAAATCCAGAAAAGAATCCATCCCACCAACACAATTTCCAGCTAAAAAGTTATCTTCAATACCAGTCTGCTAAACAAAACCAAGATCAGATTTTTCCCTCACAAGTTAAAAAACCAAACACTTCTACAGCAACCCTCCTAAAATCCAACCACAAAACAAACTAAATATTGCAGTTCTGGTAAAGAAAGCACGCATGGCCAGTGTCAGAAAGGAAGTAAGAATAGAAAGAGAACATAGAGATTAACTAGCCAGAGAATCAGACAAACCTCTTCAAATATTCTAAGAGAACATGGAACTGATCAAAGAATTAGACAACCTTTTTAGTGATTTTAAGAGAACAGAAGGACACCACATAAAGTGTCAAGGACTGAATGAGTTGTGAAGATAAGTAGCTGGAATATTATATGAACATTTAAAGTCAACTTGTAGCAGGGATGTTGAATTTTCTACTTGGAAATGAATAAAAAATGGACCAGTTGTGAGGATGTGATGGAAAATTAAAGGTAAAGACTTTGAAAGTGGGTGCTGAAACTGCCATTGTTGAGAAAGAGAGACTTGGACCAAGTTCAATGGTCTTCATGGATACGGAACCTTTTGAAATGAGAGGGAAATTCAGGCAATGCAGAATAATAACTCCACATTTGTGTTTTCAAAAGCGAAAAGAAATTCGATGCATATATGCAGAATAATAATTTTTATGTTTTTTATATATTTTAATGTATTGATAAAAAATAATTTTTAAAATTAATAAAATATTATTTAAATATATATTAAAAAAAACTTTTAAAATTTAACCGCTACCAATCCGACTCTACCACCCCAAATCCTAGTGTCCTTGCCAGGGAGAAATGGTTTGCGTATGGTACATGCAACCCATGGTCCCAACATATACATATACATATATATATATATAAGAGGTCCCTCTCATGCATTAATCAAGAGTTGAGGTGTCATGGGGTGGTTGGCGACCAAACGATCACTCAAGATTTGACTTGAACAGTGAGTGAAATGGTTCCATATTATCATCTTTAATTAAAATTATTTAGTTAAATAAATTTTTTTCCACTAATTCTATAAAAAATATATTTCAAACCTTGATTTTATAAAAACTAAAATACTTTATTTTTATTGAGAAAGATGTACTTTTAATTTATTTTACAAATAAAAATCGAACATATATCTTTTTTAACCTATTTTTTAAACTGCAATTAAAAACACTAAAGAAAAACTACTCATATCTTAAAAAGAGTAGGTTAAATTATAAATGTCAAATCCATTTTGGAGATTAATCTCCTACATAACTAAATTAGTAGATCAACTTAGAGTGTATTGAGATAAATAATTTTTATTAAAATAATAATATTTTTGTTGTTCTAAAAGATATTTAACTAATTGGGTTTTGAGGTGTTTAGAAGTATGGGAAAAATATTATTTTTTAAATTATTTTTTTAATTTAAAAATATATTTAAAAAATATATATTTTTTTATTTTTTAAAATTTATTTTTTACATTGGTATATTAAAATAATCCAAAAACATTAAATTTATTTTTTTAAATTTTGACAAAAAATAAATTGAATTTCAATATCAAACGAGCACTTAGACTTAATTTGATTTATAAAATTAAATCACTAAAAAACCAGCTCAATTAAATAAATTTAATCAAATCAATATATTATTAGATTTAACTAAGATTAATATGAGTTAAACTCAACTTGTCGAGCCGGGTCAGATTTAATTATTGTGGTCAAGACAATTACAATAAAACATATTTTAAAGTGTTTGTTTCCATACCATATTAATTTATTGTCAACGTTATCTACTTGAATCTATCTAAGATTTCATTTGTTTCATGGAAAATAATTTTTTGAAAATCATTTTTGAAACTTTCCTGTGTTTGTTTACTATTAAAAAAATTGATCAATAAAAAACACTTAATAGTCAAAGAAAAATTTGATTTGATTTTCAAGAAAGTATTTTCTTTTTATTTTAAGTATAAAATACTTTAAAAAAATTATAAAAAATTTAAAAATGTCTTGTTATTTGCTGATTGAATCAAATTTGATCCTTAATATTTTGATTGCTATATATTTTGTTTTAAATCTTTTTTTTTTCAATTTTATCCATTAAAATTTGATTTATTTTGATTTTGATTTTAATTTTGATCCTAATTTGTTTTTATTACTTGTTTTCTCTTATAATTTTTTAATTAAAAATTTTTATCTATCAGATTTAATTTATATTCTTTAGATTAGTATTTATTTTTATTTAAAATAATTTAAGAAATTATAATTTTTTTTAATATCATCATCTTTTAACTTTTTTATTTGTCAAATTTATTCTTTATTATTCTAATTATTATTTATTTTATTTAAAATAATTTATATAAATATATATATTTTTAATTTCATCCTTTAATTTTTTATCTATAAGAGTTTGTTTTGTTTTTTAAGTAAATTTTTTAAAAAATATTATTAAGTTATTTTTCAGTATTTTTTATATAGCTAAATGTTAAAAAAAAATTTCTAATTTATTTTTAAAAATACTATTAAATATTGAAAAATATTTTACTTTTTAAAATTACTTTTTTTTTTAAAATATTTTTCAACCAACAATCAAATTGTAATTATTGTATCAGAAAATATTTGGTGTTGATGTTTAAAAGTTTATATTTGTTGACCATCAAGGGAAAAAAACACACCTCTCCTTCCTCTTGCCCTTTCTTCTTCGATGCTGAATAATAATCCCTCTCTTCCTCTCTTTGCAGAAGAGAGGGGTTTCTTCCCTTCAAAATAAACCCTAAACTTCCCTTTAGTTTCCTCTCCATACCATTCCTCTACACTCCCACCTCCTTCTTCTTTTGAGCAAATCTTAAATTACTCGCTTAAGGGTTTCTTTTTTCCAGTAAAAAACTAGAAAACGACGTAGTTTGTTCTGGAAATCTAGGTTTTTCTTTCTTTTCCCTTTTTCTTCTTTGCTTGTTTGCAGGTTTTTGTAAATATGGAGCGATCTGATGGCAAGGATTTCAAAGAATTCACTGAATCTTCTTCAGGTTCTTACCTCTCTCTTGCTCCAATTATTTGATTTTTAGTCTTTTTTTATGATTCTATGTATTTGATTAAAAAAACTGATTCTTTTTGGGATTGGATTTAAGGTTTTTTATTTTCCTTTTTCATGCTGGGATATGAAATATTATTAAAAAAAAAGAGAGAGCTTTTAGACTCTAAAGGGATTTTTTTATAGAATCTAAAATCTTGGGATTTAAGAAAGACTAGGTTTTTTTTTTTTTTTTTTTTTTTTGGGGGGGGTTTTGTTTTGGGGGTGGGGTTAGTGTTT